>ERZ773185.821-NODE-821-length-26184-cov-30.217727_pt1 | contig 26184 bp, 22 predicted proteins | sample MGYA00580531_ERZ773185 | MGnify/ENA primary metagenome ERZ773185 (study PRJEB29015, sample SAMEA2737799) | human gut metagenome | biome: human gut; feature: human-associated habitat; material: faeces | place: China | collected 2012 ...
GCCGCCGGAGCGGTGCTTGAGCCGTTAGGCGGGAATTGTGCGGTATTGCCCTAAACTTTAAGCAGAAAAACACCCCCTGACCTAGAAAGAGGTACCCCATGGCAGAAATTCGCGTACTGGATAAGCATACCGCTGAACTGATCGCCGCAGGCGAGGTGGTGGAGCGGCCTGCTTCGGTTGCAAAGGAACTGCTGGAAAACGCCATCGACGCCGGTGCAACGCAGATCACGCTCTCCATCGTGCGCGGCGGCATTCAACAGCTGCAAATTGCGGATAACGGCAGCGGCATTGAGGCAGAGTATATCGATAAAGCCTTTGTGCGCCACGCAACCAGCAAAATTGCCAGTGCCGAGGATCTGGGCCACATCCATACCCTTGGCTTCCGCGGCGAAGCGCTTGCTTCCATCGCCAGCGTGGCCAGGGTGGAGGTGCTGACCCGCACCGAAGCGGACGAATACGCCTGCTGCTATCGCATTGAGGGCGGCGAGCCCCAGGGCATGGAGCCCGGCGCCCGCCCGCGCGGCACCACCGTAACGGTGAACGATCTGTTCTATAATACGCCCGCCCGCATGAAGTTCCTGAAAAAGGACGTCAGTGAGGGAACTTTTGTGGCGGATATCGTTCTGCATGAAGCGTTGTCCCACCCGGAAATTGCATTCCGCTTTCTGCGGGATGGCAAGCAGCAGTTCATGACCCCCGGTGACGGCCAGCTGCGCAGCGCTGCCTATGCGGTGCTGGGGCGGGAGTTTGCCCGCGACCTGCTGCCGCTGGATGGCGATGGCGGCGTTTATAAAGTGACCGGCCTTGTCACCCCGCCGCGCGCCTGCCGGGCGTCTCGCAGTGCGCAGCATTTTTACGTCAATGGCCGCTATGTCAAAAACCGCACCATGATGGCTGCGCTGGAAAACGCTTACAAGGGTACCCTGATGCAGGGCAAATACCCCGGCGCCATCCTGCGCGTTGATATGCCGGCGGACCTGGTGGACGTCAACGTACACCCCGCCAAAACCGAGATCCGTTTTGCGCGGGAAAGCGATGTGTTCGATGCGGTCTACCGCACGGTGCGCGCGGCCTTGGCTGCCCCCGGCAGCGGAGAGTGCCGCTTTGATTTGGGCCATGTGGCAAAAGAAAATCCCCAGCCCGCCCCGCAGCAGACAACGCTGCCCGGCAGTGCTCCGGCACAGTCCAACCCCCAGCGGCCTGCGGTTGCACCGGCCCAGCCGCCGCAGCCGCAAAAGCATTTCAACACCCTTTCCGCGGCAGAGTACCGCGCATTGAATAAGCTCACGGCCCCGGTGCCTGCCCGCACGCTGCCCGGTACCAGCGGAGTGATGGAGCTGAACTCGGTGCGGGCACCATTTAATGCACCCAGCACCCCGCAGTTTGCCGCCCCCGTACCGCACACGGCACAGGAGGACCTGCTGGACATTCTGCCCGACCTGCCGGAACAGCAGCCCAAGGCAGAACCCGCTGTAACCACAGCCCTCGCGCAGCAGCCTGCCCCGGCCCAGCTGGAAAATATTGAATCACCGGAACTGCCGGAAGAGGAAAAATCTGCCACCGGCCTGAGCGCACTGCCCATCACCCACAATGCCCCAACTGCCCAGGCGGACATCCCGCCGGAGCAGACGACCTTTGCCCCGGCACCCTCCAGCCTGCCGCTGCGCGTGGTGGGGGAGGTATTCAAAACCTACATCATCACCGAGCGCAACAATGAGCTTTGTCTGATTGATAAGCACGCCGCACATGAGCGCATCCTGTTTGAGCAGCTCGCCAAGGATTACGGTAGCGTGCCGTCTCAGATGCTGCTTGTCCCCGTGCAGGTCAACCTTTCCGCCGAGGAAAAGCAGGCCCTGCTGGCCCACCAGGAACTTTTGCAGAACAGCGGTGTGGAAGTGGATGATTACGGCGGCTTTACCGTTGTGGTGCGTGCCGTTCCCGCGGATGTGCCGGTGGACGATGTGGGGGATATGGTGCTGGAACTGGCCAACCATTTGCTGAACGGCGGCCGCGATGCCCTGCGGGAGAAAACCGAGTGGGTACTGCATTCCATTGCCTGCCGCGCCGCCATTAAAGCGGGGGACAGGACCACCACCGATGAAATGCTGGCCCTGGCCCAGAAAATTATGGACGGCAGTGTGCCGCCGTTTTGTCCCCATGGCCGCCCCTGCGTGCTGAAGCTGACCCGGAAGGAGCTGGAAAAACAGTTTGGACGCCTTGTATAATGCCGCCAAGCCCCGCGTGGTTGCCATTGGCGGACCGACGGCAACTGGTAAAACCGCACTCTCGGTCGCCTTGGCCAAACGCTTTGGCGGCGAGATCATCAGTGCGGATTCCATGCAGATCTATCAGGGGCTGAATGTTGGCACTGCCAAAGTGACCCCGGAAGAAATGCAGGGGGTGCCGCACCATCTTGTCGGTTTCCTTGCGCCGGAACAGGCGTTCAGCGTGGCGGATTTTACCACCCTTGCGGGGAAAACCATCACCCAGCTGACGGCACAGGGCAAGCTGCCGCTGGTTGTGGGCGGCACAGGGCTGTACATTACCAGCCTGCTCAACGGCATTGGCTTTACGCCGGAAAAAGTGGATCCTGCCATCCGGCAGGAGCTGCAAGCCCGCCTGCAGGCGGAAGGCTCCCAGGCGCTCTATGCAGAACTTGCCGCGGTGGACCCGGGCTATGCCGCCAAGGTGCATCCCAACAACACCCCTCGGGTCATCCGTGCTTTGGAACTGTACCGTGCCACCGGCCGCAAGATGAGCGCTGAGCGCGAGGCCGCCCGTCCGGCGGAAAAACCTTACCGTTCACTCTGTCTCTGCCTGACCTGCCGCGACCGCACCCTTCTTTACCAGCGGATTGATACCCGCTGTGACCGTATGATGCAAAGCGGCATTCTGGAAGAGGCCAAACTGGTGTATGACCACCGCGATACCTACCGCACCGCGGCGCAGGCCATCGGCTACAAAGAGTTCTTCCCGTATTTTGAGGGAACGGCAGACCTGGAAAGCTGCCTTGCGCACCTCAAACAGGCTTCCCGCAATTATGCCAAGCGTCAGCTGACCTGGTTCCGCCGCCAGACGGACGCTGTGTGGCTTTACCTGGAAGACGGAAACCTGGAACAGCAGGCGGCAGAACAGACCGAAGCGTTCCTGGCGGAAAACAACGCTTGAAATGCAGTAACAATATCGTTATATATAAAAGATAAAACCAAAGGGGGGATACCCAATGCATGAACAGAATGAAAGCCAGCCCAAAGCATTCATAAAAATTCTTTTTGCCCTGTTTACGGCGCTGCTGGTTGTGGTGCTTGGGTATCTCTGTATCCAGATTTACACGATCTTCCACCGAACTTACAAAACCGAAACCGCCATTGCCTACACCATGTCGGATAACATCACGCTGAAAGGCGTGGCAGTGTTCCAGGCAGTGGATGTGCCTGGCAGCGGCAACCTGGGATATGTGGTGCAGGATGGTGAGCGCGTCAGCGCGGGCACCATTCTGGCGGAACAGTATACGGATGATTCCCAGGGAGCAATGCGGGAACGGCTGGACCGGTTGGATCGTGCGATTTTGCTGCTGACAAAGTCGGAAAATTCCTCCGGCAGCGATCTTTCGGTTCTGACCACCCAGACGCGCACGGCGCTGTATAACCTGCTGGACCAGATCGACACAGCATCTTACGGCGCAATTCAGGATGCTGCGGAAGATTTTTTGCTGGCGCAAAATAAACTGCAGATCAGCACCGGCCAGGCGGCGGGCTTTGGCGAGGTGCTGGCCAGCCTGCAGGCCGAGCGGGACGGCATTGCTGCCCAGCTGAACGGCCTGCAGACGATCGAAGCGGATACCAACGGGTATTTTGTCTCATCCGAAAGCGCCGCCCCGGTGGTGCGGGATCCCACGGAGCTGGATGCCATGAGCCCGGCTGATCTGCAAAAGATGATCAACGCAGGGGAAACTCCGTCCAATGCCGACCTTGCCGGGCATATTGTAACCGGGTTTTCCTGGCGGTTTTATGCCGTGTGTTCGGCAGACCTTGCCGGACGGTTGAACGGCCTGTCCCGCGTGAGCATCAGCGTTCCGGGCAAACAGGAAGAGCCTTTGGCTGCTACCGTGGTGGATGTGACCACCGACGAAGAAACCGGCCTTGCCAAAGTGGTGCTGGAATGCCGCAGCATCAATGCTCAGGTGCTCTGCCTGAATTATGAGGAAGCCGAAATCAGCCTGCACACCTACCGGGGCATCCGCATTGACCGCAGGGCCCTGCATATCGTGAACGGCCAGCGCGGCGTATATGTCAAATACGGCGATTTGCAGCGCTTCCGCCGCATTACCATTTTATATGAGGACGATACCTACATCCTTGTACCGGAAGGCGGCAAAGTGGGGGAGGATAACGAGCTGCGCCTGTACGATGAGGTGATCGTGGAAGGCAGCAACCTGCAGGACGGCAAGCTGCTGTAAGGACAGAAAACGGGCGTTTTGCCCCACATTCTGTTATATTTGTATTGACAACGAAGCAAAAATGGAAGATAATAAATACTGTATAGTTGTGACAAAAGCCAATCGGGGCTTTTTTTGTGCAATTTATACAACTAAGCAAACGTAAGGAGTAACTGCCATGTCCATGATAGACGGTTTGAGAAACGTCCTCGGAATCAACCAGGATCCCGAAGCAGATTCCTATGTGGATGATAACGAAGAGGATGATATCTTCCCTGGCGGTGGTCAGGGCGGTTCGCCAGCCCCGGAAGAAGCCTACCCCACGCAGGAAACTGCTAAGCAGCACAGCAACAAGGTGGTCAACATCAACGCTACCACCCAGCTGCAGGTTGTACTGGTCAAGCCGGAACGTTTTGACGATGCTGCTGCCATTGCAGACCAGCTGAACGCAAAGCGCACCGTTGTGCTGAACCTTGAATCCACCAACAAAGAAGTCTCCCGCCGTTTGATCGACTTTTTGTCCGGCGTGGCTTACGCCAATAACGGCCAGATCAAGCGTGTAGCAACCAGTACATTCATCATTACCCCGTATAACGTTGATATTATGGGCGACCTGCTGGACGAGCTGGAGAACAATGGCGTCTTCTTCTGATACAAGGACCCGCGGCTTTGTGCCGCCGCAGAACGAGGATGAACGCTTTTTGATGCACCGGGTGGAAGAACTCTGCCGTACCGCCATGCAGCGTGGCATCCCGCGGGCAACGGGCTTCCTTTCGGATCGCGAACAGGCCCTTGCGCAGGCCGCGCTCAACCGTGAGGGCTGCGATTTTGCCCGCTTTCAGGGCGGCTGGCCGGATGCGGAACGCAAAGTGCTCTGCATTGAACCACCGGATTCCTGGCCGGAAGAGCCAGTTGCGGTGCTGCATTTCACAGCGCCGCAGCAGGGCGGCAGCGCCGTGCCGGGCCACCGTGACTATCTGGGGGCAATCCTGGGTCTTGGCCTGGATCGTGCCTGTTTGGGGGATATCCTGCCGGATCCGGCCGATGCCCGCAGTGTGTATGCCTTTGTGCTGGAAGATAAGGCGGATTTTATTGCTTCCAACCTGACGGAAGCTGGCCGCAGCCCGGTGCATGTCAAGCGTTGCAATGCCGTGCCGGAAGAAGTCCTGCGCGGGCCGGAACGCCAGACGCAGGATGCAACGGTGCCATCTTTGCGGGCAGATACCGTATTGGCAACCATGATGCGCACCTCCCGCTCCATTGCGGCGCAGGCAATCCAAAGCGGCAGGGTGGAAGTGAACCACGTTCCGCTGCGCACCGCCCATGAGGATGTGTTTGAAGGCGATATCTTCACCGTGCGGGGCGTTGGGCGCTACCGTCTGGTGGCAATCGGCGGCAAAAGCCGCAAGGACCGCATCTTTATCACGTTTTATCAGTATTGAACATAAAACCTGAATGTGAAACCCATGGGCCGGGGCAGCCCGGCAGCCGTGCCGAACGGTAAAATTTCGGATACCATTCCGGGTGTGTGCTACCCGAAACAGGAGGAATTTGGATGATTGCTTCGGATGATGTGCGCCGCGTGACCTTTGACCGTGCCATGCGCGGTTATCGTTGTGAGGACGTAGACGATTACCTCAGACAGGTTGCGGACAGCATCGACAGCCTGGCCGCAGAAAATGATGACCTGCAGAAAAAGCTGGTCATACTGGCCCAGCGCATTGACCAGTACCGTGCCGACGAAGATACCCTGAGCACAACCATGATCAATGCCCAGCGCCTTGGCGAGAACGTCATCAAGGAAGCCAAGCAGAAAGCTGCCGAGATCATCCGTGCCGCCAACATTAAGGCGGAGGATCGTGAACAGCGCGCCCGCGATGAGGTGGAGCTGGCCCAGCAGGAGCTTGTGACAATAAAGCAGGAAGCGGATGCGTTCAAAAAGCGCCTGATGGATCTGTACCGCCAGCACATCGAAATGATTGCCAAAATTCCGGAGTATCACCCCAACCGTGCAGAACAGCAGGCCGCGCAGCCGCAGCCGGAACCGCAGGAAGCCCCGCAGCAGCCTGCACCCCAGCCGGTAGAACAGCCTGCCCCGGCTCCGCAGCCGGAACCGGAACCCAACCAGCCAATCCCGGAGGATGTCCCGGCTCCGCAGCCCGCAGCCCCGGAGGAAAGCTACCCGGCATATGAGGAACCGGAATATTACGAGGCTGAGCCGGAAAAACCCGCCCAGCCCGAAGAGCCGGAACCGGCTCCGGCACCTGTCCAGTCGCTGGACGAGGAAAAGATCGATACGGTAGAATTTGCCTTTGCCCCCAAAACAAAGCCAATCCTGCCGGACGATGATATGCCATCCGTTGCCGGGCTTTACGGCGGGGATATGCCGGAAAAGCCCGCCAAGAAATCCGGCTCCCGCAGCCGCGGCGCTTCGGCCCGCAGCACGGGCAAAAATGCCCGCAAAACCAAGAGCTCTGCCAAAGCGGAGCTTGACGCATTTGATGACATTGATTATGATGTTTGAGGTGCCGCATTTGTGCGTGCGTGTACCTCAAGCATTTTAAGACCTGCCTGAACGGTGCAGAACTGCCGGGGCAACCTGGTATACTGCGCTTTGGACAAGCCGCTATATCAGCTATATTAAGGAAATAGAGGAGAGTTGGAAACTTTGCCGCAGAATTACAATGATACCATCCATAAGATGGCTACCCCCTTTGAAATGCGTGCCGGGCTGCCGAAAAAGGAACCCAAAATGCTGGAGGATTGGGAGAAAAACCACGTCTACGAAAAAATGATCGAACATAACGCGGATCTGCCGCGCTTTGTTCTGCATGATGGCCCTCCGTATGCCAACGGTAATATCCATATGGGTACTGCCCTGAACAAGATCATCAAGGATATCATCATCCGTGAAAAGAACATGTCGGGCTACTGTGCTCCCTATGTTCCCGGCTATGATACCCACGGTCTGCCCATTGAGCTGAAGGCTCTGTCCTCTCTGGGCGATAAAAAGGCCGGCATTTCCAAGCTGGAACTGCGCAAGATCTGCAAAGAGTTTGCTACCGAGCATATTGATGTGATGAACAGCCAGTTCGCCCGCCTGGGCGTTCAGGGCGATTTCGCCAACCCCTACCTGACCCTGCGCCCCGAATTTGAGGCACGCCAGGTGGAGATCTTTGGCGAGATGGCCAAGAAAGGCTATATCTACAAGGGCATGAAAGCCGTTTACTGGTGCCCGGAGGATCGTACTGCTCTGGCAGAAGCCGAAATCGAGTATGCCGAGGACGAGTGCGATTCTATCTATGTCCGCTTTAAGCTCACCGATGACCCCAACGGTGTTCTGGCCAAGTACGGTATCCCTCTGGACAAGGCATGGATCGTGATCTGGACCACCACCACCTGGACCCTGCCCGCCAACGTGGCAACCTGCCTGAACCCCAGCCTGGAGTATGCCTTCGTCAAAATCGGCGATGAATATCACCTGATGGCTGCCGGTCTGGTGGAATCCACCATGAAAGCCTGCCATATCGAGGATTACGAGGTTCTGGAGCCCCGCGTTCTCGGCTCTGAATTTGAGCTGATGCAGTATCAGCACCCCTTCCTGGACCGCAAGGGCCTGGTTATCCTGGGTGACCACGTTACCCTGGAAGGCGGCACCGGCTGCGTTCATACCGCACCTGGCCACGGTGTTGAGGACTTTGAAGTCTGCGTCAACCACTACCCGCAGGTTCCCGTTATTGTCCCCGTGGACGATGGCGGTTACCTGACCGAAGAAGCAGGCAAAGAGTTTGCAGGCCTTAAGGTCTGGGCTGCCAACAAAGTTATTCTGGAGCACATCAAGCAGTCCGGCCACTTGATGGGCGTGCAGCACATCACCCACCAGTACCCGCATTGCTGGCGCTGCCACCATCCCATCATCTTCCGTGCAACCGAACAGTGGTTCTGCTCCATTGATAAGTTCCGTGAGGAAGCCTATAAGGCCATTGACGAAGTCAAGTGGCAGCCGGCCTGGGGTCATGACCGTATGCACGGCATGGTGCGTGACCGCAGCGACTGGTGCATCAGCCGTCAGCGCGTGTGGGGTGTGCCCATCCCGGTGTTCTACTGCAAGAACTGCGGCAAGTACCACATCACCGATGCTTCCATCAAGGCTGTCAGCGACCTGTTCCGCAAGGAAGGCTCCGATGCCTGGTATAAGTACGATGCCAACGAGATCATGCCCAAGACTGAAGTCTGCGAATGCGGCGCTTCTGACTGGGAAAAGGATCCCGATATCATGGATGTCTGGTTCGACTCTGGCTCTACCTGGAGCGCAGTCTGCCGCGAACGTCCCGAACTGAACTGGCCCGCTGACCTGTATATGGAAGGCGCCGACCAGTTCCGCGGCTGGTTCCAGTCCAGCCTGCTGACCAGCGTTGCCACCCAGGGCGTTGCCCCGTACAAAGGCGTCCTGTGCCATGGCTGGGTCGTTGATGAGCAGGGCAAGCAGATGCACAAATCTGCCGGCAACGGTGTGGAGCCGTCCGAAATCATCCGCGATTACGGCGCTGACATCGTTCGTCTGTGGGTTGCTTCCAGCGATTACACCGTTGATGTGCGCGCAGGCAAGAATATCTTCAAGCAGCTGTCCGAAGCATACCGCAAGATGCGCAACACCGCCCGCTTTATGCTGGGCAACATTGGCGATTTCAACCCTGCCACGGATATGGTTGCCGAGGATCAGCTGTTCGAAATCGACCGCTGGGCACTCAAGAGCTGCAACAGCCTGACCGCTAATGTGCGTGCCGCTTACGATAATTACGATTTCTCCCGCGCTTACCACGCAATCTACAACTTCTGCGTCATTGATATGTCCAACTTCTATATGGACGTCATCAAGGACCGCCTGTACTGCGCGGACGAGCACGCACGCCGCTGCGCCCAGACTGCGCTGTACCGCATTCTGGTTGACTTCACCAAGCTGGTTGCCCCCATCCTGTGCTTCACCGCCCAGGAAATCTGGAGCTACATCCCGAAGCTGGAAGGCATGCAGGAGTATGTCTGCTGGGAGCGTATGCCGGAAGCCAAGAGCGATGAGGATGCCGCTTTTGACGCCAAGTGGGCCAAGATCATTGCTGTGCGTGACGATGTAAAGAAGGTTCTGGAGCAGGCCCGCGCCGATAAGACCATCGGTTCCTCTCTGGAAGCTGCCGTTACCCTGTACTGCAGCGATGAAATGTATGACTTCCTGAACGCCATCCCGATGGATGAGCTGGCCGATCTGATGATCGTTTCCCATGTGGATCTGGTCAAGGGCGAAGGCGGCGTGAGGGGTCTGACCGAGGGCCTGGGCATGAGCGTTGCCCATGCTGCTGGCAACAAGTGCCTGCGCTGCTGGAAGTTCGACACAGCTGTTGGCGAAGACGGCCTGTGCCCGCGCTGTGCGAAAGTTCTTGGTTAATTTCAAATAAAGGGCTATGCCACATGATGTTAAGTGCTGTTCCAGTGCTTAAGCCTGTAAAACAGGAACTGTGCGGTATTGCCATAGTATGATTTACAGCGGTGCTTTTGCGCTTTTATCAAGCCTTTGCACCGCTGTTTTTGTCAGGGCATTTTGCAGCGCTGCATTGGCCCGGACGACGGAGGCGTTTATGCTGGTTGGCATTTTATCCATTCTTGCTGCGGCAGGCCTGACGCTGGTTGACCAGCTGATCAAACTTTGGGCCACCGTGGAACTGCTGCCGGTTGGCAGCAAACCCTTTATCCCGCATGTGCTGGAATTTTATTACCTGCTCAATGATGGTATGTCGTTTTCCATGCTCAGCGGCAAGCGCACGCTGCTGGTGATCGTTACCGGTGTGATGCTGGCTGTGCTGGCCGGTATGCTGCTTTTGCGCAAAATGCCGCGTTTGGAGCGTGCTGCTTGGATTTTGGTCGTGGGCGGCGGTGTTGGCAACCTGATCGACCGTATCCGCACCGGCGTGGTGGTGGATTACCTGAACTGCCTGTTCATCAATTTCCCGGTGTTCAATTTTGCGGATGTCTGCATCTGTGTCGGCGTGGGCCTGCTGGTCCTCAGCCTGCTGCTGGATATGCGCCGCGAACAAAAAGCAAAACAGCAAAAGGGGAGTGCGCCCACAGATGGAACAGCGTGAACTGACCCTTGCGCCGGAAAGCGTTGGCCTGCGGCTGGACCGCTGGCTGGCGGAACAGTGCCCGGATCTTTCCCGCAGCCAGCTGCAAAACCTGATCGAAGCGGGCAGTGTGACCTGCAACGGCAGCCCCTTGAACAAAAAGGATAAGCTGAAAGCCGGGCAGACGATTCTGCTCACCCTGCCGGACCCGCAGCCCATCGAAGCCCAGCCCCAGAACATTCCGCTGGACATTGTGTATGAGGATGACAGCCTGCTGGTGGTCAACAAGCCCAAAGGCATGGTGGTGCACCCTGCGCCCGGCAACCCGGACGGCACCATGGTCAATGCACTGCTGTGGCACTGTGCGGGGCGGCTGTCCGGCATCGGCGGGGCCATCCGCCCCGGCATTGTGCATCGCATTGATAAGGATACCAGCGGCCTTTTAGTCGTTGCCAAAACGGACGCCGCCCACCAGGCACTGACCGAACAGATGAGCGTGCATTCTATCCATCGGGTGTACCACGCTGTGGTGTATGGCAACCTGAAAGAGGATACCGGCTTTGTGGAAGCCCCCATCGGCCGCGACCCTAAGGATCGCAAAAAGATGGCCGTGACCCAGCAGAACTCCAAATATGCCTACACCGGCTGGCAGGTGCTGGAACGGTTCGGCAACTTTACTTACATTGCATGCAAGCTTAAAACAGGCCGCACCCATCAAATTCGGGTGCATATGGCGTCCATTGGCCACCCGCTGGCTGGGGATGCCGTGTATGGGCCCAAAAATTGTATCCGCAGCCTGAACGGTCAGTGCCTGCACGCCAAGGAGCTTGGCTTTGTGCACCCCGCCACCGGGGAATGGATGCAGTTTGACAGCTCACTGCCTGACTGGTTTCAGGACTACTTAAGCCGTCTGAGAAAGGAAAGCCGCCATGGAGCGTTTGAGTGATTATCTGGTTTTTTGTGATATGGATAACACCCTGCTGACTGCAAAGGAGGGCATTCCCGCCTGCAACCGCAGCGTCATCCGGTTGTTTACCGCCATGGGTGGGCGCTTTACCGTTGCATCCGGCCGTCCGCCGGAGTCGATCCGCGCGGCGCTGGGCGATATCGAGCTTTCGCTGCCAGCAATCTCCTGCAATGGTTCGCTGCTGTATGATTTCCAGACCAACCGTGTGCTGCGTCGCTCCTGCTTGAATCAGGAACAGGCCGCTGCCGCCATTGCCGATATGCTGCAAAAATTCCCGAAGATTGGTGTAGAGGTCATGGCCGGTGCGGGGGAGATGTATGTTGTTCACGCCAGCAGCTATACCCACGCCCACCAGGTGGATGAACACATGGAAAGCGTGGCCTGCCCGCTGGAAAATGTGCCGGATGGCTGGCTGAAGGTGGTGTTTGCCGGGGATCCGGAAACGATCCGCAAAGCGGGACAATACGCCAAAACGCGGTACTTTGGCCGGGATAATTACTTTTTGCCTACCAACCAGATCTACTTGGAAATTATGCCTTCCGGCATCAGCAAAGCAGCCGGAATGGAAGAGCTTTGCCATATCCTGAACGAGAACATCAAAAAGACCATCGTGATCGGTGACTATTATAATGATCTCGAAATCATGAAAAAAGCGGGCTATTCCGTGGCTGTGGCCAATGCGCCGTCCGAAGTAAAAGCAGCGGCCAACGAAGTGACCAACTGCGACTGCACCGGCGGCGCGGTGGGCGAGTTCCTTTACAAGCTGATCAGCAAGGTGGAGGACGTATGAAACACAGGGAAAGTGAGCAGACACAGCTGAGAGTCAGCCGTTTACTGAACCGTGACAGTGTGATGCTGCATGCCGAGATGCCCAGTGTGCAGACGGCGCTGGAAACCTTGGTGGAACTTCAGGAGAGCAACGGCGTGATCACCAACGGTACCGCCTACTATAAAGCCGTGTGTGAGCGTGAACGCGCGGGCGGCACCACCGCCATTGGGGAAGGGCTTGCCATCCCGCATGCCTGCAATGCGGGCGTTGCCTCGCTTGGGCTGGCTGCGCTGACCCTTACCCGCGGGCTGGACTGGGGCGCAGCGGACGGCAAGCTGGTGGATATGATCTTTATGGTTGCGGTTCCGCCGGACCGCCAGAGCGATCACCTGTTGATTTTGGCTCGCCTTGTCAACCTGCTCAGCGACCACCGCCTGACGGAAAAACTGCGTATGGCGGATACGCGAGAGGCGTTTATCCGCATCCTGAACCAGACCGAAGCGGCAATCTTTGCATAAATGAGGCCAAAACGGCAAGGAACACAAAAGCAATCCAGCACCCGATTGCTGAAACAGAGAAAAATATCATTTTATAAGTCTTATTGATACTGCACACCCTGTGCGAATGCCCCAAAGGCAGAGCGCAGGGTGTGCTTTTTTGTTAAAATTGTGCAAAATGTGGAAATTTAGTGCTCTAAAGCGCCGCGATTTGGCGGATTGTATCTTGCAGGGGAATACGATTGATGCTATACTTTAAATCACTAAATCGCTTTTCGGAGAGGACACCCACCCAAGGCTATGCAGCATAGTGGATGCCGGTGAGCGATGCATAGATTTGGGAGGAAGATACCATGAAAAAAGCACTTTCTATTTTGACAGCCGGCTGCCTGGCTGTTTCCCTTGCTGCCTGTGGCAGCACTGCAGCAAGCTCTGCTGCATCGGCCGCGGACAGCACCGCTTCTTCTGCCGCAGAATCCACCGCCGCTTCCGATACCGCCGCTGCTGACGGCCAGACCTACAAGGTCGGCATCTGCCAGCTGGTGCAGCACGTTGCTTTGGACGCTGCAACCCAGGGGTTTAAGGATGCCCTGACCGAGCAGCTCGGCGATGCCGTTACCTTTGAGGAAAAGAACGCCCAGGGCGATTCCAACACCTGCAGCACCATCATCAATGGCTTTGTTTCTGATAATGTTGACTTGATCCTGGCCAACGCAACCCCCGCCCTGCAGGCTGCACAGGCCGGCACCAACACCATCCCGGTTCTGGGCACCTCTGTTACCGAGTACGGCGTGGCACTGGGTATTGATGACTTCGATGGCCTTGTCGGCACCAATATTTCCGGCACCAGCGACCTGGCTCCTCTGGATGAGCAGGCAGGAATCATCAAGGAACTGTTCCCCGATGCAAAGACCGTTGGTCTGCTGTATTGCAGCGCCGAACCAAACAGCCAGTATCAGGTTGATACCGTAAAGGCCAGCTTGGAAGAACTGGGCTACACCTGCGAGTATTACGCATTCTCTGACTCCAACGATCTGGCCACCGTCTGCCAGAGCGCTGCCGATGCCAGCGATGTGATCTATGTTCCCACCGATAACACCGTTGCCAACAACACTGAGATCGTCAATAACATCTGCCAGCCCGCCGGTGTGCCTGTTGTTGCAGGCGAGGAAGGCATCATGAGCGGCTGTGGCGTTGCCACCCTGTCCATCAGCTACTATGACCTGGGCGTTGCTACCGGTAAGATGGCCGCCAAGATCCTGACCGGCGAAAGCAAGGTTGAGGAGATGCCCATTGAGTACGCTCCGGAGTTCACTAAGGAATACAACCCGACCATTGCCGAAGCTCTGGGCATCACCATCCCAGATGATTATGTGGCATATGAGGACTAAACAGCCAGAACGGCCTGCTTTGATTTGATGCAGGTAACTTTAATACAAAAATCGCGGAAAAGGCTTTTCTTTCCCGCGATTTTTTGATATAATTAAAAAGACTATATCTTTTTTTGAGGAGTTGACGATCTCTTGAACATTGCAACATTGTTCAATGCCATGCCGGGCGCATTGGCGCAGGGCCTGATTTGGGCCATTATGGCGATTGGCGTTTACCTTACCTTCCGCATCCTGGATGTTGCCGACCTGACGGTAGACGGCACCTTGGGCCTTGGCGGTGCGGTCTGCATCATGTGTATGATTTCCGGCATGAACGTCTGGCTGTCCCTGCTGCTGGCGTTTGGTGCTGGCCTGCTGGCTGGCCTGGTGACCGGCCTGTTCCACACGTTTATGGGCATTCCGGCCATCCTTGCCGGTATCTTGACCCAGTTGTCCCTATATTCGGTCAACCTGAAAATCATGGGAAAAGCCAATCAGGCTATCAACGTGGACAAATATGACCTGCTGGTATCCCTGCGTTATATCAAAGGCGTTCCGTTTTACCGCAATACCATCCTGATCGTGGCCGTTCTTATGGTGGTTGTTATCGCTATTTTGTATTGGTTCTTCGGCACCGAGCTTGGCTGCTCCATCCGCGCTACCGGCTGCAACGCCAACATGGCGCGGGCGCAGGGCATCAACACTAATTTCAACATTGTGCTGGGCCTGATGCTCTCCAATGGTCTGGTGGCATTCTCCGGTGCGCTGCTCAGCCAGTACCAGGGCTTTGCTGATGTCCAGATGGGCCGCGGTGCTATCGTGATCGGCCTGGCTGCCGTTGTTATCGGTGAAGCCGTGTTCAGCAAGATTTTTCGCAACTTTGCGCTCAAGCTGCTCAGCGTTGGCATCGGCAGCGTCATCTACTACATTGTTATGCAGATCTGCATCTGGTTCAAGATCGATACCGACCTGCTCAAAATGCTCAGCGCCATCGTGGTCGCCATCTTCCTTGCGGTTCCATACTGGAAAGCAAAATACTTCACCCGCGTTGCGGTAAAGAAAGGCGGCAGCAGCAATGCTTGAGATCAAAAACGTTTACAAGACTTTTAACCCCGGTACGGTCAACCAGAAGGTTGCCCTGAATGATTTGAACCTGACACTGGAGGACGGCGATTTCGTCACCGTAATCGGTGGCAACGGTGCGGGCAAGTCCACCATGCTGAATGCTGTTGCCGGTGTGTGGCCGGTGGATATGGGCAAGATCATTATTGATGGTAAGGATATCACCCGCCTGCCGGAGCACAAGCGCGCCGCTTACATTGGCCGTGTGTTCCAGGACCCCATGATGGGCACCGCCGCCACGATGCAGATTGATGAAAACCTGGCCCTGGCCGCCCGCCGCGGTGCGGGCCGCACCCTGCGCATTGGTATTACCAAAAAGGAAAATGCCGAGTACCACGAGCTGCTTAAAACCCTGGGCCTGGGCCTGGAGGACCGCATGACCAGCAAGGTCGGTCTGCTTTCCGGCGGCCAGCGCCAGGCAGTCACCCTGCTGATGGCGACCCTGAAAAAGCCCAAACTGCTGCTGCTGGACGAGCACACCGCAGCCCTAGACCCCAAGACCGCCGCCAAGGTGCTGGAAATTTCCAACAAGATCGTGCAGGAAAACCACCTGACCACCCTGATGATCACCCATAATATGCGCGATGCCATCCGCTATGGCAACCGCCTGATCATGATGAACGAAGGCCATGTGATTTATGATGTGCGCGGCGAAGAAAAGACAAAGTTGGAAGTATCGGATCTGCTGCAGCGCTTTGAGCAGGCTGGCGGCGAAGCCAATGACCGCATGATCCTTTCCTGATAAGATTGCGTACAGGATCGGATTTGGATAAGTTTTATACCATTTAACTGCCGCTGTGGGCCGAATTTTACCGGTTTGCAGCGGCTTTTTTGTCTTTTGGAGCAGGAAAGAAGGGGCAAATTATCAAATTTCCGTGAAGTCATTTTCAAACCTTGACAGTTATGATATAATACAACTGTATATTATGACGGAATTGACAGACGGCAGAGTATCGGATCGTCTGTTTTCGGTTCCGTATACACCAAAAGAGAACAGAAAGAACCCAGGAAAGTTCATTGTTTTCTCTGCATGGTATGCGGCCAAGGCTCTTGAAATGAATGTAAAGTGAGCGTACTTTACACCGGGAGAGTGGCCATAAACAACGCGGCCGCAAGCGCCATGGGAAGTTATCAGGACTGTATAAAGGGAGCACCGCCTTTCCGCAGGAGGTATTTTGGATGCAGCGTTACGACGCCGTTTTATTTGATGTTGATGGAACATTGATCCATTCCCGGCCGGGCATTTTTAACTGCTTTGCCTATGCGTTCCGCAAAATGGGCCTTGACCCGGATGCGATAGATTGTTCCCGCTACCTTGGCCCTCCGCTGCGCTGGAGCTTTGCCCAGCACTTTGCAACGGATGCCGAGGTGGAGCAGGCCGTGGAGTATTACCGCGTGCATTACGAGGAAGTTGGCAGCCACCAGTGCAGCCTGTTCCCCGGGGTGCGTCAGATGATGGATACCCTGAAAGATGCCGGGCTGTACATGGCAACGGCAACCTGCAAACCGGTCGAAGTTGTAACACCCATCCTGAAAGAGCAGGGGCTGTTTGACTATTTTGACCGCATTGGCGGGGCCAGCATGGACGAAAGTGTGGACAACAAGACGGATGTGATCCGCCTTGTGCTGCAGGACCCACGCCTGGCGGGCAAACGCATCCTGATGGTGGGGGACCGCCAGGATGATATGCAGGGCGCAGTCAACAACCAGCTGCCCGCTGCTGCCGTGCTGTACGGCTATGGTAGCAGGGAAGAAATGGAACCCTGGAATCCGGTGCTGCTGGCGCAAAATTGTGAAGAACTGACCCAGTATATTCTGGGCTGAACCCCGCGCGGTGCAAAGCGCTGCCGGGCACAGCCCGCCGCCGGAACCAACCCGGCCCGCGGGCGCATCCTACATAAGGAACAAAGGGAGAAACGAACATTATGAGCCGCAAAACATCCGGCAGCCGGGCATCCTTCAGCCCAACCCAGCGCAAGGCATGTGCTGTTCTGGCAGTATGTGTGCTGGCCGTCATCCTTACATTTATTGCATCCTGGGTTTTGCCGGGCAAGCTGTCGCTGGGCGGCAGCGGCCGCTATGACCCGCAGGCCTATCCGCTGGATACTTCGCTGGGGTCCGTGCTGGCCAAAACCTCTGATGCAGGCACCGATTATGTCTCCTCCACGCTGTTTGTGGGGGATCAGTTTGCCAAGTCCCTGTATGACGATAAAGTCATCACGCTGGATCAGTTTGCAGGCAAGGACGGCCTGACCGTCAGCTCATTGCTGAACGATGCCTGCGTTTACTTTGCGGGGGATTCCAGCGCCTATACCGTCCCGCAGGCGGTATCCAAAATGAAACCCCGCCGCGTGGTCATGCTGCTGGGCAGCAACGATCTGGACGGCAGCCTTTCCTATGATAATTTTGCCCGTAACTATAAGCAGGCTGTCATCGCAATTACCGGTGCGTACCAGTACTGCGATGTCATTGTCTGTGCCATTCCGCCTGTGGCAAAAAATGCATCTGATGCCGCCAAAACGCAGCTGATGATCGACCAGTTCAACCAGGAATTGGCCAAGATGTGCAATGATGAAGGCTATAAATACCTGAACTTGGCCGAAGCACTGAAAGACAGCAACAGCGGCTATGCCGAAGCAGCCTATTTGAACAACAAACAGAATGGCTTCAGCACATCCGGCGCTAATGTGGTGCTGAACTACCTGCGCAATCATGCTTACGATACTGCGGATACCCGCCCCAACACGGATGATATTCCGCAGCGTACTGAGCAGGCTGGCGGCAGCGCAGCCGCCACGGAGCCCACGCCTTCGGCGACCCCTACAATGTTCAAATTGCAATACTTGGTGGAAGAAGGCAAGGGCACCCTGCAGGGCAATGACCAGAGCGGTGTGACTTCCATCGAAATGGACGCAGCCGAAAAGCAGACCGTGACCATTACCGCTGTGGCGGCGGACGGCTATACGTTCTATAAGTGGAGCGATGGCCTGACCACCGCTACCCGTGTGGACAGCGCGACCAAGGATATTTCCGTGACGGCAATGTTCAACGATGCCCGTGTGCAGATCAACCTGGATCAGGGCGAAAGCACCATCAAGCAGGGTGAATCCCTGACCATCAACGCCAGTGTCACCTTGGGCGGCAAGAGCTATGATAACAGCGGTGTGCAGTGGTCGGTCAACGATGACCTGATGCAGAATGGCGCCAGTTATACCTTTACGCCGAATGCCACCGGAGATTACCGTATCAAGGCCGGGCTGGAAGTCAACGGTACCTATACTTCGCAGGAACTGATGGTGCATGTGCAGGCGCCGGCTACCACCGTCAGCATCACCGGTGTCAGCTCCATGCCGGCAGGCAGTACCACAACGCTGCAGGCCAACGTAAGCAATCCTTCGGGGGATACCACCTGGACCTGCGCCCAGAAGCCGCAGTGGAGTGCAACCGGCGATAACGTGCAGTTCAGCGCGGATACCGTTGGCAGCTATACCGTGCGTGCTGCCAACAATGGTCAGTATGCAGAGCTTGTCATCAACGTGACGGAACCCCTTTCGGACCCCACGGTAACCCCGGAACCAAGTGATTCGGGCGATCAGTTCCCGTTCTTCCCCTTTGGCGGCGGAAACTGATTGTAGTCACACAGCGCCTGCCCCCGGCATAGCATAAGCCGGGAGGTGATCACATGTTTGTCTTTGACTGCGAGGCTGGCTATCAGCCGGATAACGGCCAGAACGATGTGACCGACGGCAGTGTGGAAAACTATGATTTTGACTGGGGCCAGCCCCTTGACACAGAACCCCTTGGCGATGCGCTGACGGACGATGAACGGACGGAAGCACAGCACACGGAGTAATTGTTTTGGCGGCAGGGCAGCACCCCGGCAGATATCCGGCAAGAATAGACCGGAAAAAAGGAATAAATCTATGGCAAATTATACTTGTCTTTTACTGGATGTGGATAACACCCTGCTGGATTTTAACGCAGCGGAGCGTGCTGCGGTCGGTATTACGTTAGAGCATTACGGCATGCCCAACGGCCCCGAAGCATTGGAAACCTACCACCAGATCAACCGCCAGCTGTGGGACAGCCTTGCCAAAGGAGAGCTGAACCGCAGCAAGCTGTTTGCGGTGCGGTTTGGCCGCGTGATGCAGGCTCTTGGCACACCGGAAGCCGGCAACGCCCGCGAGATGAACGACTTTTATGAGAACGAGCTGGCCAACCATGCGGATCTGATGCCCGGTGCGCTGACCGCTCTGGAAGAACTGGGCGAAGTTGCTACCCTGGCAATCGTTTCCAACGGTGCTACCCAGGTACAGGAATCCCGCATTGCGGCATCCGGCATTGGCCGCTTTATGGATGGTGTGTATATCTCGGAAAAAGTGGGTGCGGCAAAGCCTTCGCCCAAGCTGCTGGACTATGCCATCCGGGACCTGGGGTTGACCAACCGCAGCCGTGTGCTGATGGTGGGGGACGACCTGCTGGCCGATATCAAGGGCGGTATCAACGCGGGGATCGATACCTGCTGGGTCAACTTTGCCAACGAGGAAAATAAAACTGGCATCCAGCCCAAATATACGGTGCACAGCTATGAAGAACTCTACCGCATTGTAATGGAGCCGGAAGAACTGGAAAATGTCGGCGTGCGCAACCGTCGGCATATGAACGAGGGCTGAAACAGACCAACGGAATGTGCCGCTGCCGGGATAAACAACTGAGCAGCGGCACATTTTCGGGTTTGATGCGCCCTTTGGTGGAAGAGTAAAACAAACTGGCTGCTGCTTTAATGTGAATCTGAAAACAAAGAGCATGACGGATATTTCGCAAATACAAGCAGGATTTAAGGCTTTTTAATGCAAAATCCTGCTGTGTTTGTAGAAATAGGGCAATACCGCATAATTCTAAGTGCCGATACGGCGAGCGAGGTGCGGCAGCTGCTAAGCCAAAAGCGCAGATAATACTGGATGTCTTATCGAGCATTTTGGCAACGCAGATGCCGTGCCGCAGCCGCCGGAGCGGTGCTTAAGCCGTAAGGCGGGAATTGTGCGGTGTTGCCATAGACTATATTTTCGACTTTTCTGATACACCCTAGTGGCCAGGGATACGATAAGGTGTGAAATTATGCTGATCGAACTGCAGGACCTTGGCAAAAGCTTTGGCGAGCACGAGGTCTTAAAACATGTAACAGCCAGTGTGGAACGCGGCGACCGCATTGGTATTATTGGTGCAAACGGCACCGGCAAAACCACGCTCCTGCGTGTGCTGTGCGGTGAAAGCCTGCCCGATGCCGGTGACGCTGCCTTTGCGGCGGGGGCAACCTGCGGCTACCTGGAACAGACGGGTCATCTTGACCCGGAGAAAGACGTTTACGAAACCATGCGCCTTGCGTTCCAGCCTGCGCTTGACGCCATGGCGGAGCTGGAAACCCTGCAAAAGCAGCTGGCAGCTGACCTCCACAACACGGCTATTACGGATAAGATCACAGCCTGCAACGCAGTGATCGATGCCATGGATGCCTATAATATGGATACCCAGATCAAAAAGGTGCTCAACGGCATGGGCTTCCTGGCAGATACCTGGAAGAAAAGGGCCGGGGTGCTTTCCGGCGGCGAGCAGACCCGCCTGCGCTTGGCCCGCTTGCTGTTGGAACGCCCGGACATTTTGATTCTGGACGAACCCACCAACCATTTGGATCTGGAAACGATGGACTGGCTGGAAACCTATCTGAAAGCCTATCGCGGCGCAGTGCTGGTGGTCAGCCATGACCGCTACTTCCTGGATTCTGTCTGTACCCGTATCTGGGAGCTGCGCGGCAAAACCATCACCACCTACCGCGGCAACTACTCCGCCTACCTGCCCCAGCGCGAAGCAGCGGACGAGCGCCTGCAAAAACAGCATGATGCCGATGTGGAAAAGGCGGCCAAGCTGCAGGATTATATTGACCGCAACCTGGTGCGCGCTTCCACCACCAAAATGGCCCAGAGCCGCCGCAAACAGCTGGAAAAGCTGGAAATCACCGAAGCACCCCAGGCGGAAGCCCACCAGCTGAATTTCCGCTTTGAGTATGATATTGAGCCGTATGATGAGTTGGTCATCATGAAAGGCTTAACTATCCGCATTGGGGAACGCACCCTGTTGGAAGCACTGGATTATGTCGTCCACCGTGGGGACAAGCTGATTATTGCGGGCCCCAACGGCACCGGCAAATCCACCCTGCTGCAGGTATTGGACGGTAAGCGCCGCCCCTCCGGCGGTATGGTGCGGCTGGGCACCGGTGCCAAGCCCGGTATCTTTGTGCAGCAGCAGACCCGCCGCGCAGGCCGCGTAATCGATGCCATCTGGAACCAGTACCCCCGCTTTACCGAGCTGGAAGTGCGCAGCCACCTGGCCAGGTTCGGCTACCGCGGCGAGGAAGTGTTCAAGGACTGCGCCACCCTTTCCGGCGGTGAGATGGCCCGCCTGCGCTTTGCGGAGCTGGCCCTGGAACGCCCGAACCTGATGTTTTTGGACGAACCCACCAACCACCTGGATATCTTCATGCGCGAAACGCTGACCGATGCGCTGTCTGCCTACACGGGCACCCTGCTGTTGGTCACCCATGACCGCTACCTGATGCAGACCCTCGGCTGCCCGATCCTGTACCTGGAAGATGGCAAGGCGACTTTCTACCAGAACTTCCAGAAGCTGCATGACCGCGATACTTCCAAACAGCCGGAACCCGCCAAGCAGGAGGACAAGCCCCAGAAGGCAGGCTATGGCAAGGAGCAGCGCCGCCGCCGTGCCGAGGTGCGCACCCGCCTGAAAGCGCTGGAAACCGAGATCGAAGAGCTTGGCGCCCATATTGTTGAGCTGGAAAACGAGATCAACGACCCGGAGGTTCTGCGCGACCACCTGCTTTTGCGGGATAAGTGCGATGAACTGGATGATTCCCGCTTCCACCAGCAGGAACTGTATGACGAGTGGGAAAAGCTGGCAGAGGAACAGGACCGCATGGATGCAGAAAGTGATTCCTGAAAAACGCGTTGAGCGCTGCATCTGGCACACCGGCCCGGAGGCCCTTTTTGCGGCAGATCCGGCTGCAAAAAATGAGAAACATTAAAAACAGTAATGAAACTGTAACTTGCTTTCCTGATAAAAAGCGGTATACTATTTTTGATATTGGGCTTGTGCGGCTGGGCAGGTGCGCTGCATCATCCACCGCCAGCTATTTTGCATGTGTGCCGGTGCTTTGCCGGCTGGAGTAAAACACGCTGTGCTTTTTTTGCTAACCATGCGCAGCAGTAAGAAACAGGCAGGGAATACACTTTGCAGACAACGATCATCATAGCAACACATAAACCGTACTGGATACCGGAAGACCCCATGTACCTGCCGGTACAGATGGGTCATGCCATCCACCCCGGCATTGGCTACATCGGGGACGATACCGGTGAAAATATTTCAGAGCGCAACGGCAATTTCTGCGAGCTGACGGGCCTGTACTGGGCGGCCAAAAACCTGGATTCCGATTATATCGGCATCGTGCATTACCGCCGTTACTTTGCCAGCCGCCTGCACCGTTTTGAGCGCAAAAAGCGTCGGGTCATCGGCCACGAGGAACTCAACGCTATTTTGGCCACTACCAATGTTGTGCTGCCTAAAGAGCGCCACTATTTTATTGAAACCAATTATACCCAGTATATCCACGCCCACCATGAACAGGACCTGCGGGTGACCCGCGCCATCATCGAGCGCAAATGCCCGGAGTATCTGCCGGCGTATGACACCTACATGTCCAAAACGCACGGCCATCACTTCAATATGTTCGTGATGAAAAAGGAACTGCTGCAGCACTACTGCACCTGGCTGTTCGATATTTTGTTTGAGCTGGAAAAAGAGCTGGATATCAGCAGCTATTCCACCAATGATAAGCGGGTGTTCGGCTTTGTGAGCGAGCGCCTGCTGGATGCCTGGCTGATCACCAACAACATCGCCTATGAAGAGCTTGACGTTGTATATATGGAAAGCCAGCATTGGCTGCGCAAGGGGATGGCCTTTTTGAACCGCAAGTTCTTCCCCCACAAGGAGGCTCACAAATGAAACGCACGGCAGCGGTTATTGTAACGTATAACCGCAAGGCAATGCTGCAGCGCTGCCTGCGGGCTTTGTGTACCCAAACGGCCGGTGTGCCGGAACTGTGGGTGATCGATAATGCCAGCACGGACGGCACGGCCGAACTGGTGGCGCAGCTGAACCTGCCAACCATGCACTATTATAATACCGGCAAAAACCTGGGTGGTGCGGGCGGCTTTGCCTGCGGCATCCAGCAGGCAGCGTGTTCCGGGGCAGAGTATCTGTGGATTATGGATGATGACTGCCTGCCGGAACCGGATGCCCTGCAGCAGCTGCTGCAGGCGGATGCCGAACTGGACGGGCAGTACGGCTGGCTTTCCTCCCGCGCACTGGCGCCGGACGGTAAAGACCAGCCCATGAACCTGCAGCGCAGCACGCCGTACAAAGATTTGGCAAGCTTTGCCGGGCCGCGGCAGCCCGCGGTTATGGCCAGCTTTGTTTCGCTGTTTTTGCGCAGCAGCACAGTGCAGCGCTTTGGCCTGCCCATTGCAGAATTTTTTATCTGGTCGGACGATTGGGAGTATACCCGCCGTATCTCCCGCAGCATGCCGTGCTATGTAATTCCCGCCAGCCGGGTGGTGCATGCAATGCAGAACGCCACGGTTGTCAACATTGCCACCGATACCCCGGACCGCTGGCCCCGCTACCGCTACTTTTACCGCAATGATGTGGTGCTTTACCGGCGGGAGGGGCTGCGTGGCTGGCTGTGGCTGATTGCCAAAGATGCCTGGCACAGCGTTCAGGTGCTGCGCCACGGCCCGCAAAAATGTGAGCGGCTGGGCATTATCTGGCGCGGTTTTTTTGCTGGAGTCAACTTTCACCCAACCGTACAAGGCTTACCCACACAGGAGCGATGAACAATACACCACACACAAACTGCCTGACCCTGCGCCTGCTGCATGCGGCAAAGGGGTACAAAGCGGTTGCTTTTGATATTTTCGATACCTTGCTCAAGCGGGATTGCGCCCGCCCGGCGGATCTGTTCGCCCTGATGGAAGTTACCCATCAGGCGGCTCTCGGCTTTGCCGGGGCGCGCGTTGCCGCAGAGGCAGAAACACGCCAGACCCTTGGCCGCGAGGTGACGCTGGCCGAAATTTATGCACATCCTGCCTTGCGGGGTACTGACCCCGCTGCAGAGTGCGCAGCGGAACTGGCTATGATTGCCCCCAACCGGCCGGTAGCCCAAGCCGCTGCGGCCTGCCATGCCCGCGGGCAAAAGGTATATGCAGTTTCGGATATGTATCTGCCTAAAGAGCAGATCGAAGCCATGCTGCAAAAATGCGGGCTGGATTTTCTGGATGGAGTGTTCGTTTCCTGCGAGTACGGGGTGCAAAAGCGCAGCGGTAAGCTGTTCAAGCTTTTTTTGCAGCAAACTGCCTTGCGCCCGGTGGAAGTCTTGTTTGTGGGGGATAGCCCCCGCGCGGATTTTGCCGGGGCAGCGCTGGCGGGTATCCGCTGCTTTTTGCTGCCGCAGCCAACCCCGCTGCCATACACCAAAACCCCGGCGGATGCCGTAGGTGGTGTCGCAATTGCCACCCTGCAAAACTGCTGCCAGAATCTAAGTCCCAGTGCTGCGCTGGGGGCAGAGCTGCTTGGCCCGCTGGCGGTTGGCTTTGCTACCTGGCTGCATAGGCAGCGCGCGGCTATACCGGGGGCAAAGCTTGTATTCCTGGCGCGGGATATGTACCTGGTGCGCCAGGTGTACCAGCTGCTGTACCCAGAAGAAGAAACCTTTTACCTGAAAGCATCCCGCCAAAGCCTTTTGCCCGCCCTGCTGCAATGCCCAATGAATGAGCAGGCGTTGGCACTTTTGGCGGATACCCTGCCGCGCCAGCAGCTGACCCAGCGGCAGATCGCCGCCTATCTTGGTTTTGATTCCCCGAAGGGACACACCACCAAAACCTATGACCTGCGCACCCGCCCCTTGCCGTGCCGCACCAAAGAGATGCTGCTGGCCCTTGCGGCCCGCAGCAAGTTGCCGGAAGGGGAGCCGCTGCGCAGGCGGGCAGAGCAGGCAAGAGCATATCTGGAACAGGCGGGCTTGACGGATAGCCCGGTGCTGCTGGTGGATATCGGCAGTGGCGGAACCACCCAGCGTGTGCTGGAAGAGCTGCTGCACACCCAGCTGTACGGCTGTTACCTTGCCTGCGATGCGCGCCTGCACCAGAACCTGCCGCCGGAGCGCGCCAAAACATTTTTGTTTGACGGCTGCCCGGCCCCCCTGTGGTACTGGGTGGGCCAGCCCATGCTGGAAGTTCTGCTCTCCGAGCCATGCGGCCCCACGGTGGGATACCACGCACAGGCCGGGCAGATGGTGCCGGAAATCGGGAAGGCGGGTGCAGATAACAAGGCGATCACCGCGCCGCTCTGGCAGGGCATGAGGGCTTTTGTTCAGCGCTGGCAGGCTGGCCCGCTGCGGGAAGTGCAAATTCCGCCGCAAACCTGCATCGCAGCGTTTTTGCAGATGGTGCAGGCCCCCCGCATGCAGGAGGTGCGCACCCTGGGTGAGATTACCGTGGAGGACGGCGGCAGCTGGAAGCTGGCTGCCCCAGCCAGCTGGGGCGCCTATCTGCACGCCCCGGCACAGCTGAAACGGGACCTTGCCCAGGCGCGCTGGAAACCTGCGTTTTTGCAGCGCCTGTTTGGCGTGCCGCTGCCATACGGCAAGGTGTACGCTGCACTGAAACATAAAAAGTAAGGGCAATACCGCATAATTCTAAGTGCCGATACGGCGAGCGAGGTGTGGCAGATGCTAAGCCAAAAGCGCAGATAATACTGGATGCTGCAAAGGTGAGCGCC
>ERZ773185.826-NODE-826-length-26094-cov-33.731749_pt1 | contig 26094 bp, 23 predicted proteins | sample MGYA00580531_ERZ773185 | MGnify/ENA primary metagenome ERZ773185 (study PRJEB29015, sample SAMEA2737799) | human gut metagenome | biome: human gut; feature: human-associated habitat; material: faeces | place: China | collected 2012 ...
ACTCGCGACCCCCACCTTGGCAAGGTGATGCTCTACCACTGAGCTACTTCCGCATGTGTGTTGTCTGTTTCAGAAGACTTGATTATAATACCAAATCCGAAGGATTCTGTCAAGGGATTTTTTGAAAAAAAATAAAAAAGGCGCTGTCCCATGAAGACAGCGCCTTTTTGAGTGGCTAGTGGCTAGTGGTTAGGGGTTAGCGGCTGGTTTTAAATTTAAAGGATTTTCCGCACGTGGCGGACCTGATAGCTGCTGACAGCTGACTGCTAGCCCCTAGCCCCTAACTGCTAATCCTTAATCACTTTCGCCTTGAAGACCAGGGCTACGTCGGCGTCGGAACAGCAGAATTCGGCTTCTCCTTCCGGCTGTCCCGGAAGCTGGCCGCCATAGCGCAGGATATCGACATAGGGAAAGGCGCAATGCAGGGCCATGGGACAGATTTTTCCCCGGTCCGTATCGTAATCAAAGGTTTCTCCGATGTGATGGCCGCGATGGCAGCCCATAGTCCCCAGTTTCCCCGTAATCGTAAGCTGGATAGCGGGACGTTTTCCTCGTGACATGGTGTTCTCCTTTGTGGATAAGTAAGCAGAAATTATCGCATTAAGCTATCGGCTTTCGTGCGGCAACTCTGTTTCACACTGTAGGGGTCGCCACGTGGGCGACCCGTTGGGCATTGGGTGGCGCTCTCTCCAAGCTGGAAAATCGCTCATATTCCGGAGCGGGCTTGCCACGTGCAAGCCCCTACAAGATTGCAGGTTACGGAATCGCAAACAGCCGCTTGGCGTTTTCTGTGGTCGCCCGGGCCACTTCGGCGGCGTCTATGCCCCGCAGGGCGGCGATTTCTTCGGCGACGTAGTGGACATAGGCCGGTTCATTGCGCTGGCCGCGGTGGGCCTGGGGCGTCAAGTACGGGCAGTCCGTTTCGATGAGCATGCGGTCTAACGGCAAATGGGACGCGACGCGTTTGGCCCGTTTGGAATTGGGATAGGTCAAGGGCCCGTCAAAGCCGAAATAGAAGCCCATGCGCAGCAGTTCGTCCGTCATTTCCAGACTGCCTGAATAGCAGTGGAAGACGCCGCGGATGCCCTTGCCGTACTGGCGCAGGATGTCCAGCGTGTCGCCGTGGGCTTCGCGGTCATGGATGATGATGGGTACGTCGAGTTCCACAGCCAGTTTAACCATGTCGATGAAGACGGCCTGCTGGACATCCCGGGCCGGTTCAGGCCAGTGATAATCCAGGCCGACTTCGCCGACGGCGACGACTTTCTCTTCCGACTGTATCCATTGGCGCAGCTTGTCGACATCACCGTCCTGGGCCTTGGCCGCTTCTTCGGGATGGATGCCGACGGCGGCATAAAGGCCGTCGTGTTCCCTGGCCATGGCGATGCACTGGGCTGACGTTTCCATATCCGTCGCCGGGCAGATCATGAGGCCTACGCCGGCTGCAGCCGCCCGGTCGAATACGGCCGGACGGTCTTCAGCGTAAGCGCTGTCATTGACGTGGCAATGGGTATCGAAGAGCATCAGCGGACCCGGCTTCCCGGTGCCATGCCGTCGACGAAAGCGACCTGCAGGTTATCGTTGCCATCGGAAGCAGCCAGGAGCATACCTTTCGATTCAACACCGCAGAGCTTGACCGGTTTCAGGTTGGTGACGACGATGACGCAGTGACCGATAAGGTCTTCCGGTTTATAGTACAGAGAAATACCGCTGACGATCTGGCGCGTTTCCGTACCGAGGTCGACTTGCAGTTTCAACAGTTTCTTGGCCTTAGGTACTTTTTCACAGGCTACGATTTTGCCGACGCGGAGGTCGATCTTGCCGAAATCGTCGATAGTGATTTCCGGCTTCGTCGGTTCCTGGGCAGCCGGGCAGGCCTGAGCGGCTTTCTTTTCTTCTTCCGCTTCGGCGACTTCTTCCTTCAAATCGTAGCGCGGGAAGAGGGCATGGCCTTTGCAGACCTTCGTATCAGCCGGATAACGGCCCCATTCCTGGGCAGCCGGCAGATTGGCTTCGGCAAAGTCACCTAAGCCGAGCTGTTTCCACATTTCCGCTGCGCTGGCCGGGATGAAGGGGCTGACCAGGGTAGCGATGATGCGCTGGGCTTCGAGGAGATTGTACAAGACCGTCTGCAGGCGCTGGGCTTTGGCATCATCTTTGGCCAGGACCCACGGCGTCGTTTCGTCGATGTATTTATTGCTGCGGCGGATGAGGGCCCAGACGTCGTTGATGGCGTCATTGATCTTCATGTCGTCCATGTAGGTTTCAAAGCGTTTTGCCGTTTCCACAGCGCACGTTGCCAAATCGTCGTCGACCGGTTCTTTGACCGTCGGGCCGGCAGCGATGCCGCCTTCGTATTTTTCAACCATAGCCAGGGTACGCTGCAAGAGGTTGCCCAAGTCGTTGGCCAAATCGGAGTTGATGCGGTTGATGAACGACGGCAGGGAGAAGTTGCCGTCCTGGCCGAGGCGGATTTCCTTCAGGAGGTAATAACGGAGCGCATCGGCGCCATAGCGGTCGATGAGGGGGATCGGATCGACGACGTTGCCCAAAGATTTACTCATCTTCGTGCCGTCGACGATGAGCCAGCCATGACCGAAGACTTTCTTCGGCAGCGGCAGGCCGCAGCTCATGAGCATGATCGGCCAGATGATGCTGTGGAAGCGGACGATTTCCTTGCCGACCAGATGCAGGTCAGCAGGCCAGAATTTCTTGAATTTTTCCGGGTCATCGAGATAGCCGGCGGCCGTGACGTAGTTGACCAGGGCGTCGAACCAGACGTAGACGACGTGTTTCGGGTCCCAGGGGACCTTGATGCCCCAGTCGAAGGACGTACGGGAAACGCAGAGGTCTTCCAGGCCGCTCTTGACGAAGGAAATCATTTCGTTGCGCCGCGATTCCGGCTGGATGAAGTCCGGGTTTTCGTCGATGAATTTCAGCCAGCGGTCGGCGTATTTGTTCATCTTCAGGAAGTACGCTTCTTCCGAAACGAGTTCCAGCGGACGGCCGCAGTCCGGGCAGACGTGTTTGCCTTCGGGCAGCTTGTTTTCCGGCCAGAACGTTTCGCACGGCGTACAGTACCAGCCTTTGTATTCGCCTTTATAGATATCGCCGTTGTCGTAGGACTTCTGCATCAAAGCCTGGACGACTTTTTCATGGCGTTTTTCTGTCGTGCGGATGAAGTCATCATTGGAAATGTTGAGTTTTTTCCAGAGCTGCTGGAAGAGGGCGACGATTTCGTCGACGTATTCAATCGGTTTGACGCCTTTTGCTTCGGCTGCACGCTGGATTTTCTGGCCGTGTTCATCCGAGCCGGTCAGGAAAAAGACGTCGTCGCCGCGCAGACGGTGGAACCGTGCCAGCGAGTCGGCAATGGTCGTGCAGTACGTGTGCCCGATGTGAAGTTTGGCACTTGGATAGTAAATAGGTGTTGTAATGTAATACTTTCTTTTTTCAGACATGGGATTTTCCTCCTATACCGGCAAATGAGCCGGATGTTATAAACTAAGCGCAGCCTGGTATACACTACGTTTAGGCACGCCGCACCGTCTGGCGACGGTCCGGATGGCCTCTTTCTTATCGACGCCCTGTTCCATCAGTTCCCGGACCAGGGACGCGTAATCGACGTCGCCTGAGGCAGCGGATTCGGCAGCAGGCGCCGCCCCTTCGACGAGGATGACGAATTCACCGCGCGTCCCCTGTTCGGCCAGGTCGGCCCGCAGCTGGCTGAGACTGCCGCGCAGGTACTGTTCATACCGCTTGGTCAGTTCCCGGCAGAGGACGGCCCGGCGGTCGCCCAGGACTTCGAGCATTTCGCCCAGGACCTGCTGGATGCGGTGAGGCGCTTCGTAAAAGATGAGCGTCCCTTCATAGGCTTTCACCGATTCCAGGACGGGCAGGCGGTGTTTCTGGGTCTTCGGCAGGAAGCCGACAAAGGTAAAGCGCGTCGTATCCATGCCAGAGGCAATGAGCCCGGTCAGGCCGGCATTGGCGCCGGGCAGGGGTACGATGGGGATATCGGCTTCCAGGGCCAGGCGGACCATATCGCTGCCCGGGTCGCAGATGGCCGGCATGCCGGCATCGCTGACCAGGGCGATCATCAGGCCGTCTTTCAATTTTTCAATGAGCTGCGGCCCTTTTTCAGCTTTATTGTGTTCATGATAGCTGGTCAATGGCGTATCGATATCATACGCCAGGAGCAGCTGTTTCGTATGACGCGTATCTTCTGCCGCGATGAGGTCGGCTTCGCGGAGGCAGCGGACCGTGCGGTACGTAATGTCTTCGAGATTGCCGATAGGCGTCGGGCAAAGATACAGCGTCCCTTTCTGAAAGATTTCCGGCATCATGTTCCTCCCTAGGTTATCGTTTCCCGTATAATCGCAGGACGGCATCGCTGTAGCTGCCGTCGGAGTTGTGGACGATGAGCGGCGGCAGGACGTCCATGCCCTTGCTGCCGCCGCGGATGCCCTCGACGAGGAAGAGCTTGGCCTTCTTGTCAGGCCGGCCGTGGACCATCTGCAATACTTTCGGTTCGATATCTCGGGTGCGCATGGCCTCTAAAATATCGGCCAGTCGTTCCGTAATATGAACCATGCGGAAGCGGCCGTGATATTTCAAGGCGTATTTTACAGCATCGAGGACGTCGCCGAGGGTCGCCGTCTCTTCATGGCAGGCCCGGCGGATGCCGTCGACGCCGCTATAGGCACCGCGGCTCTTTTCCCGGTACGGCGGGTTGGCATAGACTGCGGCAAAAGCGCCGCTCGCCGCCCACTCCCGGATGCGGCGGTAGTCGCCTTCGACGATGGTAATGCGGTCGTCCCGGCCATTGAGGGCGACGTTACGGCGGGCAATGTCGGCCATGACGGGATTGAATTCCACTGCCGTCAGCGCCTTGGCACCGCGGGCCGTCAGGATGAGAGGGATAGCCGCCGTCCCCGTCCCCAGGTCCAAAGCCGGTCCGTGAGGCACGGCACCGAAGTGGGCCAGAAGGACCGTATCCAGGGAAAAGCAGAACTGGTCATCGCGCTGGATGACTTTCATACCGTCCAGGATCAGGTCGTCCAGCCGTTCGTGCGGGCCTAACTCAATGTTCATGTTCCGTTTCCCCTACGTCCGACCAGGGCACGTTGATGTTGTGTCCCGATTCGAGCTGGACTTTGACCGTATGGTCCTTCATGTGGACGCGCAGGACCGTGCCGACGCCTTCGTCGGTCATGACCCGTTTGCCCACAGCCGGCGGCTTCTGCTGTTCACAGCCCTTCTGCTGGCAGTTGCAGCACTTCAGCTCGCCCGACGTATAGAGCTGGTTTTCATAGCGCAGGCAGCACATGAGGCGGCCGCAGATTCCGGAAATCTTGGTCGGATTGAGGGACATGCCCTGGCCCTTGGCCATGCGGATGGAAACGGGCTTGAAATCGCCCAGGAACGTAGAGCAGCACAGGGGCCGGCCGCAGCAGCCGATGCCGCCGATCATCTTGGCTTCGTCGCGCAGGCCGATCTGGCGCAGTTCGATGCGCGTGCGGAAGACCGACGCCAGGTCGCGGACGAGTTCGCGGAAGTCGATGCGGCCGTCAGCCGTAAAGAAGAAGATAATCTTGCCCATGTCGAAGGTATAGTCGACGTCGATGAGTTTCATGGGCAGTTTGTGCTTGGCGATCTTCGCCAGGCAGATGCCGAAAGCTTTCTTTTCCCGTTCCTTGTTCTTTTCCACCTGGCGAATGTCCTTGGCCGTCGCCTTGCGGATGATCGGCTTCAGCGGCTGGACGACTTCCGACGAATCGACACTGCGCGGCGCAATGACGACATGGCCGAATTCCATGCCCCGCGCCGTTTCGACGATGACGCCGTCATCCAGCTTGAGTTCGATAGTGGCGGGATCGAAATAATATATCTTTCCGGCAGGTTTAAAGCGTACACCTACAACGATCATTGAATTCCTCCTCTAAGCCGTATGGCCTGGAGGCATACATAGTCCCAGACCAGGCGGACGTTGACGTGACGCGAGACGGCTTCCAGCCCTTCATCGAGCACCCGGGAAAGGCCGAAGACGGCGTCATCCGTCCAATACGGCAGTAATTCTGTCATTTCATGGATATATCCTTTTAAACGTATATAGTCCCGGCCGGCACCGCTGCGCAGGACGGCCATGTCGCGGAGAAAAAGGCTGATCCAGCCGAGTATCTCCGTCGTTTCCTTATCCGTCAGCGCCGCGGACAGGGCCAGCCATTTGGCATAGGGACAGGCATGTTTCGCCGTAGTCGTCAAAAAATCCAGGGCGAAATGGGCCTTATCCGTCCCCTGGCCGTCGAGATAGGACAATACGGTCCGGACGATGCCGCCACCCCAGAGGATGGCTTCGTCCCAATTCCCGCCGTCGCCCCGCAGGCGCCGCAGTCCCTGGCGCATCTCGTCGTCGCCGACAGGGTCGAAGGTAAAGCGGGCACATCGGGAAATGATGGTCGGCAGCAGCAAATCGGGCTGGTCCGTAATCAAGATGAAGCAGACGCCCGACGGCGGTTCTTCTAAAATCTTCAGCATGCGGTTGGCAAATTCTGTATTCATCGTCTCCACATGGTCGATGATACAGACCCGGCGGTGACCGGCTTCGCCCTGCAGGGCCAGTTCGCCCTGGAGCTGGCGGAACTGGTCCACTTTCAGCATGGCCCCCATCGGCGCCAGATAGAAGACATCGTCTTTATCGCCGGCTACGGCTTCGCCTTCGCGGCTGGCCAGGTCGGGAAAGACACGGCGTCCGACCAGGGCCGAGGCGACGGCGATGGCCATCAGGGTCTTGCCGATACCAGCCGGGCCGGCAAAAATCATGGCATGAGGGATGCGGTCCTCGTCGATGAGGCGGGCGAACTGTTCTTTCAGGCGGCTGTGGCCGATAATCGAATCAAACAGTGTCCTGTCCATCATGTCGCCCCCTTACGCCAATAAAATACCTTAACAATTAATTATAGAAAAAATCCCCTACAAAGTAAATAGGCAGCCATATAAGTCTTGATGGATGGCTTCAGGCGTGCGCATGGCCCCGCCTTCCGTGCAGGCAATGCGCTGCCAGTGATAGCGTTGGGCCAGCTCATCATAAGCGGCGTGGCATTTGGCCAGGAAGCCTTCATTCTTTTCGTGGATATCGCCAGTCTGGCCGCCGGTCTTGCCCGTCCGGTCCGCCATGAGCCGCTCCGTGACGGCCAGGGGGACGTCGAGGAGGAAGACCTTGTCCGGTGCCGGCAGGCCCATCTTGCGGAATTCAAAGTCCTCGAGCCAGGCCAGATAAGCCCGGCGCTGGGCCGGGTCGTCGATCTTGATCATCTGATAGAGCATGTTGCTCGTCGTATAGCGGTCGGCAATGACGATGCCGCCCTGTTCGTAGAAGGCTTTCCACTTCATCTGATACGACGCGAAGCGGTCGACGGCAAAGAAGGCCGACGCCGCATAGGGATTGACGGCATCGGCATCGCTGCCGAAGTCGCCGCGCAGGTACATCTTGACCAGGGCGCTGGAGTCGCTGTCATAGTCGGGGTAGCTGACGGACTTCACGTCATAGCCGTCGCGCTGCAAGTGTTCCGTCAGCAGGCGGGTCTGCGTCGCTTTGCCGCTGCCGTCACCGCCTTCGATGATGAATAATTTACCTTTCATGGAAATCCTCCTTCAAGACGCGTATCGTCGCCAAGGTCCCGTCAGCCGGGCCGTTCGGCTTATAGCCGCCAGCCATCTTGCGTCGGATATAGGCCTGGCAGGCCGCCGTAATTCCTTCACCCAAGGTCAGGACCGGAATGCCTGGCGGGTAGAAAGTCACGTTCTCTGCGGCAATGCGGCCACAGGCCTTTTCAAAGGGCACCGTCTCTACCGGGCAGTTCCAGGCCTGACGCGGCGCCATGACGACGCGGGGCACGGGCAGGGCCTGTTCGGCCACCGGGCCGGCCTGGCAGAGGCTGCGCCCTTCGGCGATAGTCCGGCAGGCCTGTACCAGAGCCTGGGCTGTTTCTTCCGTATCGCCTAAGGTGATCAGGGCCAGGACGTGATTGCCGGCGACGAGCTCGACTTCGATGCCCTGCTGACGCAGGAGCCGTTCGGCCGTCACACCGTCGAGGCCGACGCCGGAAAAGTCGATAGTGATTTTCGTTTCATCAAAGCCGCTGACGACCTGTCCGTCGATGATGTCCCGGCCAAAGACGGTCAAGCCGGGAATGGCGTTGATGGCGTCCCGCACCGACCGGGCCAGGTCCAGGGCCCGGCCGATGAGTTCCGGTCCTTCCAGGGCCAGCTGCTGGCGGGCGCTGTCCAAGGAGGTCAGGAACCAGTAATGAGGACTCGTCGACTGGACGACGGCCATGGAGGCGGCGACGCGGTCCGTCAGGGGAAAGCCCTTGCGGCAGTGCAGCATCGACGTCTGCGTCAGGGAGCCGGCCATCTTATGGGTACTCTGGGCCACACAGTCGGCACCGCAGGCCAGGGCTTCGGCAGGCAGGTCCCGATGGAAGCCCAGATGGGCCCCATGGGCTTCATCGACGAGGACATAGAGGCCTTTTTCATGGGCATAGGCCGTGAGGGCCTTCAAGTTACCGGCAATGCCGTCGTAAGTCGGATAGGTGAAGACGACGGCCTTGGCCCGGGGATGGGCGGCGACAGCCCGCTTCAGACTGTCCAGGTCCGGTCCCAATGATACCTGACGGGCCGCATCGAAGCGGCTTTCCATATAGACCGGAACGGCGCCGCTCAGGACCAGGCCGTTGATGACGCTCTTGTGGGCTTCGCGGGGGATGATGAGCTCATCGCCATCGCCGCAGACAGCCAGAATCATGGCTTCGATGCAGGCCGTCGTGCCGTTGATGGAAAAGAAAGTCCGCCCGGCGCCATAGAGGTCGGCGGCCAGTTCCATGGCTTCCTTCAGCGCCCCTTCAGGCTGGAACAAGTCATCCAAAGCATACATGACGCCCAGGTCCCGCCGCAGGGCGTCGCCAAAGAGATTGGCCTGGTAGGCAGAAATGCCCTGTCCCAATTTATGACCCGGTGTATGGTAGGCCTCCATGTGCTGCTGGCAATACCCTTCCAGTGCTTCGACGAAAGGCGCCTTTTGCTGCTTTTCTCTATCCATGGGCCACCTCATATAGCCGAAAGGAAGCCGCGCAGCAAGGCGTGGCTCTTTTCATAAGAGAACTGTTTCATCTGCTTCAGCGAGCGCTGCAGAGAGCCGTGCAGGCGGTACGACGGCAGTTCGGCCGGCGTGACCCAGCGGTAGGCCAGATGTTCTTCTGATAATGCAACGTTATCGGACGTGGTTATGGCCGTAAAGATGACACCATTCAGGAATTGGCCGTCTTTCTTCTGGTAACTCCAGATACCTGCCGGAGCCTCTAAGGTGATGGAAAGGCCCGTTTCTTCGCTGACTTCCCGGCGCAGGCCGGCTTCAAAATCTTCTGTAAAGCGCAGGCCGCCGCCAGGGAATTCCCAATGATGCAGCCCTTCGGCATCGTTCTTCTGCAACAGCAGCAGCTTCCCTTCATGAAAAATCATCGCTTTGACACTCAACCCCATCAATACATTTGCTTCTTGCGCCATAACCCCAATCTCCCATCTATACAAATTCATTGCAATAAATATATTAAACTTTATTATACCATATTTATGTCCTTGCGAGAATCGGCAGGCAGGACAGAATCGCCGCAATCTGTCTTATTTACACGTCCCATATCATGGGATAAAATGATAGTACAGTTTACTTTTAGGAGGTTTTTTCTATGGCAACTAAACGCGTCCTCGCAATCCACGATATGTGTTCTTTCGGCCGCTGCTCCCTGACAGCCGCCATCCCGGTCATTTCGGCCATGGGCTTCCAGGTCTGCCCCTTCCCGACGGCTATTTTCAGCAACAACCTGACGTATGGCGACTATACCTTCTCTGATTTTACGCCGCACATGACGGAATTCATGGATAAATGGCAGAAACTGGGCTATTCGTATGACGCCATTTACAGCGGCTTCCTCGCCGACGCCGGCCAGATTGCCATCGTCCTCGACGCCATCGCCCGCTTCGCCAAGAAGGATACCCTCGTCGTCGTCGATCCGGCCATGGCCGATGACGGCAAGCTCTACCCGGTCTTCAAGCCCGATATTGTCATGGAAATGCGCAAGCTCATCGCCAAAGCGACCATCATTACACCGAATTATACCGAAGCTACCCTGCTGGCCGACATCCCCTATGCCCAGGGCGCGCCATCCATGAAGACTATGCTCGAACTCTGCCAGAAGCTGGCCGCCATGGGACCGCGTCAAATCATCATCACCAGTGTCCCCACGGGCAACGAAACGATTACCGTCGTCAGCTACGACGCCCAGACGACGTCTTTCGACGAATGTACCGTCGACCGCATCCCCTTCAGCACCTGCGGCACAGGCGACCTCTTCACCAGCGTCCTCACAGGTTCCCTGCTCCAGGGCCAGTCCCTGCACGACAGCGTCAAAAAGGCCACGCAGTTCCTGAACTACGCCATCGGCTACACCTACCAGTCCGGCAGCGATCCCCGCGAAGGCGTTCAGGTCGAACCGTGCCTGAAAAAGCTGTTCTAAGTTTTATTGTTAACTTATATAAATCTATATAAAGTTGACCTCATGAGCGCTTTTTTGCTATAATACGGAAGAAGTCCGTAAGCAAAGGAGCGCTTTTATCATGTCTGATTCAAGAAAAAAGACGATGCGCCTGACACGCATCGCCTTATTGATTGCTATGAATTGTATTTCTGCCTATTTGATCATTCCCCTGCCCTTTTCCCAGTCGCCGATTGCCCTGCAGACGCTCGTCGTCAACCTGGTCGCCTTCCTGCTGCCGCCAAAAGACGCGGCCATCACCATGCTGGCCTACATCGGCATCGGCATCATCGGCGTCCCCGTCTTCACAGGCGGCACGGCAGGTCCCGGCAAGATGTTCGGCCCGACAGGCGGCTATATCTGGGCCTATGTCGCCGCTGTCTTCCTCATGTCCTGGTTCAAAGGGAAACAGTACAGCTTCCGGCGCTACTCCCTGGTGGCCGTCGCCATCGGTATCCCCGTCATCTATCTCGGCGGCGTCCTGCAGCTCAAAGGCATTACGGGGATGCCCTGGGAAGCAGCCGTCATGAGCGGCGTCGTCCCCTTCATCCCCCTGGATATCGTCAAGAGCCTCTGTGCCGCTGCCTTGGCACGTCCCCTGCTGGCCCTGGGCCTGAAAGGGACTCAGGACTGACGCCGGCCATAAATCCGTTCCTTGTCGGCATACATCTTCTGGTCAACCTGGGATAATACGTCGTCGATATTGACGATAGGTGCATGGCATACGATACAGCCCAGGGCCATGCTGATGCCGCTGGAACGGTAGCGGGCACGCAGGTCGCGTATAATCCGCCGGGCCTGCGTTTTATCGACATTCCTGACGACGAGCATGAATTCGTCACCGCCCATGCGGAACACGGCGATGTCACCGGTCAGATTCTTCATGATCTGAGCGGCCTGGCGGATGAGCTGGTCGCCGGCTTCATGGCCCTGGGTATCATTGGTCTGTTTGAGGCCATTGAGGTCGCCGAAGATAAAGGCCAGGGACATCCCGTCGGGCAGGGCCCGGAGATATTCGGCAAAGCCCCGACGGTTGCCGACACCAGTCATCTGGTCCGTCGCGCCGAGGCGCTCGAGGGACCGGAAGATATCGCGGTTGCGCAGCATGATGGCCAAGAACAAGGTCAGCGTCGATAACAGGAGACCTGCCGATTTAAAGGCCAGCGCCGACGGGTTGATGACCTCTGTGAATCCCAGAGAACGTCCCGACTGGGTCAGATGGCCCGACACGAGGCGGCGGACGCCAGAGATGTACGGCGTAAATCCCGGATTGTCGCGGAGAAAGCTCTGGACATCTTCAATAATAGCCATCTGCTTCGTGTCGAATTTGGCATAGAGCGGGCGCAGGGAGTTGATGGGAATATGCTGGACCGTATGAGCGACGGGCTGCAAGTCCTCCTGATGCCATTCATAAGTCGCACTAACCTGGCCGTCCTGTTCTTCAAAGAGCAGGACCCGTTCGGCCTGCAAGCTGTGACCGATATGGGCCAGCATCTTCTGCAAGCCCACATTGGGGTCGGCTTCGCGCATACCGATAGCGATGACGTCATTGGCCATGGCTTCGCGGAAAATGACACGATTTTCTGCCAGGTCCCGGCTGATATACTGATTGAGGTCTGCTGCCATAGAAAAACGGTAATTCTTCCCCTGCCAGGGAATGAGCGTCGTCCGCATGAGCAAATTCTGCCCGGTCTTGCAGTTGCGGCGCGTCGTCGTACAGAAACAGTCGCGGCGCAGCTGGCCGTTGATGCAGTCTTCACAGGGCCCATCGAGGCCGGACAGGAGCTTATAACACTTTTCCCCAACCCAGCTGTAAGCGTCGGAAAAGCCATAGCTCTTCTGCATATACTCGTTGACATAGACCAGTTCATATGTATCGGGGTCGATGATGGACACTTCTTCATCAAGCTTATCGAATTTTTCCTTGTCGAAGACCAAACGGTCGCCGATATAGACAGCCTGGCCATAGTGTTGTTCCTTGGCGTCATTCAAACGCTCCTTCAGGAGCTGCATGATTTCATCGAAATCCCGGCCTTCCGAGCCCTGGACGACAGCATATTGCAAATAGAGGGTACAGCTGTAGCCGCCGATAGCCGTAATGCCATGGATGGCATTGGTCAAATCCAACAGAGTGCTGCGGAAATCCCGATTCAAACACTGACGGGTAATGTAGAAAAAGCGGCAGCCGCTCAAACGGGCCAAGGTGCCTTTCAAAGAATAAATTTTCAAGAGCTGGTCCGTAATAGCCTGCAATAATTTTCCCGCCACTTCGTCGCCGTAATCCCGGAAAACCTGTTCATATTCCGGTACTTCGAGGAGGACACAAACATAATCCGTCCCATACCGCCGATAAGCATCCATGTAATCTTCACCGAGCAGCCAGAGGCCCCGGAAATTGAGCAGCCCCGTTTCAGCATCGACTAAGCTGGCCTGATGGAGTCGTTCCTGATGTCGGCAATCTTCATCGACATCCTCAAAATAGCCCAACAGGCCGATGATATGCTTGCCCCGGTAAATCGGGAATTTCGTAGAGGCGATCTGGTGCAGCCGCCCCCGGACCAGGCATTGACCCAAGACATCGCGCATAACTTCACCCTTTTCCAAGACGGCCATTTCCGCTTCTCTGTATACGCGGTCATGGATATTCCAGCCTAAATCCTCGTCGGTCTTCCCGATGAGGACTTTTTCGTTTTTCAAGCCACAATAATCGAGAAAAGACTGACTGACACCGACAAAACGGCGGGCTTTGTCTTTCCAGAAGAACTTGATGCCCGAATAGTGGATCATGGCCTGGCAGAGTTCCCGCAAGAGGCGGAAATAAGGCTGATGGACCGGTTCCAATTCGTGGATGCCAAAAGACGTAGCCAGTACGGGCAGCAGTCTCTTGCGGTCCCGCGCCGTTTCCCAGACGTCTTCGCGGCAGCACAGCAGGAGATCCTGCCGGTTGTCGACGCGGAGGAGGAGGACTAAAAAGACGGTCCAATGGTAACTGCCATCAGCTGTCCGAAAGCGGAAGGTGATGAACTTCGGACGCCCTGCATCATCGGCTTTATCCAGGGGCCGGTAATCAGCGGCTTTGATCATCCCCTTGCGGACTTTTCCCGTGAGGCGATAGAACTCTCCTTCATCACCGCAATGGTACATATCCAACAGCCCGCGATTAACGAAGAGAATCGGTTCTGATTCATCCATGCCGATCAAACAGACGCCGGCAATCAATTTATCATAATAGCGATGCAATTCCGCTTGTATCGATGCCACATCCATAAAGTCCACCCTTTTCTGCAAAAACGTTCTGTAATAAAAAATAGAGTCATCGTATATAACCTATTATAACACATGATAAAAAGAGACTATCGCATCAAGACAGCCTCTTTTTAAGTTTGTAGTTTTTAGTTTGCAGCAAATGGTAAAAAATTTAAACCCAACTTCTACAAACTACAAACGCTGTACTACAAACTATAGAGAAAAAAGGGCCTCGCATAATCTGCCGATGGTGTTGCCTTGGCTACCATGTGATAACCTATATTGCCTATGACGATGATGAAAAAAGGAATTCAGTACGTCAGGCTCATTCTGTCAACACCTTTTCCATATGGATGTGAGGACAATATTCATCCAGATATTCGTCACCCGATGCGGTATATCCCAGTTTTTCATAAAACGGGCGCACCCGGACCTGTGCCGACAGAGCCAGCCGTTTCACATGACGGCCGCGCAGCCATCCTTCCGCTTCCTGTACCAGGCGCTCCCCGTACTGTCGGCCGCGGCAGGATTTTCGTACGGCCAGGCGGCCCAGTATATACACATCCGGATTGTCTGATGTAAAGAGCCGGCAGCAGCCAGCGGCATGTCCATTTTCATATAACACCAGCTGCCATGCCGTCTGGTCGGTTTCATCAAATTCATGATGAAAACCCTGTTCTTCGACAAATACCTCCTGCCGGATAATCCGGGCATCCTGTGAAAGTCCCTGCTGCATACGTATTTGAATCATGATATTCCCTCCTAAAAAAACAGAGGTGCCCAGGAATTGTCTTATAGCATGTAACCCATGCCGTACCTACGACAACTCCCAGACACCTCATTTCTCCTGTCCGGTGACAGAAGCGGTGTTCTTATGAAATTGGCATTATTCTAACATATCCTATCGTCTTCGTCAATGTGATTCTGCCCGCTTTAGCAGCTGGGAACCAGACCGTTCACCCCACTTTTCTGCCTGTTATTTCAAGGCCTGTTCGGTATCTGCCAGAAACTGCTGTACACAATCGGCAAAGTCCAGCCCAGTCCGGTCGGTCAGAACGGCCAGCCACCATACACATTCCCCGATTTTAGACGGGAGTTTGCCTTCTTCATCAGATGGCCAGCGCCCTTCATGACTCATAGTCAGCCGTCCTACCAGGCCGGCATCGGTCAAAAAAGCCAGGGCATCTTCCTCGACGGACCATTCGGAGCCATGATATTCCCGTTCCAATGCATGATAAGCTGCTCTGATAGCAGCCGAACGTTCCGATAATTCTTTTAAATCCACGTCAATCTCTCCTTTTTTCAAGAAACACGGCTACACCCCATTCAATCCTAATGACGGGCCAAAAAGGCTTACCAGGCCGTCCCCTACATTATCACATATAGGCGATAAAATAATACACCGTTCACGGCCAGTCGCAAAAAAAAACACGGCCTGCGGCCGTATGCGTAGGGGCTGTCCCGATGAGGGAAGCCCGCTGTGAGATTTCTCCACAACCCAGTCTGGCATAGTGGCAGGCTTTTACGGACTACGAATCACGAGCAACGAACCACCTATCATGGATCCGGCTATGTACAGAATTCATGCGGGCTCGCCACGTGCGAGCCCTTACGATGCGGCTATGCTGCTACAGGCTTATGACCTGATTACAACCATAAGAACCCCTCAGACCGCCTTTGGCGGCCAGCTCTCCTTCACATGGGAGCCTCTGGCGCTCCTGCGCCTTATATTTCAGCGTTTATTGCGGCAAAGTCACTTTTGAGTCCGGGCAACAAAAAAAGACCTGTGTACGTAATCGTACACAGGTCTGATAATTTCACAAAGGAAATTATTTGAGTTCTACTCCCTCGGCCTTTCCCAAAAATGAGAATGGCTTCACTAAGCCGTTTTTAAAGAATCATTTTTTCAAAATCAGCCTCATTTTCGCAGTTTTTAAAAAAAATAGTATCATTTGAGTATCACTGACCAGTATCCTTTACGGTGCGTTCCCATGCGTTTTAGGCAGCCTTTTTCCTGCAACTTCTTCGTATGATATTTTATAGTACCAAGGGACAGCGACGTGGCCATCGCAATTTCCGATTGCGTGCTGTCTGGTTTCTTTTGGATATATGCTAAAATAGCTTCTTCCTTATCATTTAATTTCACAGACAGATTCGTCCCAGTTTGGTCAGTGTTTTTAGTTTGGTTAGCGGTTTGGTCAGTAGTTTGGTCAGTTTTTGGTGTTTGGTCAGTGGTTTGGTCAGTTTTTCGATACAAGTTTACCCGCAAATCGCCATCAAAATCAAGAATTTCCGGTTCCCTCAGCCCATAATCACGGCAATCCCGCAAAATACGCGGAAAGCCACTGCCCCACTTTTCAATCAGATTCATGTAAGCAAAAGCATTGGCCAAGGCCCGGTTGCGAATCTTTGAAAATCCTTCTTTCATTTTTTCAGGCGTTACGCCGCGCATCAGGCCGCCCGGAGAAGTAACTTCCAGTCGATCTGAAAAAAGAGCAATCTGAATGGATCCCGGCTCCAAATAATTACGATGTACAAGTGCATTGGCAATTAATTCACGGATACTGTCCGGAGGCAGTTCATAAATATCCTGTCGATAGACTCCCTGAAATCTAGCACCCATGTTGATTTTTTCAAGCACGTACTGATATGCTTTTTCCACTTGTTCCTGAATCGGTGCATCAATTTCCCGTTTATCGATAAAAACGGCTCTATCTTCCGTTTTAAACACAGCACATTGAACAACTGGAGGATACCCAGCCTGATGTGTCAGCATCGCATATGCATAGGTTGGTATAAGCTGGCCTTTATGTTCAAGCAAAACGCCCCACGAAATAAGCTGATTGACTGTCAACTCTTTGATTTCTTGACGCTGGAAATCTGATGCTGCATTTTTTTTAGCCGTTTCTCTCATCGAATGGCATAATGCTGCCACATCAGACTGCTTCACTTTCAGATTTGGAATCGGTTGTTGGTCGAAAAATTTATTTTTCCCTTCTAAAAGTAATTCCTGCAGCATCGCCTGATCCGCAGGACGCGTTGTTCCAGCCGTCCGGATATAGGTTCCTTTCACAAGCCCCTTCTTTTTGATATAATACGGGCGCTGCATTCCTGGCGCAATCTCCAAAATGATAAGCGATTTCCCCTTTACTTCCTGAACAAAAAGATCCGGAATAATCATCGGCGCACAGCTATCCGTAACCGCATTAGTAATAGCATCCATCAGTCGAAAAAGGTCGCTCTGGGGAATACCAACAACCTGCATCGTTCCGTCTTCAATACCAAATACAATCCGCCCGCCATCTCCATTAGCAAAGGCAACAACAGATTTCATATATTTCTGGCTGTCTTCCGGAACCATTTCCTTATATTCTACGTTTTTAGACTCCCCTTGAAGCAATGAATCTTTTTCCATCCCTATTGCCGCCTCCTCTCAGACTCATTGTAGCAGATTATAAAATTTCCGACAATAAAGCAAGGCCCCCGTACCACTAGTGCAGGGGGCTTGTCACATCTTGCAGGGCATTGCTTATTTCGCCACGTCATCCAAAGATTTAAAGGGAATTCCCGGTTCTTTCTCGGCTCGATCCAGTTTCTCAGCCATTCCCGGTATTCTGTAGATATACGCCGTGTCATTTTTTCCATTAGCTGGCTGCTTCTGCCCGTCCAATGGTTTATCGAAAGTCTTTTTCATGATTTCACCTCCCCTATATACCTTTCCATGCGTCTGCAATGGCCCGCCAGCCGGATTTCAACGGATGTTCGTTGATTCTGTCTGCTAATACAATCGGCCACAGCCCCCAACCATCTATTTCATGTACTAAGTCATTGTTATTGTTGATTCCAAATCTTGGTTCTCCGTAAAAATAGCCGATAGCACGTACTTTTTTAGAAGATTTATCAACCAAAAATTCTACCCAATGATGATTCCTGTCAAAGTAAGAAATCATATAATATTTAAATTTCTCCTGATCTCCATATTTTGTTTTAAAGTTATATACGCCTTCCAAATAATACCCTGTATTAGGATTATTCTTATAAATATTAATTTGCTTAGAAGCATATATTTCTCCGTATGCTTCTTTGACCTGTTTCAAAGTCATGCCTACTTCAATTCCCTTATCAGTTTTGTAGCCAGGTTTCATCATAATAACCGTATAAAGCATTCCTTCTTTGCGCCAAAATCCGCCAAGTGAATCTGTACTGATAGACATAAAAAGGCTATTGTCATTCTTGATATAAGCATCGGCATTGGTGTCTTTGTGATAAAGCCGATAATCGTTATGATTGAAATAATCATACAAATACTGGTCGTTGGCATAGTTAAAGTGGTCCATAATGCCGGCGTCATCAACATATGCAAAGGACCCAGCAGGCATAATAAGCAGCATAGACCCGAGGAAAAGTTTTGAAATAGATTTTGCTCCAAACATAGGCGTCTCCTTTCACCAAGTTTAATCACCTCAGAACCAAAAGTACATCAAAGTATAGTTATTTCTCGTCATCTTTTTCTACAAGCAAGAACTTTTCCATAGGAATATCAAGGTATTTCGATAAAATACGGAGGTCCTTTATCTTCAATAAATCCGGCTTCTTTTCCAACTTTCGATAGGTTTGAATATTGATTCCAAGCACTTTTGCAAGATCAATTTGCCGTTTGCCTCTTAATTTTCTTGCCTGTATCAAAGATAATCTCATCACGTACCTCGCCTCCTCTTAATATACTTTACCACACTTAAATATATTTAACAATAGTAAAAGTACAATTTTCTATACTATATAGCGATTTTTTTATACTTAATGTTGAAAAAAATAGATATTAATAGTAATATTTTATATAGGGAGGTGTCGCCATGACAATCGGTGAAACAATCCGGAATATCCGGCAAGTAAAAGGCTTATCACAAAAAGAATTGGCCGATATCTGCGGTGTCAGCATGGGTGCTGTTTCAGCATGGGAACAAGGCCGCAATGAGCCACGGCCACGCATCCTGAATAAAATCGCAGACCACTTCAATATTCCCGTAAATATGCTTCTCCATCCACAATCAGATACACTTCAACTGCTCGAAGATACACAAGCTTCAGATCACAAATTTTCTGCACAGGAAGAAAGGCTTATCCATCAATACCGGCAGCTTTCGCAGCTGGGAAAAGATACCGTAAATGCGGTCATTCATGTCCAACTCCAGGGACAAAAAGCAAACTATCCGGAGGGATACGAAAGTGCCTCAGAATTCGTCAATGAACCCAAGGGGCTATATGAACAGCTTTATAAAGCCAGTCCTGAAATTTTACGAGAAATAGAACGATATTTTCGGTACTTGCAGGAAAAGGAAACTGATAAAACAGAAAAATAAAAAAGGCCCTTCACGAAGAAGGCTTATAAAAAAAGCTGCCGCACAGTTGTGCAGCAGCCTTTGTAATTTCACAAAAAAACACAAAAATAGCCGCCCTCGATTCCACTCGTAAGCGGCTACTTTTGTAGTTTACCTTATTTTGGGACCCACCGTCTATCGGCAGGACCTTTTTCATGTTTATTATATTGTTATTTCATTCTTTTCGTCAAGCTTGTCGACACCTGCTATTCTCTCTACTCCAGCAGTTTCTGCAATTTCTGTACGTAGAGTTCGCGGATGGCCTGCAAAAAGACAAGATGAACCAGAAACTCATCCGCAACTGAAACGGCGCCGACAACACCTGCGCCGCTACGACGTAGGCGTCGATGCCAACCACTACACCCCGGTCAGTCTGGAAACTATCCTCGCCTTCATGATCAATTAGGAGATGCCAAAAAGGTTGTACCCGGGATTGCTACCGGGCACAGCCCCTTGGAATTGATTATAAAAATAATAAGCAATTAACCTGCACGGCCTAAGGAAAGCCAGCCTTGGCAACGATAATGCCGATTCTCTCGATGGTGCGACCTGCTCCCCCGAATTCGGCGGTTACCATATCCACGGTGTCTGATTTTAGAATTTATAATTCAGTCCGCCTTCGAAGGACCAAGTATGTTCGACGCCCGGGCCAAAGCCTTTGTCAAAGCTTAGGAAGCCATAGGTATTCTGATTCAGTTTCGTCGAAACGCCAATACCTGCTTCATACCAGCTGCCGTCGTTGTGTACGGTATCGGTCAGCGTACCCGTGATATCGTTGGCAAAGATATCCTGATTGCCGAGGAATTCATGATAGGCATTGACATCCAGATACACTGCAGCCCCATGCAAGTGGTTCCATCCACCAGCATGCAAATCAGTGGCCCAGCCGCTGGACCTTAATTTTCTTCACTCAATTCTCAGTTCTAAAAAAAGGGGGCGCCGGTATCTCGGCGCCCCTTTGGGAGGTACATACTCTTACTTACCTAATCTTGCCATGATTTCCTGCATCTGTTTTTCCAGTGCATCGATCCGCTTTTCCTTGGCTTCGTTATCCGCCTTCAGGGCGTCGTAGTCTGCCCTGATTGCCGCGTTATCAGCCTTCATGGCGGAGATTTCTTTCGACTGGGTGGCGATGGTTTCTGCCATCTGGGCTTTGCTCATGTCGTTGTACACGGAGCCCCTGCCCAGTTTGATGGAGAAGCCGCCATTGACCATGTTCCGGTTGTCCCCCATGGTCCAGCCCAGGTTGAACATGGACCTTGCATTGGGACGGTAGAAGATACCCACCGCGGCGGCGGTCTCGTTCCGATAGTTGCCTACGCCGGCAGCGAAGTCCCATTTGTCGCTGGGGTCAAAGTCCAGCGGATGGAGAGCTGCCAAGGCAGCGGCCCCAGCGCCGACCTTGTTGATTCGGCTTCCCAGTTCGCCGACCCGGTTATCTAGGTTGAAGATGTTCCCTGCGTTGGCAGCTACCTGGTTGTCCAGGGCGGTGATGTTGGCGCCAGCGGTGTTGGATGCTTTGATGTAGTGACCATCCTTTGCCACCCGTGTCTCGTTGTACACGGTACCTGCATTGACGGCATTCTTAGAACCCTTTGCGATGGAGGTATCCGCCACATTCTCAATGGTCGTATCTTTTCTCAGGGTAATGGTCTTACTGTCATCTCCATCGTAGCTGATTCCATTCTTCGTAGCCGCTTTCAGCTGGTCCTCTGTGGCGGCCTGGCCGGATGTAATGTTACTTGCGTCCCAGGTGGTATTTGTAAGACCATTGGCAGTACCATTGCCATCCTGATTGATGGTAACTTTTCCGATGACAGCAGAATCAGTGACGTCCAATTTCTTTGTATTCACCTCATCTGCTCTGACAGTTTTGGCAGTCACGCTGTTCAGGGAAATATCATTTTTCAGTGCTACCATATGTCCCGTCACATTTTCCTTGCCATCGGTAATATTGGTTACATCGATATTGCTGCTGCCGGTAATATTATTGGCTACGGAAGAAGCATTGTGAACCGCCTGATCCAGTTTGCCAATTGCGCTGGTCACGCTGTCACCATTCGTAACCACATTGCCCTTTGCTCCGGCGCCGCCATCGACATAGTTCAGGTCCCCCACCTCGCTGGCTTTGGCAACATCAGTAATGGTAACGGTCTCATTTGTTGCTTCGCCATCCTTACCCACGATGGCCATGGAAACCTGGTGATTACTGTCAACACCATAAGTTCCATCTTTTATATGGGTATCAGCACTGTTGATTTTAATCTTGCTCAGCGCATCGAAAACCGTCCCGCCGGTGACGAGCTTTTTGTCGTCCTTCTCTACTTTACCGGTACCGATAGCGTCACCCCAGGATTCTGCATTGGCAATCTTCTCTTCATTTGTGGCATCCCGCAGCTTCATGGCGCCGGACTCTTCATACTGGATATTACCATCGGCATCTTTGACCGGAACCTTGGTGAGATTCGTACCGATATTGGAAGCATCGGACGCAGCGGCCAGCGTTTTCAGCTGTTCCACAACTACCGCATCGTGGTTATCCCGGCCATCGGCAACTTTCACAAGACGATTATAATAAGCTTCATTATAGGTAGTTGGTGTATAAACTTTGCCAGTATTATCTTGGCCACTATCCAAGTCTACTGCAGAATTTTCAAAATCATTGGGGCTATATCCATCAACGTCAGGTTTCAATTTTGAATCATACCCGGACACATCACCTTTTTCATGGCCAAATGAAATCGTTCCTTCCGCATTGGTCGTTGCTTGATAACCCAATGCCAGCCCATTCTTGGTAGTAACCACAGAATGATTGCCAATAGCTGTTGCATTTTCCGCTTCTCTGCCTGTAGATCCTCCTCCGATTCCTATGGAATATTCGCCAATTACACGCTCATATTGCCCACCAATAGCCAAAGCCTGATAGTTTGCCACCTGATTAAAATAGCCGAAAAGGGAATATGAACAGGGTGCTCCAGTTAAATTCCCAATCCCTCCTACTATCATCGAATAGTTTGATGCAAAGTTATAACTGCCTCCATAAACTGACGAACCATAGCCATAGGCGGTATTACCATTACCTCCGGCGATAAAACTATCTCCTCCAATGTCCCTATTATTATGTCCACCAACTATGGTACTATTATCAGCATTTATTTTTATAGACCCTCCATCAAAGCGCGAGGAATATACACGGAAATCTTTCTCTATGGTATTTCCATAACCTCCAAGTATGGTTGACCAATCGGCCTTGGCCTCATTCGCATTTTTATTCCACCAATACCATCCACCGTTTGGCAAATCTCCCCCACCGATAACCGTGGAATATCTGCCAGATGCTGTATTGTATGACCCACCGGTTACAGCAGAATGAGATCCCGTAGCTTTATTTCCTTCACCAGCCGTAGTGACTGAATATTCTCCGCTAGCTGTGTTATCCTGTCCACCAATCACAGTTCCCTGTGCGTAAGAAGCACTGCCTGCTCCAGTAAGCAACAGGGCTGCCAGAAGGGCGCCCGGCAGGAGCCTACTAGATGTTGCCCCCCCATTTTTGCTCCGGCTGTGGCTCTTCGCCAGTTCCGATGTCACCACGTACATATGCTTGGATTTACTGTAAATGACCTTGAATATTCTGTTCATATTTGACGCTTCCTTTGCTTCGGTTTTCGAACTTTCTAATTCAGAAAAAATAGTACATACAATGGCTATACCGATTACAAGCTGTCGATATTTTTCTGATTATTTTTTTGTATCATACATTAACAATTGCATTTTTGTCTTTTAACGTTGCAATAATATTCATTTTATATCTATTTTAGGCATCAGTATTATATCATTAAAATAGCTTATTTCAAGCAATATTACGCTATGGCATTTCAATATATATTTGTATTTATATGAATATTTATATAATTTATTATTAATAAATTTAATATTATGTATTAGTATTATATTGATAAAATAGTACAAAAAATTTTCATATAAAAAAGAGCATTTCATAGAGTGTTTTCTAAGAGGCTCTATAAAAATGCTCTTAATTGAATTTTAATTGAATTTTAAAAATGCTAGTTTGCGTTTCATTTTTGAAAGTAGACTTGAATATCCGAATAGGCGTCATCGAATTTCTGGTAGGTTTTGAGGAAATAGAAAAATAAAAAAGCCCCGTCGCGCTAAGCGACAGGGCTTAAGTCCCTATTCTTGCCGCAAGTGTTGGTAGATTTCGTCTGCGAAGATGCCAAGGACTTCTTTTTTTAGTTCATCGTCACCAAGGAGCAGGGTGAAGAAGTCTTGGTTCTGGTCGAGGCCTTCGATTAAGGCGTTGTCGATATTATCGAAGTAGACGAATTCGAAGTCTTTTTCGCTGTTGTTTTTGGCGCTTGTCTTGAGTTTGTCGGACTTCATCATGATATCCTTGATCTGGAGCATGGCTTTGATGGCGACGTCGTTGTCGTAGTTCTTGCCTGTGCGGGAGTTGATTTCTGCAATGATCTGAGAGAGACGTTCTTCTTTGGCCGGCGCCAGGGAGACCGTGTCGGCTGTCGGCAGTTTGACGACGGGCTGGGCCGTAAGATCTGAGACTTTGTATTCCTTCGTCTTTTCCTGCACGAAATTCGTGGCCTTGATCTTACCGTCGAGGTTGTAGCCGCCGCCGGGATGGCGGATGTTGATGTAGGCCAGGACGTAGTTGACGAAGTTGTATTTTTTGTGCAGTTCGACATCCTGGAAGCACGACGCCTGCAGGAGGAATTCGTAAAAACGCACGAAATGGCGCATGGTGACGACGATTTCCGCCTGCTTTTGCGGTTCATACTGTTCCATCAACTTTTTCGTCTTGTTGAAGAGGAAAGTCAGCTTCCGTTTTTCCTTGGCCGTCACTTTCGGTTTGTAGAGGAGCTTGTTCGCTTCTTCGATATCGTCCGGATCCAGAATGGCATAGGCGTCGAGCTTGGCTTCCAAGTCATAGATGGCCGACGGCGTGACCGTGTTGGAAAGGAGTGTCGTCGTGTAGTACGGCGCAAAAGCGGCCTTGATGTCTTTATAGGTGTTGACGAAGTCCAGGACAAAGGTCTGCTTTTCAAAGGGTGGGCAAATGCGGTTCAGGCGGGACAATGTCTGCACAGCAGCCACGCCTTTGAGCCGTTTCAGGACGTACATGGCGCAGAGTTTGGGCTGGTCAAAGCCGGTCTGGTACTTGTTGGCCACGATGAGGACATTGTAGTCGTCCTTGTCGAATTCCCGGGTCAGTTTATCTTCAGCCACGCCGTTCATGGCTACTTCGGTATACTCTTGGTCATCGTGAGGCAGCTTGACCTTGCCGGAAAAGGCTACCAGCGCATGGATATCCCGATAGCCTTTCTTGGCAATATATTTTTCCAAGGCCTGCCGGTATTTTACCGCTGCCTGCCGTGAAGCCGTGACGACCATGGCCTTGGCCATGCCGCCGAGTTCGTCCTTGACGCAGTGACGGAAATGTTCGACAATGACTTCGACGCGCTGGGCAATGTTCGTATCGTGCAGTTCGACGAAACGGGCAATCTGGCGCTTGGCATCGGCCGTCTTGCAGCGCGGGTCCTCTTTGATTTCCTTGTTCAGGTGGAAAAAGGTCTGATACGTCGTATAGTTGGCCAGTACGTCGAGGATGAAGCCCTCTTCGATGGCCTGTTTCATGGAATAAATGTGGAAGGCTTCCCGCTGTCCCTTCGTATTCAGACGACCGAAAAGCTGCAGCGTCGTCGGCTTCGGCGTCGCCGTAAAGGCGAACATGGAGACATTCGGCTGCTTGCCATTCTTGGCGATTTCACGGGAAATGGCTTCTTCTACGTCTTCGTCCTCCCCTTCTACGATGCGCGGGTCGGAGCCGAGGGACTTCGTCACGGCAGCCATGTCTTTGCCGGCCGTCGAAGAATGGGCTTCGTCGATGATGACGGCAAAATGCTTCTGTTGCAGGTCATGGACGGAGTCGACGATATACGGGAACTTTTGGATCGTCGTGGCGATGATCTTCGTATTGCCCTGCAGGGCCCGGGCCAGGTCCTGAGAGTTGCATGTATCGTCCATGACGCGGATCAGGCCGGTCTTGTGTTCCAGGCCTCGGACAGCGTCCTGCAGCTGCCGGTCGACGACGACGCGGTCCGTGACGATGATGATGTTGTCGAAGATGATGTGATTGTCAGCGTCGTGGAGGGACGTCAGGCGATGAGCCAGCCAGGCAATGGAATTCGTCTTCCCGGAACCGGCCGAGTGCTGGATCAAATAGTTCTGCGCCGTGCCGTTGATGGTGACATCAGCGAGAATCTTGCGGATGGCATCGAGCTGATGATAGCGCGGGAAAATCAAGGTTTCTTTGCGCTTTATCTTCCCCGTCAGGTCATCCTTCTTCTCCTTCACTTCGAGGAACATGAACTTGCTGATCAGTTCCAGCACGGTATCCTTAGTCAGGATGTCTTCCCACATGTAGAAAACACTGTACTTGTCCGGGTAAATGGGATTGCCCTTGCCGGCGTGGATACCCGTGCCGTTGCCCTGATTGAAAGGCAGGAAGAATGTGTCCGCCCCGGTGAGCTTCGTCGCCATGTAGACTTCATTGAGGTCCATGGCGAAATTGACGAGGACGCCGGCCTTGAAGCGAAAGAGCCGCGTCTTCGGGCTGCGTTCGGTCCGGTACTGATAGATAGCATCGTCGACGGCCTGCCGGGCAGCATTGCACTTAAGTTCAAAGCTCATGATGGCCAAACCGTTGAGGAAAATGACGAGGTCGATGCGTTCTTTGTCGCTGGCCCAGACCTCTTCCATGACGGAAAAGATGTTTTGCTCGTACTTCCTGGTCAGTTCCGGATTGAAGTCCGTCGCCGGTTTGGTGTACATCAAATCGAGGCTTTCAT
>ERZ773185.836-NODE-836-length-25862-cov-6.351145_pt1 | contig 25862 bp, 34 predicted proteins | sample MGYA00580531_ERZ773185 | MGnify/ENA primary metagenome ERZ773185 (study PRJEB29015, sample SAMEA2737799) | human gut metagenome | biome: human gut; feature: human-associated habitat; material: faeces | place: China | collected 2012 ...
AGGTCACCGATATTGTTGTCGCTGACGCTTTCTTCTCTATCCGTCCGTTTGTGGACGGAATCAAAGAGTGCGGTTTCCATCTTGTCAGCCGCTTCAGGGATACTGCGAGCCTATATTATGTGTATACGGGACCTCGTTCCAATAAGCCTGGACGTCCCAAGACACTTGACGGAAAAATCAACTACAAGAAACTTGACCTCACACGTATGGCAGAGTTGCATATTGAAGGACTTGAAGGCACAGCCTACACACTCATAGCCTATTCAAAGGCATTGAAGCAGAAAGTGCGCCTTGTCATTTGGGTTATGCCGAACGGAAAACACAAGCTTTTCTTCTCAACAAAGACATCCATGTCGGGTGAGGAAGTGTTGCGCACATACCGCTCAAGATTCCAAATAGAGTTTTGTTTTCGCGATGCAAAGCAATATACTGGTCTTACGCATTGCCAAGCAAGACACAAGAACCAGTTGGACTTTTCCTATAATGCATCATTCGCATCACAGAATGTTGCGAAAGTGATGATGAAGGAAAATGAATTGCCGTATTCCATGGCTTCTTTCAAGGAGATTATGGCAAGCACATACATCGCTAAATTAATTTTCAACAAGTGTCGGAGAATACCGAACCGAAAGTTAATTAGTCATACTATCAAAGAACTCTTTGGCTGGCAACGTAAAGCTGCTTAGCCATTATCTCAAATTTTAACGAACTATTGATAATGACCTAGAGATATATAAAAGAAAACTATCAGAAGAAGAGAATGCAGGCGTAAAATGGGGCTTGTATTCTCTTTTTCGTTTCAAGTTTCGCTATTTATCAAATTGGTTTGGGGATGATGGTGTAAATTTGCATTGTCTTCATAATGTTGTGGGGGCGAAACTGGAAAAATAATATGAATGATATTAGAGGTTATTTTGTGATGGCAGTGGGGGCGGTGCTTGCCATGTTGAGCCCCATCTTGGATTTTATCTATGCGATGTTGCTGCTGCTGGGGTTGAACTTTGTGTTCGGGCTGGTGGCTGCAAGGTTTAACGGTGAGAAATGGGACTGGAAGAAGGCTGGCATGTGCTTTGTGATGGCGGCTATCTTCTTTGTGATCGTGGTGAGCATCTTTGTTCTGGGCAGGTGGCTTCACTGTGAGGACAAATCGGTGAGTGCGGTGCAATACGTGTGCTGGGCGACGACTTATTTCTTCGGGACGAATATCCTGAAGAACTGGAGGCGTATCTTGAAGAAGGGAACTACCTGGTATAAACTGGTGGATTTCCTGTATTACATTCTTTCGGCTAAGTTTATTGAAGACTTGCCTTATTTTAAAAATTATCAGGAATATAAAAATAAAGAAAATGGAGAAAATGAAGGAAATAACTAGAGAACAGTTTTTGAAGATCATGCCGAATGCTGAAAGCAGGGTGGATAAATATCTGCCTTATTTCAACGAGCTGGCTGAGAAGTATGGTATTGATACCCGATTGAGATGGGCGCACTTTCTGGCGCAGATAGCGCACGAGAGCGGTGAACTGATCTATACTCATGAGCTTGGCAAGGATTCTTATTTTGCGAAGTATGAGAAGGGTGAGCTGGGCAAGATGCTGGGCAATACGCATAAGGGCGATGGTGCCAAGTATAAGGGCAGGGGATTTATCCAACTGACCGGAAGAAGTAATTACTCGAAGTATCAGTCTTACAGTATGCAGCCTGTATTGGAGAAGCCGGAACTGCTGGAGGAGCCGGAGCTTTGCGTGGATGTTTCTATGTGGTTCTGGGAGATGCATGGGCTTAATGAGCTGGCTGATGCGGACAAGGTGGTGAGAATTACGAAGAAGATTAATGGAGGCACTAATGGGCTGCCGAGCAGGAAGAAGTTTCTTGCCAGGGCTTTGAAGGCTTTGTAACTTTTAAGGGGTTTGCTTATGAAGACTAGACATTGGGTGTTTTATCTGTTTGTTTGGCTGGCGTACTTCTCGATGCTGTTTTTGACGAGCTGCAAGACGAAGACCATGACGCAGGATCATTTTATTAAGGACACCAGCGTGAGCAAGGGTGTGGGGATGGAATGGCAGGAGCGGTTTGTGGCTGCCTTTGAGCAGATGGCTAAGGTAAGGACGCAGGAGAAGGAGTCTTCGTTTAGGGAGACGCTGCACACGAAGGACAGTACTTCGACCATGGTGGATGCTACTGGGAAGCCTATCAAGACGGAGAGTTGGCATGAAGTGATTTCCAACAAGGAGTCGAGGGAGGTGACTAGGCTGGAGGATTCTCTTTATGTGGTGAATAAGGAGGTGGAGAGGCAGCAGATGCTTGTTCTGCAGAAGGATTCGCTGATTAGGCTAAAGGAGGATTCTATCCGGGTTCTGGGCAGGGAACTGACTAGAAATGAGCAGAGGTATATGACTTTGGGAAAATTGGCCATGGGGGTTATTATTGGCCTAGTATTGGTAATAGTTGCTATTGCCGTGTGGCGATGGCACAGAAAGAAATTCAAGAATGAAAACAATTACAATTAATATCATCAAGAAGAGTGTGATGGGACTGGTGGAGGGTATTTCTGCCACCATTGCGAAGCATAACCCGGAGGTGGATTTTCAGACGATATGGGCTAGTGACAGTGAGGAGCCTGTGCTGGATATTCACTACAGGGAGGCGATAACTGACTTGGAGAACTTTCTTGCGAGGTTTACGAGTGAGACTAGCGGGCTTTTTGATTTGCAGGCGCAGGCTGATGACTTTTCTATCTCTATCAGGACGATGAACTTTTGGCCTCCGAGGCTGAGCGGTGTGCTCTCGAACCTGGTGCAGAACTATCTTGCTCATGCGATGGTGGCTGGATGGCTGAGTGATTTCCCGGATATTAAGACTACTGACTATGCTGGCATGGGTGTTAAAGATCTTGATGACATCAAGGAAATTTTGCTTAAGAAGAACTTCTGCTTTAAGGAAGTGGCTAGGCATGGGGATGAGGACTCGAAGGAGATTGCTGAGGCTAGGGGTGTTGAGGCTAGGGGTGCTGATATGGAGGCTAAGGCTGAGGCTGCTTTTGGTGTTGAGACCAGAGGGGCTGATGGCGAGAGTAAGAAGGAAGTTACTGCTAGCGTTGAGACTAGGGGTATTGATGCTGAGGCTAAGGCTGAGGCTGTTTCTTCTGCTGAGGCTAGAGGGGCTGATGGAGAAGCTAAGGCTGAGGCTGCTGCTGGCGTTGGAGCGAGATTTGGTGACCGGGTAGTGAAGGATGCCGGGGGTGGTGTTCGGGCTTCTGAGCGCAACAAGGACTTTATGTCGCAGCATTTTCATGAGGATCGTGTTGACTGGGGTGGCGGTGTGGCTACCCTGGATTTTGTTTAGTGTTTTATTTTAAACTGTTATTATATGAATAAGAAATTGGTAACATTGGATTTTAGCATGGGTGAGGTTTGTAATGATGTGCTTGCCCGATGCTTTGCTGTGAGCCAGACTTTGGTGGATGAGGCGCAGGCGGATATTCGTGCGAATATCGCTAGCCCTGATGCTGATGAGACTCGTAGTATTATTAACCGTGCCGTGACGGAGGCGATTGGTAACCTTAAGGTGGCGGCTCAGAGGTATCTGACTACCGGACGTGTGGAGGATAACAATAACCTGGAGCGACTGGTGAAGGGTGTGAAGAGGTTCAGCTACACGGATAATGGTAATGGTACTTGGACGGAGGTGGTGACTACCATCATTGATGGCGAGGAGTCTGAGACTACCAGCACCGTGAATAAGAAGGGACAGGAGCGTGAGGAGAATATCTATGAGACCGTGACGCTGAACCTGGAGATTCCGAACTGGAATATCGCGGTGACGGATGCGCTGAAAAGCCACATGCACAGGTATATGGTGGACTATGTGATGAGCCAGTTTCTGGCGGATCAGTATGGGAATGCTGCGGAGAAGTATGCGGCTAACGTGACGGCTGACTATAAGAATGTGCAGAGTGACTTGCTGAGCAGGGATAATTATACTATGAGACGACCTAGCTTTACTTAAGGTTTATAATAAAAAGGGCCTTCGCTTTCTGGGCGAAGGCTCTTTTTATTTGGGGACCAGCGATGGAATCGCTGGGAACGGGGGCTAGAACTTGTTGAAGCGACGGATGACTTCGAGGCGGGTGGCGAAGTACTGATCTTTGCTTTCTAGCCAGAGGTAGAGGGCTAGGCGGAAGTAGCGGTAGCTCTTGCTGCTCAGGTAATGGCTCCTTGGGGCGGAGGTGCGGCCCAGGTAGTGCCAATTCTGATTGTCGTTGCTGCCGTAGAGCCACATAACTGGCTTGACATCGCTGGTGAGCGAATGGATGAACCCGGTGATGGCGTTGGAGGCGGATTCTTCATCGAACTTTAGGGTGCGGGTGACGAGGATTCCGGCATACTCGGTTTCATCTGGGTCGGTGTAGTTGTAGCCCTGGTCAAGGCACACGACTCTGCCGTCACGATACTGGATGTAGGGGTGAGGGTAGGAGTTGAGGGCTGTGAGCACGTTTTTGATGAGGAAGGTGCTCCATGACTGATCTCGGATGCTGTAGCTGAGGGCTACCGTATCGGCTGAGGCTGACTTGGCCTTATTGCTGACATCGAGGCAGAGAATGCGGGAGTTCTTGTAATCGTAGATGATCTTGCAATGCTGGAAGAAATCGATGGGCGGCTCTGTGAAGTTGATGAGCTGGCGCATCTGGGACTTGATGGTCTTTATATCTTCTGCATCGTCTTCGGCTTCGGCAAAGAAGTTTGCGAGCTTGCCCAGATGGGCTGGGATGTTGAAGTATGGACCATCGAGCATATCGGCCATGGAGACTACCTGTGACTCGGCTATGCGGCTGAGGGAGCGGTTTGTGACGAATGCCACGGACTGATCGAGCTGGGTGATGCTGCCTGGATTGGAGCAGACTTCACGGCTGATGGGGTGGATGCTGCTGTAGGTGCCGGAGGCGGAAACGTTGAGTGCCCAGATGCCATCGGTGGAGAATGCCATGAGCGGGTATTGACCGAACTGGCCCTGAGAGAGGGCACGAGTGGTGGAGGCAATGCCCTGGATATGGCCGATGCCTACGGTGTTGATGGCGTTGAGGGGGAAGTGGAAGGGGTTGTCTGCCTCGGATGTGTAGAGCTTGCTAGGGAGTTCTACAACGTCATTCACGGTGTAATTGGGAGCACTGACGAGATAGGAGCTGCCATCGTCTTGGTATGTACCCATGTGGATAGAGCCGTTCAGTTCTTCGCAAGGTGTGAGTGGAAAGCCGAACACCTTGATTTCATTTTTGGAATCGGTGGTGAATAGGTACATCATATCCGCTCTAGAGTCTGGATAGAACTTGGAGGCATTACAGAAGAGGTATTGCTCTATATAGTAATATAACCCCGATGCATTGACCAGTCCTTTCTGCTCTACGTATTTCGTGCCAGAGGTGGTTTTAAGACGGACAACGATTTTATCGACCAGAAATACTTCGTGATTAGGGGCATTCTTGATGTAGTTAGCCCAAGGAAGCAATACTGCATCGGTGAAGCCCGAGAATAGCTTTTCCTTTACTCCGTAGAGGTTGAGGCGATGATTGTAGACGTAGCCACCTTCGGCAAAGAGGTAATTATGTGTCTTGTAATCGTCCTTCATCTGCTCTTGCAGGGAGACTTGGTAGATGGCATTCTTATCTACAGGCAAGAGATTGCCCGAAGCGGTATAGAAATTGTCTAAGTCGAGGGAGCAGACCTTGTAAAATGCTGAGCTGTTTTGTAATTTCTTCTTGTATACGTCTTCTGCCAAGGTTGGGAACTTTACGACAACGTAACCATATTTGCGAGCAGGGTTGTCCTGAGAATATGTACAAGCCCTTGCGCCCATATTCAAGGCATAATTGCGTGGTAGAATCTGTAAGCTGCTGATTTTATCGGCTGTATCTACGTTTGTGATGGGTGGAGTGATAAAGAAATCGATAGACTTGATGACATCCTTCCACTCTTTGAGCTGTTCAAGCATCTTGCCAGAAGGATCTACCAAATCGTACATCAAGGCTGCATTGCGTGGATAATAATAGAAGGTAGCACCATTGAATGAGACATTCAATGTTTTTCCGGTGCTGTCTTTTCGTCCATACGTCTTTTCGTTATCAAAATTGATCTCTGACTCTATGGTGGCGTTGCCTTCGTTCCAATACCCATGATTGTCATCAATCGCCCCTTGACTAAAGGAATCTGATGGGAAATAGAAATTGGCTGCTTGCACCAAGTAACTGCCTGGAACTTGAACAGGAATGAACACAGGAGCGGAATGCATGATCATAGATCCATCGAACATACGATAGCAGTAGCGAATGAAGAAATTGGCGTAGAAGCGACCGTTGCGAGCGATGATGTTGTTGGTGCGATTGATTAAGGCGTATATGGATTGCGTCAAATCTGATGTTTTCTCTTCCTTGATGCTAGCGCAAATATCGCCCGGTTGCCAAGTTGTACCGTTTACCTTGACGTATGCGTCTCCACACGATATGGCAGATTGCTGCCAAGCCTCGGTGAAGCCATTCTTGCTTCCCTCTGCATTGATGCCACCAGAAGGATAGTCTTCGGGGTGATCTTTGCTCTCTGTGGCAAAGCGAATATTGAGGAACGGTGGCTTCTGTCCAAGATAGAGGTAATCACCATAGGCATCATCACTCTTCTCGAAAATGGCATAGTGGATGCCATCGGTGGCAATGATAATGAGTGTGTTGCCTACGGAATTGACGGACTGGATGGTGGTTCCGGATGGGAAGGTGTGGAGGAGGTTCATGTAGGAGCCGTCTTCATCGAACCAATGGAGGGATGGGGTGCTGGCTCCTGCATCGGTACCAGCATCGGTCTGGAGGGCGATGAAGTGCTTGTAATTGCCTGTTTCGTGGATATAGAGGAGGGTGGCAATGCTTTTGGTTTCGGCTACGAGCAATGCTTCTGTGATTTGTGTTCCGGTAAGGATGGATGGGCGCAGGGCACCATCGTGCAGCTCTAGGTTGCCGCAGAGGGATAGTGCTCCGTTTTCTACTGCCATTTCATCGGGTGTAAGGCTGAGGCCTTTGTATCGTACTGACTGTTGCATAATTCTTTTTGTTTTTATGATTGATATTTATTGATAATTGTTGTTGTTGGCACTGCCGTTTAGCCGGGGCTAATGGCAGTGCTTGGAGTCTGCTCTGTTGACTACCGTTAATGCCGGGCACTCCTTGCCATGGATGGTGAGGGTGGTGGGCTGGTCTGATACTATCAGATCTACTGACTTGGCACCGGGCGGAATATTGGCGGTGTAGAGGAACAGCTGCCTGGTGGTATTGACGCTGCAGCCATGGAGCTGTCCAGGTCTGCCTGAGAGGGGTATTCCATCTGGTATGGTGTCTGACTTGACGATATACATCTGGCTGCACATGATGATGAAGCTTATCTTATCGCCTGCGGATAGGCCCAGGAGTTGGCAGGGCTGCGAGCGAAGGATGATGCGTCCATTGGTGCGGATGGTGAGTCCACGCTTTAAGAAGCGTGGACGATTGAGGATGATAAATTCATGTTCGTTCTGCATAATCGGTAGGTTTATGGAGCCAGAAGCGGAAGTAGTCGTTTTCGGCATCCTGATTACGGACTTTGACGTATTCTCTTGTTACCCAGAAGTGCTGTTTGCTGACTGTGGGGTTGAGATTGTAGTCGTGGAGCATCATGGCTGGTTCTACATGACCATCGAAGGTGATTTCGTACCAGTAACGATGGAGAAAGAACCATGGGCGGAGGCGGACTTCCTGGATGGTGGTGTGGTTGCTCATGCTGATGCGGCAGGGTACGATGCTCCAGGAGCCATCTTGCCAGACTTCCTTGCCGGGGATGGTCTGCCCTTCGGCATCCTGGGTGTCTTCTTCACGATGGAAGGAGTTCTGTATCTTGACGATGAGGCAGACGTTGTTGGTGAACACCTTTGCCATCTTGGCATGGCAGAGCATGACGTAACGGCCTTTCTTATCGCTGAGGGGTTCTCTGTGCTTGCCTGGCTTGTTGATGACGCATACCGTGGATAGGTATCTTCTGCGGACCATGGTGAGGATATTGGGGAGTTTTGCCTTGGCGTGCATGCGGTCGATGACTTTCTGAACCTTGTTGAAGTTCTTTTCGGCCTCGGTTTCGTGGATGGTGACGGCTTGCTGCTCTCTGGCGGCCTTGACTTTTTCCCGGACTTCCTTGGTGGAAGGGATGGAGAGCAGATGGCCTGTCTTCTTGTCGAGTTTGAGATTTGATTTCTTTTTCATACTATATTATTAATAATGTGTGACGTTAGATGTTGCCTGTGTTCTTGCAGATGATTTCTATTTCGTAATCATCGCAAATATCCTTGCCGTTGGCCATGCGATGGTTGAAGGTGCATGGTATGCCGTTCTTGTAGAGGTCGCATGAGAGGCATCTTTCTGGGATTTCGCCCAATTCTGTGAAGCAGGTGTCCTGGCTCTTTGTGGTGCGATGCTTGGTGTGGACGATGTAGCCGAAGTGGTCGTATAGCTGACCTGGGACGACTGGGCTGACTTCTCGGAGTGACGGGAGCTTGTAGCCCATGCGCTGGATGAACCAGATGCGCAGATAGAAGATGATTTTTCTTATTTTCTTTTTCATGTTGCTGAAATTTTGTTATTGTTTCTTTGAACTAATGAATTAATGTGCTAAATTATGCGTTTTGGGTGGAAAAGTTGTGATAAATAGCGCAACTTGGCTTATTTGGAGCCAAATTGCGCATGATGGTTACTTACTTTTCTGTTTTCTTGCCGGAATCCTTAGAGGCTTCGGGCTTGGCTTGGGCGCAATGCTCGAAGACATCTAAAATATTGGTCTCGCTGAGGCTCTTCAACTCGTAGTCTATCATGGTTTTGCCCATGATTTCATCAACGTAGCGCATGGTACGCTCGCTGCACTTGGACTGCACGAGATAGGTCTGATAGGTGCGTTTCTCCTTCTCGGTCTTCTCGTTGATGGTGATGAAGGCGAGGCGTACCTTGAACCAGAGATCATCATCTGAGACATTGGAGAAGAAGATCTCGGAATATGGGGCCGGGTTGATGTTGGCTATCTTCAACTCGCCTGATACATAGGCTGCCATTTCTTCGAGGATTCTGGCTTCTGCCTCGGTGAAGGATAGTGCATCTACGGTGTAGAGTTCGGTGACGGTCTTCTCGGAGCCATCTTCCATGGTCTTCATGTAGCGTACCTTGCACTCGAACCATGTTGATGTGCGTGAACGGAGGGATGAGCCATTGCCGATGCCAGTGAAAATTTCCTTGGACTTGGCTGCTGCCTTTGGTGCCTCTTTTGGCTGAGGCTTGCCTGATGTTTTGTTTGCCATAATGCTTAAAAAATTAATTGTTACTACTATTTGGTTACTTTTACGTATTCCTTTGCCTTGAAGTAGAGGACTCCTCCAGTGGAGCGGCGGCGATAGTCATTGAGTTCTATCTTGACGAGCTGTTCATCTGTGGATTCGTAGATGGAGTGGGCTACTTTTGCGTGGGCATAGCGTTCCATGACGTGGTATTTGATGATGTAGCCGTCTTTCAGGGCTTGCTCGTCCTGGAACTTGATGATCATCTTGTCGATGATGGCTTCTGAGGACTTTATCTGCTGGTAAAGCTGGTTGATGGTGTCCTGATTGGGTGTTGGGTTCTTCTTTTCGTGGAAGTATTGCTTCGTGGTTGCACGTAGCTGGGCTACTTCGAGGAAGAAGGTTCCGTTGTCGTTCTGTGGAACGTCACTGCCATCTGCCTTCATGATGATTTCATCTACCCGCTTTTCGAGTTCTATGGACTGTTCGAGGAGTTTTCTGTCACGATGTGCCCAATACTCTTTTTCGGTGGTTCGCATTGCTGCTACGAGTTTGCGGAATGCGAGTGCTGACTTTTCGCTCATGTTACTACTTTATGCCTAATGTTTCCTTGATTTTACTGAGGCGTTGCTGCTCCTTGGGGAGGAGGTTGCCTTGTGAATCGACTTCGCATAGCTGGTGGAGGTTGTTGACTCCGGTGCCTATGCGTACCCACTTGTGGCGGCCATCTTGCTCTAGCTGGCGATTGCGCTGCATGGCTTTCTTGACGAGGCGATGCTGATGCTCTTCGTGGGTGATCTTGGAGATTTCATTTTGTACTCTGTCCATGATGCTACTTGTTGTTTTCTGGTTCTTCGTTTGATACAGCGTTCAACAACTCAATGCGATATTTCAGGGCATTATGGTAGAGGCTCATGCCATGATACTGGGATAGCATCAATGCTGCCTGATCCGGGCCACAGAGTTCTGCTATTTTGCCGAAGCCGTTAATTTCTATTGTGGCTGTTAAGTCTCTAAGATGCACTTCCAGCTCTTTGAGTTGGATGGCGAGGACATCTTTCAAGTCTTCGGCTATCTGGTATGACTTCTCGAACACGTCCTTAGGAGACCAGGAATCGTAGGTGCTGCCGTCTGGGTTGGTGTACTGGACGTGGTAGCCTGGTGCATATGGGTCGCCTTCCTTTGATGCTCTTGCCCATCCTTTGGCTACTGCGGCAAATTTTACCATAGGTTCTGCCTTAACCGTTTTAGTACCGATGTACTGCTTTAATGTTGTTACTTCCATAATAATTACTTGAATATTAAAACTTCTCGAAAATTAATATCTATATATCCTCCAACTGAATGATTGCACCAACAGAACATCCACTTGTCTTCTTGTGATTTTGCTTTCCACATCTTACCACTGTATAAACTAGTAGGTTGTGAGTGGGTGTAATCCAGAAGTCTATCAAGTGTATCTTGTCTCATTAAGACATAATCTTTATCTATGGCAAGAATCTCGCTTCTATCAGGTGCTTCCCAGCCAAGATGCTCTTTAGATAATGGTGGAATCTGCTCCAATACCGAATCATCAATATCATTGATACGGAATCCATTGATCTTTATATCGGAATTAACCGTAACTATGAACAGTCTCATAAAAGCATCTTTGACTTTTTCCTCATCAAAGCTATCTTTAACCGATACGTTGCAATTAATTACTAAATTTCTCATTATTTCTCATTTAACTGTTTGGCTACTAACTTTACTAATCTATCCTTCATTTTTCCATGAAGTTCAGGATGCATTACCTTTACAGCAGCTTTGGCATCCAGCAGATTATTATGTTTCTTAACAGCCTTATAGTATTTCTCCATAAAAGAGTCTAAGTTTTCGAAAGCCTCATTTACTTCATTAACAAAATTGCTATCAGAGGCTCCTTCTACTTGTGAAACAACCTGTTCTTTGCAAAATATAATTGCTTCGAATTCTGCTTTTGTTATGCTAACATTCATACGCTATTTGAATTTGATGATGAAAAACTCTTGGTCTAGCCATTCCTTTGGGCATAAGCCTTTTTGGGGCTTGCCGATGGTGATGCTCTCAATTTCCTTTTCTATCCACGGACGATTTTTGAGGTAGCCTTGGAAGAAGCGGACGTAAGTGTAGGGGATGAACCTGGCGGTTTTCTTTTCAAGCAACTCTTTGAGCTTGGAATTGCTTATAAACATATCAAACTCCGGGTACATTGTAACCTTGCGATATTCATCACTTCCTCCGTATTTCGCTTGGAGTAAACGATTTATCCAATACGATTTGATAGCTCTGTATTCTTCCGTCTTCTCGCCCGATACTATCTTTTCGAACCATTGCTTGGAGACAACGAGATTCAGAACATTCTTCTTGGCTTCGGACAGATACTTATCCATGGCCTTAGTTAATCTTTCCATACGCTACTTCTCATTATGTTACGGATTCTTCTGATTTTCTTGTTTCTGCTTCCAGCCTTTGCAGGCTGGCTCCCAGAAGAAATGGTGGTCGAAGAAGCGAGAGCAGTTGCCCAGGTGCTTGGACTCTTTTCTGAGGGTGAAGAAACGACAGTTCTTGCACTGCTTATTTTTATTTCTTGTCATCAGCCACAAGAAGATGACTGCTGTGGCGATGAGCAGCATCATAAAGATGATGAATGTTACTTCTGTTTTCATTTTGCTTCTTACTTTTTGGCTTTGATGATTTTCTTTAATAACTTGATGTTTTCCTCTGTGGCGGGGTCGGAGGTGTGGACTACGCTGACGGCTTGCTTGGCGGATAGAGGGGCGTGGTGCATGTAGGTGGTGACTTGCTGCTTCACTTCCTCTAATGAGCGGCAGAGGACGTATTTGTAGCCTGCTGCTTCCCAATAGGCCTGGAACTCTTTCTGCTTGGCTGACTGCTGATTGGTGTGACCGTATTTGAGTTCTATGCCAAGGGCGTGATAGTAGGCCTTGTGGGGGCTGAGATCTCCGATGTCTTCTTCTCTGGCTGATGGGAGGGCTAGGATGAGGTCGGGAACGCCAGGTACTACGCCTGCTGCTGCATTGATGGCTATCTTCTTGCCGTAGGACTCTGCCTCGTTCTTGGGATGGAAGAGGAGGGTGGCGAATGCGGGGTACTGCATGCGGAACCATTTTACGCAGGCGATTTGTAACTGCCCTTCTCGCTGAACCTTCTTCTGCTTGGGTGAAGATGGCTTGGTGCAATCGGTTTTTTTGCCGCAGATGCGGTCGATTAATTCTTGTCTGTCCATATTCGTATGAATTTTAAATTTGTTACTTTACTTGTGCTTACTCTGTTCAATCGCTGAGGATGGACTGGAGATAGCTTTGTGTCTGATCGTCCAGGTCGGCTAGCGATTGTTCTTCTTCTGCCACTGTTGGGTTCCAGACGATGCCTAGCTGGGCGAGTGTGCCGTTATCGTAGGCTTGACGGACCATGCGGGCCATGGAGCCATCTGGATTTTCGGCTGCTTTTGCTATCCAGTCGTAGTACTTCTGGCGGAGGGCTTCGGTTTCTGCCTTTTCCTTGGCTTGCTTGGCTTCTTCCTTCTGCTGCAGGCGTGCCTCTATCTCCTCGCTTGTTTCCTCATGCTGAGACTGGGGTGGAGGTGGCGGCATGGTGGCTTTCGGCTTGGCTGATGGCTTTTTGCCTGCTGAGGCTTCGATGGTTGGGTTGTCGAAGGTGCCTTCCATCAACTGCTCGTAGTTTTCGGGATTGAAAATCCAGTTGAACGAGATATAGCTTCCGCCATCTTTGCGCCCTGAGAGCAGATCGGAGTCGAGTGCCTTGCGAAGCATTGGCTCGATGTCGGAGAAGGAGTAGTCGGAGATAAACTTGGCTACCATCTTCTTGCGGTCGGGGGTCATCTTTGAGATTGGCTTGACCTTTGTGCCTAGAAAGAGGCGATTGAAAAGCCTTAAGACTTCGGAGTACTGAGCATCCGCGTCGTGCAACTTTTTTTCTTTTTCTTTTTTTTGTGTGGGGGTGGGTGCTCTCTTTTGCCTTCTTTCTTTTCTTTCTTTTCTTTCTTTTATAGGGGGTTCGGGGGAAAAATTTTCTTTCTTTTCTTTCGTTTCTTTCTTCCCTTTTCTCGCAAGTGTGCCCTTGTCTGTGCCCTTACTTGTGCCCTTGGTGGTGGCTGATTGCTCTGCATCTTCTTGATTTATAGAGGTTTGCGGAGTGTTAATCTGTGCCCCTATCTGTGCCGTAGCTTGTGCCCTTGGTTTTTGCTGTGCCCTTGGCTGTGCCCCTATCTGTGCCACATCTGTGCCCTTGTCGGGTGGTTGACCTACTAGAACTATCTGGCTTGCAGGTGTTTGCCGTGGTTTTCTCTGTGCCCTGGAGTGTGCCCCTATCTGTGCCCTATCTTGTGCCCTTACATCGTTTTGCCATGGTATGATGCAATGGGAGAGGGGGTGTGAACTGTTGATGTACACCATTGTTGAGGCTCGTGGTGCTGAGCACTTGGTGATGATGTGCTCGGCTATGAGCGTGTCGATGGCTACGCGGATGGTCTTGACGGTGGTGTGGAGCTGCTGGGCGAGATCGCGATAGGAGAGGGTTACAGATGATGCCTCGTTGTGGGTTGAGGCGAGGAGCACATGGATGAGCACCTGCACGACAACCGGGCGGTGGAAGTATCTCCACTGCAACAGTTCGGGGGTCAATATGTAGCCATCTGATTTCATCTATATTTATTTTATTTGGATAATAGTATTTTCTTTCTGTTTGCATCTGCTTTCTTCCTGTTTGCCTATCTGCCTTCTTCCTGAGCTTGTATGGCTTGGAAGATTTGGTAGGCTACTTGGGGCACCCAGGCGTTGCCATAGGCCTTTATGGATTCTGTTCGCCATCGGGCGAAAGAAATGGTAAGGCGGTCCACATTGAAGGGAATCCCATCATTTCCTCTACAGACAGGGGATTGAGTTGGGAAGTCTTTCCAGAAGTTTTCTTCCTGACTGCTGGTGTTGGTAACATTTCGCTGCATGCCAATGCCGTAAGACCCTTTCCCATTTGTGAATTGGGGTTGAAGGTCTTTGTGTAGTTTGTGGCTTCTTTGGCGCAAGGTGTTGGCAAGAGCCCTTTTCTTGCGGCTAATGCCAAGGTTGGACGTTGGGCGGCTCCTGGCGATGGGCTGCGGTTTATTCGACCTCCTGCCTTGTCGAGTGCGGTGGGCGTGGGAAGGAGACCCAGGGGTAGGAACTCTGTCTTGCCTTTTGGGTTGCATCGTTTGAGACCCTGCGTCTGCACGGTGGGCAACAATCCAGACTCTTTCTCTTCTGTGGGGTGCTCCGACACTGCAAGCTGGAATATTAAGCGGCTGGACTGTATATCCTGCTGCTTCAAGATCCTGGCAGATTTTTTCGAGTGTGAATCGGCTTTCCTCTCGGTATAGGTAATTCTCTTCGAAGAGATTGTCTGTGCGTCCCATCTTAATCTCTTGGCCGGGCTCCACCATTGTCTTGATTCCAGCAACGTTTTCACCAACGACCCAAGTGGGCTGTATCTGCCGTATCGCTCGTAGCATCTGCGGCCAGAGGTAGCGGTTATCGTCTGCTCCCTTTCTTTTGCCTGCAACGCTGAATGGCTGGCAGGGGAATCCTCCGGTGAGAACATCGACTTTTCCGTGCCACTTCTGGAAATTGGTTTTGGTAATGTCTTCATAACTTTCTGAATTTGGGAACCAGTAGTCTAGTACTTTGCGTGGAAACTCCTGTATCTCGCAATGGAAGAGGTTTTGCCATCCCATCATGGAGGCTGCCACTTCGGCTCCACCGATTCCGCTGAATAAACTAGCGTGATTCATTTTTCTGGTTTGTTGGAAATCACCGGGCGTGGCTGTTTGCCCGCCCGGTGGGAAATCCTTTTGAAATTCCGATTTGGATAATTTAATACATAACATATCTTCGCTTCTAACTAATTGTTGATGATGGTTTATGTCATATCACACCTTCCTTTCTGTTTGTGGGCTGGAGCTTGCTTCTGGTTCACTGGAGGCTCACGTCTTTCCGTGGGGTCAGATTAATAATAAAAAGCGTTGTTACCATACAACCACATGTGGTGCGCCTTTTCGCACCTTATTATAGCTGAATGCTTGTTAAACACTGAATTGATTCTGCCTCGTGAGGAGCTTGCTCTTGCCTGATGTTTGTTGTTTTATGATGTTACTGCATCTGGATGGATGCTTTCTTGCTTATTACTTTCTTGTTTCTTGCTGGCTGCATGATTGAGGAGCCACTGCAGGTGTTCTGCCTGGGCTGGATTGCGGAAGAGGGATTTAGCCTTGGCGATGTTTGGCTGTGATTGGTTTTGGCTTTTTCTTTCTCTTCTTTCCTTTCTCTCTGCTGCCATCTTCCTGTTGTACCTTTGCTGGTATTCCTTTACCTTTTCGGGGTTCCGTTTTCTCCAGTTTTTTGCGTATTCCAGGAGTTTGTCTTTGTTGAGAGCGTAGTACCGTTGGTAATATCCTATGCCGTTTTCTCGCTTGCGGGCTGCATTCTCGTGGTATTCCTTTACTTTTTCGGGATGATCCTGGATGAATTTGCGGCTCTGGGCGAGGATTTTATCACGATGCTTGCGGTAGTATTCTCGCTGTCTTGCCTTTCGATGGGCTTTTGCTGTTTCTGATTCCATGTTGCTTCTTATATATAATGTGGTCGGCTTCTATTCGCAAGGCAACTTTTCGATGTGTTCTACGTACATCTTATGCTTTAGGCAGTACTTGCCGTTGATGCAGTTGCGTGACTGCTTGCAGGGTATGCACTTGCGATGTGCCAGGTTATTTTTTGATGCGCTCATAATAGTATGTTACTACCTGATGTTCGCTTGGATGGAAGCCGTTGCGGATGGTGAGGGTATCTACTATCTCCTCGTATGTGCTCTGGGGCATCTGTGATATGAGATTTTCATCGTGGATGCCCTGGGCCAACTTGTGTAGGCTTGCCCAGAGGATGAGGATCCAGAGGATGATGCAGAGTATGAGTTTGAACTTTTTCATGTGCTTGAAGGGATTTTATGTGCTGTGATGTTTGAACTCTGTTATGAAAGATAGTCTTGAATCTTGTTGGCGCATGCGTCAAGCTCTGAGATTCTAAATTCGTGGCGGGTGACCTTTCCGTCTTTTCCTCGTCCGAATACCTTGACTTTTCCTTCTCTTACCCATCGCTGTACGTTTTGTCGGCCGTAGGCTTTGTATGCCTTGGCCTGCGTGATGAATGGGCGATTGCCTGATGCCTTGGATATTTCTTCCTTTACCACGTTTCTGATGGCTGAGAGGAAGGTATCAAAGGATAGCATCTTGTCGGCAAACTGTATTTGTACTGGTGCGCTCATGACTGTATTGTTTTTATTTGATTCTTGTTACTGTGATGATCTCCTGCTGGCGATTGAGCTTGGTCTTGAATTTGCGGCAGTAGATGGTGCCTAATTCGTAGCAGGTGGTCTTTATCGTCTGCATTCTCTGGATGGGGAAACTGATTGATTTCCCTGGCTCCAGTTCTCTGATCTGTGATCTGAGGGGTATTTTTTCTTCTTTTGCCATTTTATTCTATTTTGATGTTAATATAATACTTGGTCCATTATCTCGTTGATGGTCTTACGGATGGTGTCGTTGTCGTACTCCATGTTTCGTGGGCATCTGCCAGTGCAGATTGTACTTAAGATCTCCTTTAATTCTTCGTCCGGAAGATAAACAAAGAGGTTTTTGTCAAATCTATCTTTATAGTAAGACTTGATTTCTGCATCTGACATTTCGTCAAGTACATCTTCCGGATCGACATCAACTGTTACTTCTTCATTGAAGTAAACATCTTTTGTGATCTCCATTATTTGCCTCCTTTCTGCTGGGTTTGGATGTATTTCTTGATGCTGCTACTTGCGATTTCGAAGCATCCTAAGAGATAGGAAAGGCCGTATTTGCTACCATTCTTATTTGCGAGTTCCTTGGCTTCTGCTATTCGCTTGATGATGGAGGAGCAGGTGGAGATGAAGAAGTCTTCGATGGGAGGCTGGGTGTTGGCTTGTTTCTTGGCTTCTTCCTTGCCTGCTTCGTAGGAGCCATCCTTTATGCCGAGTTGTGTCTCTGCGAAATATTTGACTTCGGCAATAGGGAAGCCGGCGATTCCTGTTCTAGCATCAAACGATGCATTAATACGACAACTCTTTCTGTATTCGTCTAATTCAGACTCGGATATACCCAGGAGCATGCATACTTGATGCTTTTGAAGGAATTTGCCACACTTTTCTTCTGCGGCATGCCAATTAACGTGAGTTATTCTATTTGCCATAATGTTATACTTTTAATGTTATATTTAAAAATGATAAGGGATAAAGCATGAGTAGTATGCCCAGTTGGCAAAATCTATCTTTGTGCCTATAAATTCCCATATTTGTTGTAGATCCATTTTTGGACCTCTCTTTTTCAAGACTCTAACTGCATGTCCCAAATCTATGATCTTTGGGTTCAAGTAGTCTTTGTCGGCTACTACAATATTCTCGTCCATGCAGTCTGGCATATCTGTGATTTTATGCCATGCGTGGGAGATATTTATGTACTCTTCGTCTTCTGCCAATAGCTTTTCCTTTATGCCAGCCCATTGATTCATGGCAGCAAACGAGCAGCTTTTCATGATGTCCGGAATAGGCTTCGGGAATGGTCCAACGAAGTATCTTTCTGGAGCATCTGGAACTTTTTTGTTATTTTGCTTCATTTTTCTTCTATTTTATTTGGTACTTATTTATTTATTTACTAACTTTACACTGCAAAGGTAATCATTTTAGCTTGAAAATAATCATTAATGATTGATTATTTAATAGAAAATAAGCTATATTGATTGATATTAACAATTTAAATGATTGATATTATGAACAGAACTATTAATGTTGGGTTAGCTATTGAACAAAGAATCAACGAGTTAGGTATTACTAAGTCAGAATTTGGACGTAGAATCGGCATTCCTAATCAAAATGTCAATCGTGTCCTATCCAAGTCTTCAATCGACTCTGATAAGTTGGTTGAAATATGTAATGCTCTTGATTATGATTTCTTTAAGTTGTTTTCTTCTTCTGTAGAGGAAAACAAAACCTCATTGCTGAATATCTTAAAGTTAAAAGCGATTTTAAAAGAAAAAGGCATAGGGGAAATAAAACTTGCTTCTATGCTTAGTATATCTCGCTCAGAGGTAGAGGCTATAATGGGAGGAAATGATTTGACTCTTGGGCTGGTTGAGAGAATAGCGGAGGCTCTGGATGTGAAGCCAGTAGAGTTAATTAATGGTACATCCTCTAATGCTGAGGCTGATGCTAGAAGTGATTCTTCTGTCTATGAAGAGTTGATTGCTCTCAGAGCGGAGAATAAGGTGCTGAGGGAGATTCAGGGGCTTTCGGCTAGAAATCAGGTACATGTAGGATAATTAAAATGTGGTGATATGGTATTTATTTTATTGTTGTTTTGCAGGTTGATAATATTGGTGTCTTTTTTAGTCACATTATTCGCTTCAAATGATTTGACTATGAAAGTTGCTTTATGGAGTATGTTTATCTGTACGCAATATATATTGAGGGTTTCTATTCATGATTTTCTTATGCTTAAGGAAATTAGAAAGTCTTATGTTCTATCATATTGGAAACAGCCGGATTTGATTTTCAGATTTACTCTTGCTTTTCTAACTTTCTATTATGCTTTATTTAAGTATTTGAAATTTGATATAGCTTTGTCTGTTACATGTGTGTTATTTTTTAATTTCTTGTTTTATAAAATATATAAAGCAGGTCCTACACAGGCAGATTTGATGGCTGCACAAAAGATTGTTAAGTATAAAAAATTAGAACGGCTTAATTAAAATATGGTAAAAATGGGGTTTTCTAGAGAAGATTTTGAAAAGTATGCCTATGATGGCCCTGTGTATAATACAAAAGGTAAAAGTATCACAAAAGACAAAGATTCACAAAAGGACTTAGACAGAAAACTGAGGCTTTCAAAGAAGTTCTTTTGCTTTGGTCTAGTGACCTTCTGCATAGGTTTCTTGATGATTGGCTTTGCAATAGGTAGGTTGTCTTCCTCATCTAATAATGCTGAGGCTGAAGCCTTCCAAACAGAGGTAATTGTAGGAAGCAAGGTTTATGTTTCAGATAGTCCTGGCTCCAAGCGATACCATAAGGATAGAAATTGTCAGGCATTAATGCGAAGTACAGGCCATATAACTGCTACTGATGAGAATGATGCCGTCAGTCAAGGAAAAACATTATGTGGCTGGTGTGGTAAATGATATATAGTTAAATTTCAAATGGATTAAGATATGAAGAAGATTTTATTTGCTCTTTCAATGTTTCTTTTGAGTGTTCCAGTAATGGCACAGAAAACATTTGAGAAGTATACTGTTGGTTATGATTCAGGAAATAAAGGTATACAGGTTGATGGTGACGATGGTGTAATAGTTGTTGTCTCTAAAAAAGATGATCGGAAGATAACCAAACATCAGGAATTTTATGTTTCGATTATTAACCAGAGTCAGAATAGATTTAACTTTGACCCATCAAAAATACAAGTTGAGGCTATTAACAAGAATAAGTCTGAGTCTTGTGAAGTGTACACTTGTGATGAATGGGTAAAGAAAGAAAAGACAAGGATTCTTTTATGGGGTCCAAATAATGTGGAGGAACAGTCTGTAAGCACTAATGTCAAAGGAGCTGATGGTAAGACTACAACCATCGAAACTAAAGCACAGGTTGTAACTAACGCTAATGATGAGGCTAGAGCACAAGCAGAGGCAAGTATCAATAGCAGATACTTTAAGCGTGTAACTATCAATGCAGGTCAAATACGTTATGGTATGGTTGTAGCTAAGAATCCAAAGGCTCAGAACTTGATATTGAAGGTTCCTGTTAATGGAAACATTTATATCTTTGATTTATCAAAAGAATAGAGATCGTTTAGAGAAATGCTTCGAAACTATAGTGATTATAGGATATTACTATGAGTGGACCATTGATATAAGATGCAAGGATGAGGATGGCACTGTTCATCATATCCAGACAGAATATAATGTATATAAATAGAATTGTTTAAGATAATATAGATTAAATTATAGATTGTTTTGAAAGAAACGCTTAAGTATTTGAAAATCAAGGAAAAATGAATTTGGTTTGGAAATTATTGCGTCAGCATATCAGCATACCCCAGTTTGCCGGCTTTGCCTTTGCCAATCTCTTCGGTATGCTCATCGTCCTTTTCGGCTTCCAGTTTTATAAGGATGTGCTGCCTGTCTTCACCCAGGAAGACAGTTTTATGAAAGCCGACTATCTCATCATGAGCAAGAAGATAGGTATGGGAAATACCATCAGCGGTCGCTCAAATACCTTCTCGGGTGCCGAGATAGATGATGTAAGTGATCAGAAGTTCGTGAAGAAGGTGGGCAAGTTTACCTCCACCGAATACAAGGTAGATGCCCAGATGGGCGTAAACGGCGTGAATGTTTTGAACAGCGAACTCTTCTTCGAAAGTGTTCCCGATGGTTTCGTGGATGTGCCGCTCAAGGACTGGAAATATACTCCAGGTTCCAAGGAAGTGCCTATCATCCTTCCGCGTACCTATATTAATATGTATAACTTCGGATTTGCCCAGAGTCACTCGCTGCCAAAGATAAGCGATGGTCTGATGGGAATGATAGATTTCAACATCCAGATTCAGGCGGGCGGCAAGAAGGAGCAGTTCAGAGGAAAGGTAATCGGTTTCTCTTCACGCCTCAACACCATCCTCGTGCCACAGGCGTTCATGGATTGGAGCAACCAGGAGTTCGCACCTAACCAGAAGAGCGATCCTAACCGACTGATAGTGGAAGTAGGAAATCCGGGCGACGAGAGCATCACCAAATATTTGGATGACAACGGCTACGAGGTGGAGACCGACAAGCTGGATGCCGAGAAGACCACCTATTTCTTGCGCATGATGGTGTCGCTGGTAATGATAATCGGACTGGTGATTTCTATCCTGAGCTTCTATATTCTGATGCTCAGCATCTATCTGCTGGTACAGAAGAACTCATCCAAGTTGGAGAATCTGCTGCTGATAGGTTATAGTCCTAACGATGTGGCGAAACCATATCAGGTGCTCACCATCTCGCTGAATATAGTGGTTCTCATCATTGCATGGGTCATCCTTTTCTTCGTTCGCGGCTACTACATGGACTTTATCGAAGCCATCTTCCCTGATCTCAACGAGGGCACGATGCTCCCAGCCATCGCTCTGGGTCTGGTTCTGTTCCTGATAGTCTCCATCCTGAACATCGTAGCCATCCGCCGCAAGGTGATGAGCATCTGGCAGAGAAAGGAGTGAAAAATATTATAAGCAAAATCCATAAATAAATAATAATTTAAAGAAAATCTGCGTTATTTGCTTAACGCAGATTTTTTTTGTGTTTAAAAGCATAAAATTAACCCATTTGTAACACTTATATTGGATTTTTTGTTTAATTTTGCACTCGATAACGATATAAGAGGGAATATTTCCCAAACAATTAATTAAATTTTTATAATAAAAGGTATGCAGAAAAGATTGTATTTATTAGTGGCTTTGATGGCCTTTATCTTTTCAACCGCTATGGCGCAGATTACAACATCTAGCGTCAGTGGTAAAATTACAGCTAATGGCGAAGACGTCATTGGTGCAACAATCAAGGCTGTTCACCAACCTTCTGGTACAGTCTATCGTGCAGTGACCAACATCGATGGTCGCTATTCTATTCAGGGTATGCGCCCTGGTGGTCCTTATGTCTTGGAAGTAACCTATGTGGGTTACAAGAACAAGCAGGTAAAGGGCATTTCTCTTTCTCTTGGTCAGAACACAGTCTTGAACGAGACTTTGGCTGAGGATGCTGCTCAGTTGGAAGACGTAGTAGTTGTGGCTGATCGCAACAACAACATGCGCACCGACCGTGCGGGTGCTACTACAAGTATCAATGCCGACCAGATTGAGGCTGTTCCTACCGTATCTCGTAGCATGAACGACCTCTTGAAGTTGACTCCTCAGGGTGCCAACGTAGGTAGCGGTTTCTCTGTAGGTGGTGGTAACTACCGTCAGTCTTACGTTACTGTGGATGGTGCTGCGTTCAACAACGCCTTCGGTATTGGTGGTAACCTCCCTGGCAACGGATCTCCAATCTCTCTTGATGCTTTGGATCAGATTTCAGTATCTTCATCTCCATACGATGTTCGTTTGAGTGGATTTACAGGTGGTGCTATCAGCGCCGTAACCAAGAGTGGTACCAATCAATTCAAGGGTACAGCTTATATGTACACTACCAACTCTCACTTGCGTGGTAACAAGGTAAGTGATTATGAGTTGAACCGTCTTCAGTCTCACGCAACTACCTGGGGTGCCAGCTTCGGTGGTCCTATTATCAAGGATAAGTTGTTCTTCTTCGCCAACGGTGAATATCAGAGCAACATCTCTGCGGGTCCTTCTGGCACAGCTCGTGTAAATGCTTCTGATGAGTGGTCTCCATCATCAGGTACTGTTCATCGCCCATTGCAGAGCGATATGGACAATATGCTCAGCTTCCTCAACAAGACCTATGGTTACAACCCAGGTCGTTATCAGGGATATTCTCTTGATACTCCATCATACAAGTTCCTGGCTCGTATCGACTGGAACATCAACGAGAACAACAAGTTGAACTTCCGTTTCTCTAAGAGTCACGACAAGGATTCTTCATCTCCATCTAGCTCAACCTCTCCATTCAAGGATTCTGTCATCTATCCTGGTGGTGTGGATGCTACTAAGGGTAAGGGTCAGTCTGGTCGTACAGCTAATGCAGGTCTCTACTTCGAGAGTGCACGCTACTATCAGGAGAAGAACTTTACTTCTTTCGCTGCTGAGTGGAACTCTAAGTGGGGTGGTGTAAGCAATGTACTCCGTGCTACTTACTCTTATCAGGATGAGCCACGTACTTATGTGGGCGGTTTATTCCCAACTGTAGATATTCTGAAGAATGGTTCTTACTATATGGGATTCGGTCCTGATCCATTTACTGAGGGTAACCTCCGTCAGGTAAAGACTTTCGTTGCTACTGATGAGGCTACATGGTCTATGGGTATCCAGAACTTCACCGCTGGTCTCCAGTTCGAGACCAACAAGGCTACCAACGGCTTCGGTGCTGCTTCTGCCGGTTACTATGTATTCGAGTCTATGGACGACTTCATGAACGGTAAGGCTCCTAGAAGCTATGGCGTTACCTTCCCTATGGATGGTTCTAGCCAGTTCCAGGCTACCATGAAGTACAACCAGTTCTCTGCTTATGTTCAGGATCAGGTTAACTTCTCTGACCGCTTCCGTCTCACCGCAGGTTTGCGTTTCGAGTTGCCTATCTATCCAGAGTTGGAGAACTGCTACAACAAGGCTTTCGCTGCTTTGAAGTATAAGGATAATGCTGGTAATGAGCATAGCTACTCTACCGATCAGCTTCCTGATGCTCCTTTGACTGTTTCTCCTCGTGTAGGTTTCAACTGGGATATCCTCGGCAACCACAAGTTGGTGCTCCGTGGTGGTACAGGTTATTTCGTAGGTCGTCTGCCTTTCGTCTGGCTCGTATCTGCTGTAAGCAACGCTGGTTGCGGTCAGTACACCTATTATTATAATACTCCATCTGACAAGAGTGCTAATTATTTGATGGATAAGTTCTATGCTAGCCGTGATGAGCAGGTGAAGGTATTGCAGCAGCAGGGCTTGGCTGTTAACCGTGAGGATGCAGCAGCTCCTTCTTCTCCTACCATCATCGACAAGGACTTGAAGATGAACGCTACATGGAAGACTTCTCTGGCATTGGATGCTAAGTTGCCTTACGATGTTGATTTCTCTCTGGAGGGTATCTACAGCCGTGAGTTCAATCCTGCTACTGTCATCAATCTCAGCCGCTACTGGGATGGAAAGACAGTGAAGTTGGCTCCTGGTGATGAGCGTCATTACTTCTCTCAGAGTAATAAAAACAACCCTTACATGATCACAAACGCTGGTCATAAGGCATACTACTACTCGATCACAGCGTCTTTGGCTAAGAAGTTCGACTTCGGTTTGAACCTCTCTGCTTCTTACACCTATTCTAAGGCTAAGTCTTATGGTGATGGTGTAGGCGACCAGGTTGCTTCTGCATACTATAACAACCGTTACTCTGTAAACGGTAACAACGATATGGAGTTGGGTTATGGTACCTACGTGGCTCCTAACCGCTTGCTCATCTCTGCTTCTTACAAGAAGGACTATGGCAAGAACTTCGGTTCTGAGGTTGGCTTGATCTATGAAGGCATGAACATCGGTTATGCTGACGGTTACAGCTGCACACGTTACACCTACCAGTTGACAAGCAACGTTGTAGGCGACTATGGTTCTAACGGTTTGGTTTATATCCCAGCTTCCCGCGAGGCTTTGAACGAGTGGAACTTCAAGGATAATGGAAGCTATACAGCTGATCAGCAGAAGGATGACTTCTGGGCTTACATCAACCAGGATGATTACCTGAAGAATCACAAGGGTGAGTATGCTGAGCGTGGTGGTGCTGTGATGCCTTGGCATCATCAGTTGGACTTCAAGTTCAACCAGAACTTCTATCTCAACGTAGCAGGTCAGAAGAATACTCTCCAGTTTGGTGTTGATATCAAGAACTTGGCTAACCTGTTGAACAACAGTTGGGGTCTCTACAAGACAGTTAACAACACCAAGTTGTTGAATTATACAGCTGGCAAGAATGGTGCTCAGGGTTCATTCCAGTTCCAGAAGAATGGTAAGGAAGTCTTGTCTAAGACATTCACCAACTACACAAGCTTCAACTCTACCTATTCTATCCAGTTCTCTATCCGTTACATCTTCAACTAATGGATAAGGTTCTTAAGGAAGAATAGATAAGATTCAAGTCTGAATAGATAGATTTGAGTCAGAATAGATAAGCCATAAAATATCGGATGCACTTCTCTAGTAATAGGGGAGTGCATCTTTTTTTTGTCTGCGTGTTCGGCAGTTATAGTCAGCTGTTTATATCCCAAAACACCCATTTCGGGGTCTTTTTCCAATTTTAATCGAATTTTCTTCCTCTAAAAACTTGTTATTTCAAAAATTTTGTTTAAATTTGCAGCTAAGAAGTATAAAAAGGATTAAGTAAGTCTTCTGGGAAGATGAAATCCTGTTATTATTAACCAATTTATCTGAAATTCTATGCAGAAAAGATTGCATTTACTAGTGGTTTTGCTAGCCTTTGTTGTCTCTACAGCGATGGCGCAGATTACCACATCAGGCATCAGCGGTAAGGTAACATCCGACAATGAGAGTGTCATCGGTGCTACCGTTACTGCCATTCACCAGCCTTCAGGTACGGTGTATCGTGCCGTGACGAATATCGATGGCCGTTACACCATCCAGGGTATGCGTCCGGGTGGACCATACAAGGTTGAAGTATCTTACATCGGATACAAGGACAAGAGTGTCAATAATGTAAACCTGAGTTTGGGTGAAACTACCAACCTCACCTTCTCCTTGA
>ERZ773185.849-NODE-849-length-25534-cov-5.839986_pt1 | contig 25534 bp, 21 predicted proteins | sample MGYA00580531_ERZ773185 | MGnify/ENA primary metagenome ERZ773185 (study PRJEB29015, sample SAMEA2737799) | human gut metagenome | biome: human gut; feature: human-associated habitat; material: faeces | place: China | collected 2012 ...
CCGGTCCCACCAGGCAGCGGATGGCCAAATCAATGGCCTCGCTGCCGCCCACGGTGACGAGGATCTCATCTGCCGCGTCGTAGTGCAGAGCAAAGCGCTCGGCAAGATAGCTCCCAATCGCTTCGCGCAGCGCTGGCAGTCCGGGATTCTGCGTATATTTTGTATGCCCTTCCAGCAAAGAGGCGGCTCCTGCTTTCCGAATGTGCTCCGGCGTGACAAAATCCGGCTCGCCCAACCCCAGGGAAATGGCCTCTGGCATTTCGTTGATAATATCGAAGAATTCCTTGATGCTGGATTCCGGCACCGCCTGAATCTCCGGCGTCAGCGCTCGTTTGTAGTCGATCATATGGTTGAAACAGTCCTTTTTCTCTATAAATATATATGGTGTCATTATACCACGTCTCACCGGGCGGCGCAATGCGCGGCGGCAAAGAAAGCGCGGCGGTCCGGAACATCCCGGCCGCCGCGCGGAAACAGGCGCATATATCCTTATTCACTTTTTCCCCAACCGGCGCAGCGTCCACCTCGCCACCAGCGGCCCGCACAAAACAGAGCCAATGGCGGGACCGAGCGCCAGCACGGCTTTTTGGGGCCATTTTCCGAATACATGGTCCCGCTCCTTTCCAGCACCGTTCTGGATCCAGCATAAGATCATTCCCGCAAAAGGCAAGGGGTTCCGGGAATCGCTTATGATTCCCAAAAAGCATCTGTTGAAAATATGAAGAAAGGCAGGCAGAAAAACTCCGCCCACCTTATCCGCTGCATGATTACATATTTATAATGCCTTTTTTGCAATCCCTACAGACATACATCTCTTTCGCTGTTGCAATCATGTTCCATGGGTGCGTTTTTTTGAAAACGTGCCCGCGATCTGCAAGAATCACTCCCTTCTGCTCCATTTCCACTCCGTCCCGATCAATAATGAGCGGGACCTTGTCCGCCGTTTCCGGCAGCCAAAAAATCGAATACCGCAGATTCGTCATAACAAACCCTTTTTCCATCGGCTGGCCGCAATACGGACAAGTCATGTTCATAGAATCCACTCCTTATACCAGCGTGTATTGTGCGCAATAGAAACCGATTTCTTCACATAAGCTGTCCGCAATTCATACCTTTCAATCAAAACAGACTTGCCCAGCGCAATACAATGTACCGCTCCTTTCCAGTATAAGATCATTCCTGTAAAAGGCACGGTTCCTTTCCCTGAGAAATCGAACCGGGATCACAACTGGCTTTAAAAATCTGGGCGCTGTAAAATGCCCTCATCATAGGTCAGATAAGGCCACACGGAACCATCGACCAGGTTTGAGTGAGAGGCATTCCAAAAGAGCGACATAAACGTGATCCGGCCCGCATCGTCTGCCTGAAAGACCCCGGCCAGTGCATCCAACACGGTCTGCTCTTCGGCAGAAAGGTCGGTTTTGTCCAATCCCTCCAGATATTCCTCCGTTTTGACCAGGAACTGGATTCCCCATTCCTGAATCGCCTCATCCGCCGTATCATAATCGGCTCGATAGGGATACGTTTCTCCCCACGCATAGCAGGCCGCCGCCGTTTTCGCAGCGGCCTGCTGGGCCTGATCCAGATAACTGCCGTCTCCGGTGGCGGCATAATTGGCAAACGCTTGGCCACACTCCTCCAAATGATCGTATACAAACACGCGCGCTGCACTGCAGGCTTCCGAAAGCATGCGCTGACCTTTCCACATCTGCACATTCCAAACCCACAGCGCCAAAACAGCACCGCACAGCAAAACGCTGACTGCAATCACCGTGGACCGTTTCACTTTTGTTTGCATAAGGCCGTTCCCTTTCTTCCTTCTCCGAGCGCTGCGCCCGCCGGCTGCATGTTCTGCATCAATACCGTTTTGATCTCACCTTTTATGCCTGTTCTGCCTGCGTATTCCGGATCTCCCGGATCAGGATCTGCTCCTTCGTCGATATATTCGCTACTGTCTGCGCCATATAGTCGATCTGTGCCACACATCTTGCAAATGTCTGCTGTCTGTTCTCGTCCTTCTTCAACTGGAGCAGCAGATCCAAACCTGCCGTGCGCTTCTCTTCCTTCGCATCTGTGAGCAGTCTGCCGATCAGACTATCCAGCTTCTCCTCATCCATCTGATAGAGGATGGAAAGCACCGTCTCTCGGATGTCGGATTTCTTATACTTGAGCATGTTCTCAAGCTGCGTATAATTCTCCGGTGCCAGCTTCATCTTCTTCACAAGCTTCGCTGCTTCCTGTCTCGTGTATGTCTCTTTGTCTGCTACCGCATCCACGAGAATCTCACGCTGGCGGGCATTTGCAGGCTCCCGGATCAAAAATAGCATCAGCGTATCCCTGCCGTACCGCGATACATCGATATCGCCCAGCATCTCCGCAATCTCTGTAATCTTATCCTCATCCCGAAGTGCGCTGGCACACACAGCAAGCCTGAAAATCAGGTCGGATCTATCCAGATATGCCACATTCCAAGGGAATACACACGGGTTGATTTCCAGCCGCTTGCCAGGTATCTGACGCAGAATCCCCATTAAGCGATCATAGGCCTTCAGACACTCTTCCCGGCTATCAAAATATTTCCCAACATCCGCATAATTCATCTTCTGCAGCGTTCCGTTATAGCGTCTGCCCTTCTCATAGACAAGATCAAGTATATACGACTGGAGATCCGGCATGAAACATGGCATGATCACCGCCATCGTGTCAAGCTCATCCGAAAACTGCTTCACGAATTCCTTTGCAATGCCATGTACATACACCCTGCCTAAGTGCATCGCCTCCATATACATGCCGAACACCATGCGCTGGTGTCGCGTCCCGGATAACGCAATCTCTCCCATGCGCTCACATGCATCGTCCACATCGTAAAATCCATAGCACCAGAGTGCCAGATAGATTTCCATCGCATCTTCGCTTCTAAGTGCCTGTGCTCTGGCATTCTCATCCTGCAAATAGGTATCGATAATATATAGCTGCTTCTCCTGAATCCGGTCAATCTTGCTCTCCTCATTTGCAATCAGTCCGGTCCATGTGGCAACCGCCCTAAGCACGGACGCATACCGGAGCATATCATTGTCCTTCACAACGCGGAATAACGTCTGAAATGCTTCCGCGGTTCCATAATCCATATTCTCGCAGATTGCCTGACGCAATCCTTCCTGCAGACGCGCAGCCAAAAGCAGCTTGCCCAGTGCCTCGTGCAGCCGGGTATTTCCGCTCATGCAGATGCCACGGATGATCTCCACGGACAGCTTCGTCTGCGCACTCTCGCCAAATAAGATATCCATGATGATTGCTTCTAACTTCTCATTTCCGCGGTCTAACTCCGCCTGAATCCAGTATTCCGATACAGCCTGACGTCCATTTGTACTCTGATCCCGATAATAGCACAGCACATCCTGCGGCAGCTGCTCCGTGTAGACTGACACGAGATCGGTTCCGTAAATTCCCATGTCATGATACGTGTTCATGATGTGGAAATAACGCCCCATAAATGCCCGGTAGTGCTTGATTCGCACCGTTCTTCTGTAATAAGACTCGCTCGCCTGCCATTTCGTAATGCTATCGATCGTGCAACAGAAATCCTCGACCAGATGCTCCGGTATCCATCCCGGCATCTGCTTTAATTCTTTCCGGAAGAATTCCGATGGCAGGCTGCCCGGTTTCGCCAAATGCTTATCCAACCGCTTTCCGACTTCCGTCAGCTGCGTCATGCCGTTATATTTGCTGCATTCTGCAAGCAGCGCCTGAATCTCCGCGCTGTAAGACGCTTTCAAAGCCATGTCTGTCTCATTGCGCGCAAGCTTAAAGTCATTCGCGATCTTCGCCTGCACTTCTAACTCCTGCTTCGTCTTCTTGTCTTCTGCCATATGTAACCCCTTTCAACATATACATCTGTGGTAAGACTCTGTTCACCCAATCCTGTAATTTCCTACCACATCCTGCCCGCCAACATCGTCAGACGGATAAATGTAACCGTATCGCCCTCTTGTAACTCCAGCTTCTCATCTAATTCCGTAAGTTCCGTGTCCCCTAAGAATACCCGGAACAAGCCATCCTGAAACCCAAGCATCGCCGTCTCTATGGACTTCCCAACATCCGGCGCCTTCTCACCATACACGATGCCGAAAGCAATCTTCCCAATCTGCGCCATATCGTCGATCTGCGCATTGGAAAGCACTGCTTCGCCCCGGTTCATCGCCTCGATATATCTGCTCACACAGAGCTTCACCGTCTCTGCAATCAGCTCGCGCAGGCTGCCCGGTACCACCGCATAGGTAAATGGCACCTGATCCACCGTATTCCTGCGCTTGCCAAGCTGTTTCATATTCATGTATAAAACCATGTACTACCCCCGTTTAACCTTATCATTCGTAACCATCCAATATCATCACCTTATGCAGTCTTCACACATCTTCTCAATCCAATCACGTCGGATAATATCCCGCTTCCACGCTTTCGGAATCGCATCATATCCATAATATAAGCCTGCCAGTCCACCAGCAATTGCCGCCGTCGTATCCGTATCATGTCCAAGATTTACCGCTTTTAAGACACAATCCTTATAACTTGCTGTCGTGAGCAGGCACCAGAACGAAGCTTCGATAGATTCTATCACATATCCGCCACTCTTAATCTCGCTCTTCGGCAGACTCTGTAATATCTGCAAATTTCGAATACGACTGAAATGCTGTAACTCGGTTCTGCATTCCTCTATTTGATCATAATAGGAAAATGCCGCATCTACACCTGCCTGTAACCAATCTGATATAGAACCACTTTGATCCATACATGATCGAACACAGAAATAATAAATTCCACACGCCATCTTGCCTCGAACATGCGCATGCGTAAGCGCAGACACGGCATGAATCATAGATATTGCGTCTGCATCCGTCATCTTTTCTTCTTCCTGCAACTTTGCCAGATAAATACACACAGGAAGAATACGCATCAAAGAACCATTTCCGTTGCTGTATTCATCCGATAGACCACAGGTTGTTACATCATTTGACTTCCTGTAATTCTGGATTGCCATATGGCAGGTAATCCCCTCATCAAACGTCTCACCAAATGGCGTGAACTCTCCACGTTGTTCCCATGAGACAAAATTAGCCATAATTTTATCCAGATTGATACCATCTCGCAATACATCCAATGTTGCCAACGCCATGCTGCTATCATCGGACCAGCTGCCTTTCGGTACATTATATGTGCCGTACCCGGTCATTCCCGTAACAGGTCTCTTTGATAGTTCTTCTCCACTCACAAACTCTACCGGCACACCAAGTGCATCACCAACGACTAAGCCCATCATACCATCTAAATATGGATTTGCTCTGATACGCTTCATCACTTTTCCCCCTTGATTTAAGAATTCATAAACTTCTATTATTCAGATTTCGCTCTATTAGAATTTCACAACCTTCGGTTCCTGTGTATATGAAGAAAATGTAGCTGTCGCGTTCTTGAAATAAAATACTTCTGTGTTGCCATCATCTGCAGAGTACATCTTCTGCAGGGATGGATATGCATCGAGCATCGACTGTCTCGCCTCTCTGCGGTCATCCTCAACAAGCTCACCTGCGACACGCAGCCATTCTCCTCCCTTTAATGCACAGATCTCTACCTTCGGATTCGCATGAATCTGCTTCGAAACAGCCTTCGACTTGCCTGTCTGGATATAGAGCTTTCCTTCAAAAATATGAGCCGTGCCAAATGGTCGTACTCTCGGCTGGTCACCCTCGACCGTTGCCAGATAATATGTATCTGCTTCCTTCAAAAATTTTGCTACCTGTTCCATGTGGTTGCCCTCCTGCAATTATGTCAATTTATTTATTCTTCAGGCTTTCAACTGCCCAATTCATATCAACGATATAATCCCGCTTGCCATCGCCCTTGGAATCAATGTACTCCGCCTTGACTGCATCATACATCTTCTGGGAAAATGGACTGTTGCCCAATACGCCATTCTTCAACCGGATCACAAATCGTTCCGGTTTTCCCTCGGTGATCTCTAAGAATATATCTCCAACCTCCAGATCCGGATTCGTCTGCGACAAATGCGCCACCGTCATAACCTTCATGATCTCAACGACGCGGTCATCGAGTCCCATATCAAAGATATACGCTTTCTCTCGAAGCTGATTCTGAGAATGAACTACTCTGCATGTATAGTCCGTACTCTCCATGCCCGGAAGCATGTCTCCATTCTCCATCTTGGCAAATGTATCTAAAATCTCCTTCTCATCTTCCTTCGAGATTGCATAATAAATCATCAACTGCTTCTCCATCTGATGATACAAAAGTCCGTAATTAATATAATGGACTTTCTTGCATTTCGGGCAGGTATACGCAAATAACTTGCCAGACAAAAGATCCTCCTTCGCCTGTGGGTTCAATTTCGTATTGATGCTCTGCCATATTGTAAAATCGCCTTCTGTACCACAATCCGGGCATTTGATTTTCTGTGTGTTTTTAAGGGACATGGGGTTCTCCTTTGGTTTTTATTTTTGTTATGTGTGTTTGGATAGATGATACCACTTTTTTATATAAGTGTCGTCAAGCAAGGATGCATCTTTCTCTACCAATTCTACAAATACTCGTGTCAGTCCGTCCCAATCTTCATAATTGCCAGCAGCACACAATTGCCAATTCAGTTGCTCCAATGTCCAATTGTTCTTGATTGAGTTATGTAACATAGATGTTGTTGCCCAATTTTCTTCCGAATCAGCTCCGCCAAGAGCTACTGGATAAATATGATCAACTGTGGGAACAAACTCCCAATATGCATTATGACACGATTCCATCTTCCAATGCGAATGATACGGAAATTCCTCTGGCATATAATGTGATAATACCTTCAAGAATCCCGGATTCACTAATTTATCGCCACTATACCGATCGATAAAACCATCCTTTTTGAATTGTTGCATCTTTTGCCTGTCGGTATAGGAACGACTGGTTGATTCCAATATCTTAAATGGATAATTATCTGTTATTACATGCCTTGCTTGTTCATATTTATTTGTTAATAAATATTGCCCTGCTTGGGTTAAGGCTTCAATTTTTTGCATGGGTGACTCCTACGTATAAGTGACTTTCTCTAGTACCAAATCTTTGATTGCAAATTTTCATTACCATGGGAATTGTAAATACCTTCATTACCTATTTGATATACCCTATAATATACACACGCCTAACTTTAGATCGGCACTTTTATCAATCAAATGTTTTTCAAAAAGGAATAACAAACCATTTGAGAAAAAATAATACCACGCTAACAAATAGTACTTAACAAAAGCACTTTTTGTGAAAATATGTAATACATAAATTCTAAAATGTCATGTCAGTTTACACTTCTATGTCACATACTTCCACTATTTTGAACTACAATTTCCACACAAATCCCAGTCAATATATCCGCTTAATTCAGATTTATTATAGATTTTTTCGCCCTTATATGTAGGTGAATGATAAGCTCTTGAAAAAGATTCTGAAAAATTATAAGGTGACAAATCAATTTTTACTACTGTTTCATTTTTTTTAATATAATCCCTATTAATCCTCACAACTAGACGACATTCATTTTCATAGCTCCATGCTACGTTTTTTACGCATTCACCTCCAAGTGCCCCAATAACCTCAAAGGTAACATTTCTATTAGTCTCGGTACTTCTACGAACATAATACGAATAATCTTCTCTTCTTGTATATAAAATATCTATTAATTTAATTTCAAATTCACCTTTTTTTAATCTGCTATATTCAACAAAGTTACCATTTTCAAAAACTCCTAGAATAATATGATCAATATTCAAAAGTTTTTTCATATCTTTCTGCGTGAAACTTATCATCGCTCCACAATTGTCAATCCCACCATAAAGCATCCACATTGCTACACTCTCTGATTCAGAAAAGGAAAAACATTTTCCATAATTTTTATATTCAGTTTCATCACAATTAAAAGCTTCTCTATCTGCAATGTCATTCCAGTTTGAACCATCATTTAAATAAATACGTTGCTTGTTGATTATCTCTCTAATATATTTCTGACTAGAATACGTTTTATAATTTTTATGATTTTCTCCTTTTTTTATCAAATATCTTCTAAGTTCATCTGCATCTGTAAGGTTATTGTTTAATGAATCGTTTGTTTTTCCCATAATTCTTTTATTTTCTCCTATATGGTATTTTTATTTTTGCTTAGAATTATCATAAAAATTACCAATTTCCGTTTCCTGTATCCCCAACGATTTTGCATAATGTGTTTTTAGCGAAGCACAAAGAGCCATGAGTCTAGCCTTTAATACCCCCTCAACATCATCATAACTGTCCATATTAATTAAAGTTTGATTAATCCCAGAAACAATTCCTACTTTATTCAAAGAATTAGTATCACAATAATTCACATATTCCTTTAACGAATTATTAAGTATCAGACGATTAGAACTTTCTGATATAAAAAGCATATTCAATGGCGAATTATATATGCATGTACTATCATTCCGTCTTGCTTTATCTACCTCTCTATACTTTGCCTCTAAACTTCCTATAGGTATTATATGGTGCATATGTAATGAAATTGCATTCTCTCCATATGTAGAAAAAACGCTTATTGTCTCCTGTTTATATTTATTACCCAAACCCTGTTTCAAAATATCTGGATATGTTAAAGATAGATAATACTGACAGATGATATCTGAAATTGATGAATCAACCTCAATGAATTCATTTTTTAACAACAAAATATCCTCTGTATTATACCTATTATCACAAAAGGTCCTATTACATAAAGAAATAATATAATCAAATTTCTTATCAATTCCTTTGCTTACGTTATCGCAAAAATAAGGTAATAGTTTTCTCAAATTATCTTGAAACACCTTATTCTGCTCATTTCTAAATCCACCAGATAGTAAAATAGACCAATACCAAGCATCAAGCATGGATATTACTTTTGAACTATCATACCAATCATCTTGAGACAAAACAACACCTATAATAACAACTAGTAACCTATACTTTATTTCACCTAATGTTCTAACTCCACATTTAACTTGTAGGAAAAAGCATGCTCTATCTAAACCAACAAGGGACTGTTTTATTATTTTACAAATTTTATGAACCTCTATTGATAATAATTGTTCACTTTTAGTACACTGAGATGTAATTCTTTCCGCCTTTTCTTTTACAATAAGACCATCATTATCCACTAACCCATATAATGTTCCTGCAAGACTCATTAAGATATTACAATATGTAGAACTTAACTGTTCATCTTTATCAATCGCTCCCATTATATTAGATGCTGAATATTCTCCATATTTTTTTACAAAATTGCGATAAGAAATTACCGCTTCATCTGATGGGAACATACTACATATTTTTTCATAATCCCCTCTATGATCGGCATAAATATATTCTTTTACTGTTTCGAGAAGATTCTTGTTATTTTCATCTAACGCAGCTCGAGCCAATAATAAGTCAAATACATCAAGTGCTTTTCCTCCTAGATTAAGATTCTGATATATATCTATGGCCCTTACAATGTTTGATTCTTCAACCTTAATTTCATATAATTCCATATTTTTAATACATGATTCTAAATAATCTCTTACATCCTCAGCCCAACTACTTGCTCTTGTTTTAAGATTACCTGCAATATTTTTATATAATTCTGATTCTTCATCTTTAATTAATCTTGAATTATCTTCTAAATCTTGGAGTATATTTACAAAAACATCTTGATCTGCAAATAATTTTTCTGCAAGTGACACCGCCATATCTTTTTCACAATCTACTTGTTTTAGAATTGCTATACACTGATATACATATCTTTCCGAAATTGCTTCTAAAGCTCCTCTGAATCTATTTCTATGATTGATATTTTTCTTTGTAGCTGAACCATACAGATAGTACAAAGGTAGAATCATCGTATCATTCATATATGTTGTGCAAAATGAAAATAGAATTCCCTCATCACAATTTGAAACATCAGATAAAACCTCGTGTTCTGATTTATCAAAAAAATCCAATTTATCTTTAATCTGATCTGTAGAAAATTGGGGGTAAGATGATTCCACTATTTCCTTATCCGGCTCAAACCCCACCACTCCAAATAAATCCTCTTCTGGAGATATAAGTAATCTTTTAATAGGATAAAACTTCAGAAAATAACGTCTTAGTAATGTTGCCGACGAAACATCATTTTCTTCTCCGTTAGCTACTAACTCATCTGATAAAAAAGCAGACAAGACAGTTATTCTCTGTTGTCCATCAATTAGAGCGTATACTTTCTTATCCTCCTTTATATCTGGTTTTTTATTTTTCATACCAATTTTTTTATACTTAAATTCGTTTCCTTTTGCACCTAACAATAAAATACTTCCGATTGGAATTCTTGTTAATACCGAGGCAATTAATGCCTTTTGTTTATTTTTATCTCGCCAAACAAATCCTCTTTGAAAATCTGGTAAAACCACCTCGTCATTTTTGACTTTTTCTACAATTTCACAAAATGAAACTGGATCATACTTAGTTGTTGACATACTTTATCCTTTCTGTACCTTTAATTATCTATTGCTAAAAAGTACTTTATATGTAATCCTATGTTTAAAATAACTTTCAATCTCTAATACTTTCAATTCTATTTCATGTCACAAATTCTTACCCTCTGTGAATAATTTGGTCTATCTATTACAATCTCTTCCATTTCAAGTTCTTCTATAAGTCTTAATAGATTTCCCAACATTTTTTTAATATCTTTTCTATAAGGCTTCGGATCCGAAACAACTGTATTATGAAGGCTTGCAGACAATTCACCAAAATACATGCATCCATCGTTTTTTCTCAACGTATCAAGAAGCCACAAATATATATTACTCCACCTAAATATTTCTTTCAGTTTGTCTTTATTTCCATCAAAAAGCTCATCAAGAAACGAAAAATATTCACCTGATTTTAGTTCAAAATCATCTGGTAGTTCATAAGAAAATAAAGCATTAATATGGGGATTAAACAATTTTAATATTGAATTATCCCAACTAAGTCCTTCTTTACTTTCTTTCTTTTCAACTAAATCATACTGTTTCTTTAAGCTTGTCATGATATCCGAATCAATTAAAATCGCATCATTAAACAAACCACTTATTTTATCAATATCATCAGGCTCAACATCGACAAACGCAGCCATTTCCATATTCCCCGACTTCCCAATATTCAATCCGGAATTAGTTACATTTGCACTTCCTACAAGACCTCTCTTGTTATCAACGATATATGTTTTAGCGTGGAGATCAAATCTTACATAAACTTTCCAGTCGTGTTCAATTCCATATCTTAGTATTTCAAAGTCTGTGCTACCTTTCAAAATATCATCTAAACGAAATCGCACCAGCAACTTTTTCTCTTTCACTTCAGTATTTATTTGTGAATCCAGATACTTAAATGTTTTTTCTTTGCAATATGCAGTTATTATTTGAACCGAATCAATTGCTTTATGCAATTCCTTCTCTACAGCATCCATAATCTCATTTGAAAATAAAATCGCCATATCTTCACCTACTTATTGTTTCTAGGGTTCAGTTGTTCTGAAATATAACTATTTAATCTGTTGTACCAAGCAGTCATGAGTCGATCATTCTCAACTGACTGATATGTATCTGTTTTTCTAATTGACTGAATCAATGATGCTAAAAACAATTCAAACGTCGTCCTCACCTCACTATTTGAATAAATCTTACTCAAAAATGATGTATAGAACTTATGACTTGTGTTAATTGTAATAACCGTTGTTTTAAGAACAGGCTTATAATCAAATGCTGGACTTCTTTCACCTTTATCCGCATAAACAAAGTTTACAGAATTATTAATAAATGCTGTTCCTTGTTCATCTGTAGGATTTTCATATCCAAGTTTCTCTAGTTCCTCTTTACCTGTTTCTGCAACTATTTCTGGAGATGTTTCTTCCTCTTCATTTTCTTCGTCATCTTCATCAATAATAGCAGGATCACGTTCTACTGTATTTATTATATCCGTACTTGGGCTTTGCGTATCTTCAAATGTTCTAGTATTATGTCTTGTTTCCTCATTCTGAGCATACATTGCTTTGATTGTAGGAATTATTGTTTCTGCTAGCTGATTCCAAATTGGCGGAATATCTACCTCATCAGGATCAAGATCTGCAACATCAACCTTTTTCAATTCTACATACTGCTTGTTATTCGCTACACCAAATGCTTCATCAAGCTCTGGTTCAAAAATGATTTCACATCCCCACCATCTATGCTGTGGTTCATTAATAACATTATAAAAATCAAATCTCCTAAAATCGATTTCCCTTCTTGCTCTAATTACAGAAATTCCCTCCATTTTAGCAGCATATTTGCCTAAAGCGTAATTACCTGGATTTGCTGGAATAGCAGTCTCATCATAAAACTTATCTTTAACAATCGAAAATTTAACCAAAACCGACGACTCAGCTTTATTACCATTTTTATCAATATATTTAATTGGAATAGTTACTTCCCCTGTTCCAGTTCCTTTGGCTGTATATAATTCGAAAGGTGCTTCTATTCCAGATTCCTGCCCTGGCTTATAAATTCTCTTAGGCTCACTTTCTTTACAAAGAACACAGTTATCATCCATTAAAAATAGAGGATCATTTGGTGACACATCAATTGCTGCATCTGGATTTTCATCACACACAATTTTAATCTTACTTACCCCATCATGAATAAAATAACGAAATTTCTGTCCTAAGCTAAATTCCAATCGTTCTGTCAATGGTCCACGCGTCTTAGGATTTATTCTATCGCATTTTTTCCAGATTACTAATGTTCCAGATTTTGAAAAATCATACTGTTCAAGTATAGTCTGATAATGTATATATGATGCATACGGCTCAGGAATAAAAGTTAATTCTGGATCTTCAATTTCAGTCTGCACGCCATCCTTTATCTTATTAATATCAAGATAAACCTTTTGCGCATTCTCAATACCATTTTGCCATGAATATACTTCTATTTCAGGGCAAGCATACAATGAAGCCTGCGGCAAACCAACACCAAATCTTCCCATTCCCTTTCGAGCATGTCTGGTAGATGCGCCAATTCCTAAACATTTTCCAAGTGTATCTCCTGACATACCATCTCCATTATCTAAGAAACCTATCTCTGTTACAACCTTTCTACCCGATGTTGCAATCCTTTCCCGTAAAATCACAAAAATATTTTTAGCATTTGCTTCGACAGAATTATCAATAATCTCAGCTACTGCACTCTCAATATTCTTATAACCCGTATTCCGAAGGGCATCCCCCATATTTTTAATATCAACAATACTTGCTCCCATACGTACCTCCTAGATTCTCCAGTAATCATTAAAATGTGAAAATGCTGTTTCATTATCAAATGCTTGTAAATTATCATCAATATCTATCAGATCACATTCTTCATTTCCTCCCATCATCGGACCTCTTAACCCCCGCCCTAGCATCTGACTATATAATACAATCGACTTTGTAGGACGAGTAATAAACACACATTTTATATTTTTAGAATCGAAACCTGTTGTAAGAACTTCATAATTAATTATAATATCTACTCCTGATTTTCTATCTTTAAACAAATCAATCGCATGTTTTCTATCCATCGGTTCCATATCCCCTAATACCAAACTATTTGGTATTCCTTCCAGAGTTAACATTGCTGTTAACATCTTTGCATGATCAACCGAACAAGCAAAAACAATTGTTGGCTTCTTATCAAGATATAATTGTCTTAGCTGAGACATAATTGCAAGATTACGTTCCTTGTTTCTAGCCAATACTTTTAACTGTTCATCCGTATATTCCTTATCGTCGAATCCCATATCTCTTAATGCACTACTAAGAATTTTTATATCTTTCTCTGAAAACTCCGTCTTATATGTAAGTTTCTGCGGTTTCATCTTCGCTAAAATATGCCGTTCTTGAAAGTACTTAATTATATTAGTTTCTGCTACAGTATTAAGTGCTTTCAATCGACCCAGGTTTATCTGATTTAATATAGTTGAATCAATATAAATAAGTTTATTTCCAAACATATTTGTCAAAAGGTTATTATCATATGTATCTTCTGTGGTTCGACCTGGCGTAGCCGTGAGTCCAATCAAAGCTCTATTTTCATATCCCGCAGGCATCCTCATTAAGCCTTCAATAACTTTTTGCGTCTTCCTTGCAGCTGCTTTATGTGCTTCATCGAAAACTATCAAACGGCAATCCATCTTCAATCTTTCATACAGCGCAGGTTTTGAATCAGCTATCGACATAAGTTTTGAGAGACCACAAAACACTATTCCATTCAATGGTTGATTTATATTCTCTATCGTTTTGGTTCCCCATAATTTATATGCATTGATTTTTCCATCACCTAAATGTTTCCATACAGACTCAAAAGTATCATATGCTTGTTGTAATAACTCTGTTGTATGTGCTATCCAAATTACAATTCCTTGCTTCTTAATCGTAAAATTTATATAATTTGTGATAATATGCATCGTAGTCTTTGTTTTACCTGTTCCAGTCGGCATATGGACAAGCATTCTTTCTAACAAATGTTCCGAATTTAAGTTATTCAACACTCTCTGTTTAATATAATACTGATAATCAAGCAACTCATAGAACTGGTCGTCAGGTGCCAAAATCTCATTTTCAATTACCGTCGTATCTTTTTCTTTATCCAATACTGTTTCAGGCACATTCCATAATTTTAGTAAATGTGCCGTTAACACATTTTTCTTCCATGGTTTATTTGCAATAATTTCGATCACCTTTAACGGATCTTTCTGATTTTTTTCGTTTCCTCTTAAGTACACATCTCGTATTTCAAAGATATCAGATTCCTTCATACTTTGAAGCAAATCTTTGCGAAATTGCTTATTTCTTAGAATCGATGTACCATATAATGAATTAATCATACTTACCATTTTTTGTTTGGTCAAAAGTGTATCCCCATTTGGCATCCACTCTACCAACAAATCAACCATATCTTCACCCAGATAGCCTCTCAAATCTGATTGGCTAAAGTTAACCATGTAATCTATATAATCACTCATCTACAATCTCCCCCAAAGCTTTTATTAATAAATCTATCTCCTCTTTCGTGGTAAATTTGCTTATTCCTATTCTTACAGTTCCTAGTGACTCGGCGTCTTTTAAGTATTTATGTATAAACGGAGCACAGTGATAACCTGTTCTAACTGCAATATCAAAATCCTCATCTAATATTGTACCTACATCTTCTGAACTAAATCCTTCAATAATAACAGATACAATTCCAACATGTTTTCCTCGATTTGACGGGAGAAACATTTTTACTTTTTTTACTGAATCTAACTGTTTAACCAAATATGAAGTCATTTCCTGTTCTTGGTCAAAATAATCTTTTTGATTAAGGCATTCAAGTGCCGCGTTTAATCCCGCTATTGCTACAATATTTGAACTTGATGATTCATATCTCGTCTCATTTCCCGATGGCATTTCAAGGTTAAGTGAATCACTACCAGTTCCACCCACAATAAACGTATCTAATGGCACTGCAGACACATTAATAAATCCCCCTATTCCAAAAGGGCCATACAATGTTTTATGTCCAGCAAATCCAATCAAATCCACATCCATCAAATCAGCCCTAACTTCAATTAACCCTAGCGACTGTGCTGAATCTAATACGTTAATACTTCCATATCTTTTTGCTTCCTTAAATATCTCCTCAACAGGAAGAATATACCCTGTAACATTACTTACATGTGTGCAAAACACCACTTCTGGTCTATCTTTCGAGAATTCGTATTTCATCTTCTCAATATCAATTTCCAGACCATCATCAAGAGGAAGTTCTTTGATAATTAGTTTCTTCTTCTTTGATAACTCATATAAGCTTCTCGCAACTGCATTATGTTCGTATGGAGATATATAAACGACTGCGTTCTGTCTTAGATCGAGACCATTAACTATTTGGTTAATAGCTATTGTTATAGACGGAGAAAACACTACAGCCGCTGAAGCATCGACACGCACCAACTGTCTTAATTTAGTTTTTGTATCGGAAATCATTTTACTCGCTGCTTGCGCAAGTTTATATGAGCCTCTTCCGGCGTTTACTGCCCCTTCTCTATTCATTTTATCCATTGCAACATACACACTTTCCGGCTTTGGAAAAGTTGTTGCTGCATTGTCTAGATAAACCATAGCACCATCCCTTACTTAATTATTTTCTCGATCATCTCAAGAAGAATTGAAACACGATCATTTACACTCAAATCATCATATTCTTCCAATGTATCCTCTATAATATTTCTTAACACACTGCCAGTGCTCTCATCAGCATGACTATACAATCTACTTATTTCCTCTCCGTTTCTCCCGGTAAACAAAAGTTCAAACTCACCTGTAGAAGCTCCATCATGAACCGCTTCAATATCTTTCTTTGTATTTACTAATGCTTCTGAAAATTCTTCAAGAGAACCGGTATTCCAATTTTCAATATAAACATCCGTAACAGCTTTTACTATTTTGCTTGCAACATCCTCATTACTATAAACATTAAGACTATCTATGCACGACATCAAATTTGTCATTCTTGCATCATAAAGCCCTTGTTTTGAACGTTTGCTTTGTTTATCATACCACTCTTTTAATGTATGATATAAATCCTGCTTTCTTTTTGGTTCCCAAATATCATAGATTGTTGAAATTGCCTGTTGCTCAATCCAACTAAAATAATCATCAAAATAAGTTTTGCTCTCATCCAACATTTTATAAGTATCTTCCAGAGAATCTGTGTCAAAAGCATCTGGGAAATCCACAAACAAAATTTCAAATGGATTATATTCAACTTTTTGCATCGCTTTCTTTAGTGCTTTTATTGCCCTAATATTTGAATCACGTGAAATATATTGTTCTAAATTCATAGTATTTCTTGTTGCCTGAGGTAATGCCCTGAACCATCTCTGCATACAAATAATAATATTTTTTATTCTATTGGAAGTTAAATTTCTATTTTCTTCCACCTGAAAAAGCGTATTTAGTTCTGCAATATATTTTTCCTTCTGAATATCTTCTTTCGATACATACACAGAATAATCTTCTGGTTGTTCACACATATTCACTACTATTTCTGGAGTGATTTGCAGTTCCTTATTCGAAAAATAAACAATAATATCCTCTCGTCTATTCGCAAAAACATATGCTACATAAAAAGGTATTAACCCTACTCGCATACCATATGGTTCACTAATTAATTTTCTTACCAGCATAGAAAAAGGGATCTTCTTAGCACAACAGGAATCTACAAAATTATTTATTTCATGTAAGATTCTTTTTATATTCTCCTTTGGATCATTAGTTACTACTTTTGTTACCGTAAACAGAGATCTGTAGATTGTTGCCTCCTGATTTGAACCTGTATAAAAATCCATAGTATCAGTATGAGAAAGAACAGCCTGGATTATATTTATTCTAGCCTTCTTTGTTTGCGCAGTTCCAACTACAGCTCTATTAACCATTTCATTATTTACTTCCGGTGCGAATGGATATAACAAATAACAGCACTCATTAACTGCTATTTCTTCATTACCCGCTTTTACATTTTTAACTTTTTGTCCATCAAAATAGAGAACTCGTGTTTCAGAATCCCCCTTATACACTGTATTTAAAAGAGCCTCCAATTCCAAGGAAAGGTCATCCAACAGCAACGGCAATTCTTTTTTTAATATTTCATTATTGTTTGTAAATAAAAAATCATCTCTTATATCTCGAATAATTTCATATTCTTTTAATTGCTTTTGCGCTTTCAATCCCTTTTTAGGACACACTACAACTAATCTTCTATCTGCCAGATTAAGAACATGTTTATTAATTAGTTCCTGCTTAATTCTAGTGAAACTATATAAAGTAATAACCTTGCCATCTAAAGTATCTTCTCCAATCAATGCATCAGCAGAATCAATGTTCAAAAAATCATCCACACTCATAAACTCATTTGAAAAGTAACGAGTCATTGATTTTTCAGTATTATATTTTCTTGGGACAACAAAATATTTGCCTGTAACTTCTAGCAACGCTTTAGCATAATTTATATTTTCCCCTTTCAGTTCCCCACGTCTACGAATCTCAGCTCTCAGCTCTGAACCTGCTCTGGTTTTAAAAATATAAGTATTCGTAGAACCCTTTCTATAAATATACTCTTTTTCTTTTAGCTCATTTATCGCTTGGTCTGCATCATCAGCTTGTACAGACAATTTGAGATAAGTTCCAGTTGCAGGAATTTCTTCTTCTTTATTTACAATTAACACAATAGCTAATGCTTTAATAATCTTTTTCTGATCGCTGGTTTCGCACTTATCAAGTGCATATTCTGCACTCAGCCAAATATTATGTACATACTCATTTGCGACTTCTTTTTTAAACAATGAACTAAAATAATCATAAATCAAGTCGGCACCAATACTCCACTCCATGTTTTTAGTATGTTCTGTCACAAATCTTGCCATACTATGAGGTTCATCGTTCGAAATAAAGGTAAAAAGTGTCCTTTCATTCTGAGCAACTTTTTCACTAATATTCAACAATAAATAAGCTGCAATTGGATTTAAAGGATAGCATCCTCTAAAAATGATGTTCCTAAATTCATTCTCTAAAAAGTTACTTTTAAACACCGGCAGAGACCAATATGAAAAAAATTTATCTTCACCTAAATATTTGTCAACATGTGGAATTTGCTCAAGCTTTTTTTCATCTTTAACTATAGCATTCTTTATTAATTCATAATTGTTTTTTGATGATGTTATAAAATATTTTTCAATCATCCTCCCCTCAATTCCAGTAAACGAATTAATCAGTTCTTGGGAAAGATGTTTTCCATATTCTTTAATACTCTTATGAGCAACCATCGTAAAGAAAACCTTAGCATTTTTCGAATCTGTTGCTAATTCGCACATGTCCTGAAGCAATTTCATGTTTGCTCCAGTTGAAGCACCATTCTGGCTTTCAATAAACTTACTAAACTCATCAAAGACAATGTAAATTCCATCATAGCCATACTCTTCTACAAGCTTCTCACTAGTGCTCTTATAAAGCGGAAGGACATCTGAAATCGCCATTGGATTAAACTCACTTCCGGCAGTTACTCTTGGATAAATTTGTCTAAAAATATCCAATGCATCCTTTGAGAATAATCTCAAATCGGCCTTTAATCCAGACATACTTAAACCTCTTTCTAAGATTTCTTTTTCAAAGGACTCATATGTTTCAGTATACTTTTGTTTCCAATCTTCAATTCTATCTAACGCAATAGAATAGTATGTATTTGGCACTAAATCATTTAATTTTTCTCGCTTAAGCGCATCATTCAATCCATAAAGAAATGCTTGATTTAGATTACCGGTGGTATCCGTTATTAGTACCGGTAAAAAACGTCTATTCCCCCATGCTTTATTAATTTTGTTGGCTACATTCAATCCAACTTCATCAACATTTTTTACCTTATTGACAAGTTCTGTAACAATCTCATCATTTGTTTTTGTTCGCTCCATTGACAATATCGCTAATAGAACTAACAATAAATGTGACTTGCCTTTTCCATAAGGTCCTACTAACAATGTCGCCTGTTCTTTATTTTCAAGTACCGCAGTTAAATAATCCCCCATAAAATTAACAGAAGATTTTGTCGGAATATATCCAAGTACTTTTTCTGGTTTATTCAGACTTAAATATAAATTAACAGCTGTCTTAAAACTACTATTAAATTTAATAATATCATTTAATGAATTTAGCTTTGCCATTCTTCCACCTACTAATTATTCTTATAGTAATCATCAATAACTATCAATGGATCTAACCGCTGTGCCGGATAAATCATATCCAACCCGGCTGTTCTATCCACTCGAATATATCCACTTGCATCCAATCTATCAAAATAATCATTAGCCATTACCGCTGTCATGTTAAATGTCTTGTTCAATCCCCGCTCTCCGAATACAACATTCTCAATAGAAAGTCCTTCCTTTCCAATCATTCTTAATGCGAGTTCATAAAGAATTATCTCTTCCGGAAATTGGGTTCTATTTGGATGTTTTTTTATATATCTCCCATTCATTTTTTTTATTAATGATAACTGTGCAAACGGTGATATACTTTTATCTTCAGGATCATCCTTTTCCTTACTTTGACTGTACATATTCAATAAAACATCAACATCATTACTAAGTGATTTTTCCGAAAATACTGTACCAGCTGCATACTTTTTTACCTCTCTTAATAAGACGTTTTCAATTTCATTTTTTTCCATATCATCAACATCACATCTATTAAAGAACATGAACCATGTGGTAGCATCTTCAAGGTTCTTTGAAATAAAAGAATGCATAATCCAAAAACTAAATATCTTCTCCAAATAAGGATCGTACTTTGCAATAAGCTTTCCCATCTCAGATAATTCCGTACCAGAGAAATTTGTTAACCCCAGCGCTCGCATCCAATATCTAAGAGACTTTACCATATTACTTCCAATTCCAAATAAATCTGTGGCATCTTTTCTGGTAAAAGCATCCGGATTCTCTGGCAAAATCATAAGTGCCTTATTTATCCATCCTTCTCGCAATGCAAATTTCTCATGTCCTTGTAATTTTATTTTCACTTTTTTAGTAGCCATTTCATGTCCTCTTTATTGTTAAAACTTTTCTCATATAACATCCTGCATTAAAATGCCCTACACATTCTGTACATCTCCTGCATTTTTCATCACTGATACAGTATGTTATATCTCCCGCTCCATTATCTTTGACACTTATTGCATCATACTTACATACACTTTCACAGGCTTTACACCCAAGACACATTTGATACTTCGTCAACTGACATTGTATTTTCCCCTCTGCCGCAGCAAGTGTCTTTGCCTTTGCAATATGTATGTCTTTTATTGTTACCTTTAACTTATTATTTCCAATTCTTCCTTGCAAAACAAGAACAACCTTGCCCGCTTTGTTCATTACATATACTTCTCCAAGCCTTTTATTTCCTAATTCTTTATTTATGTAACCAAACGGCTTGAATAATTCATATAATTCCTCAGTGATCGGGCGCTGCAATATATAATTAAAGGCATTCTCGTCTGTTGCACACGGTTCAAAGGACACTACAGATGTTTGTGCTGCTGCCAAACCATTTCCGCCCTGCCGCGCTTTCCAGCCGCCTTCACTAACATACTCCTCTGGATCTGGTTTACCAATTTGCCCTGCGAAATCCACTAATAAATCATGCCAATGAGCATACTGATCATACATGTGAACTTTCGCTAAGAATTCTGACCACCCTCCATTATTAGGGCAACACCAGCATCCGACTCTTGTCCAGCCAAGTCTATATGCCTGATTAAAATCTATCTTTGTTGTCAAAATATACAACCACACATCATAATCAATCCAATCAATAATTGGTGAAACGACTGTTTGTTTTGAAATCTTAGGGCTTTCACTTTCCCTTTCATATTTGCTTCTACTCGCAGACTCACTATGTCTAATTCCTTGAAAACTCAAAATATTGTTTTTGTCCTTAAATGCAGAAGCAATTGTTTTCTGAATTGCCCCAGTTTTGAATACTGTACAACACCATCTCATCACTCTGCTTGGTGGACCCACCACTTGACATAAATCCTCAAAATTCTTCTCGCGATTCTTCGCAGTCAAAATCCTAATTCCTTTTGACTCCTCATTTTTATTAAAACGTTTCTTATACTCAAGAGTGTACGGAAATTCAAGTGTTGTATCTCCAAAGATATGAAGTACTTTATTAGTTCCGAGTGCGCGATTAACTAAATGAGATGTGACTGTAGAATCTTTTCCTCCACTAAAAGAAACCATCATATCTTCTATTTTGTATTTATCTTGATACTGCTGAATATAATTAACTGCCTCTTCCGTAATATAGTTATATCTATCTTTATTTGCCTTGATAAATTTTGCAATATAATCATCAAAAAACTCATAATTTATGTCTTCAATAAAATTCTCATACTGTTCCTTTATTATCCGTATATCTTCAATTGGCAATTTATTTACTTTCGAAACAGAAAGCTTTATTTTTTTTCCATCTATAATATATGCACCGCTACCAAACCATACTGATGCGCACTGATATTCTTTTGGATTTTTCTTTAAAAGTATCGAGATTAAAGCATTTTCCTCTGGAAAAACAGGTCTAACATCTGTATCAACATACTTACCTTCGTTTCCACAAATTGGACATACTTTTTCATATATTGGAATATTACAATCCTTACACCAATAAATTGTTGATGACATTTCAGTAGAACATCCACAATTAGGTTTTATACATTTATCTCCATTCATTGGAACCCTACATTTAGGGCAAATACGCTCAATCATATTCTCACCACAATAATTTTTTAACACTAATTTCGGTTAAACTAATTTAAAATCTTATTACAAATTAATTTATTGTACCACGAAATAGAGTTGAAGTAAATTTTCTATATTCGTCTTCAATTTCTAATTTATACAGCAAAAACATTCTCCAAATATGCAATTACCTCTTCGACTTTATCTGAATCCTTATATAGTATAACAATGCCGAATAAATCATCCCATTGATATATCAGATCAAACTTATCATTAGCTATTCTATACTGCATCTCCCCAACATTTATAATGTTTCCGCCATTCCGTTGACAAACAGCTTTTACTAGATGGATAAATGCATCCGCTTCATTATACAATGAATACTTATCTTCAACATAAATCCATTTATTTGTTTTATCAATGCGCTTTATCTTATATTCATATTTCTGCACTTTTCCTCACCAGTCCCCTTCATCGCCATCCAATCCAACTTCTCCTCTTAAGCCAACCGGGCAAAATTTCATTGCATATATTTCACCTTATGAAACGCCCGCTTCCTTCCACATATCCCGCACGTATAATTGCGGTAATACTTCGTGAATTCACACTGTTTTTTTCTTTTTATAATCTGTCCACAATTCTCGCATACAAAACAATATTTATAATCAAGTCTTTTAGAGGCGGTGTAATTCTCCACGCCCTTCTCCTCTCCGGAGGTGGTTCGCTTTATGTGATATCCATATTTCTTATTCATGATATTCGCATATATGAGCCACAATCCGGTATGTCCCTTACAGCCTTTGCAGGTATGTAGGATCTCGTGGATCATAGTTTCCTTGCAGGCTTGTTCGGATATACGTTCATCCTCGATCAGCCTGGCCACAATCTGTATAATGCATGTTCCATCCGGATTTTTCGTGCACATTCCCCATCTTGTTTTTGCGCGGCGGTTTATAACCCATGAGACAATATTTCCCGGCTCGATACCTGCGCCAAGAACTTCATCTATACATACCTTCTGCAGCATCTCAAAATTCTTCATATATACATCCTTTATTTCGTCGTTACACCATCTTTTGCGTTTCCGTTCCTGATATAAGAAATTCCCGGATATTTCCCTTACCAGTCCCCTTCGTCTCCATCCTCGATATCTTCCTCGATGGCATCATCCACACCGGTTGCATAATCATCATCCCGGTCGTACCGGTCCTGATCATAATCGCCATCCATGTAGACATCATCGTAGCCGCTATCGTAAGAATCATGCGAATGACTGCTGTTATACTTGCTGTCCGAACTGCTTGGCTTGTAACTGCTAGACGATGAACCGGAATTCGAACTGCTTCCCGAACTATTTGATGAAGAACCTCTGCCTGTCGTACTGCTTGTTGTAGAATGACTGTGCGAGCTGCTTGTTCCATATGCAGCTTTTCTGCGCTTTCCGGGTGTGTTGTGTTGATAGCAGTAACTGCCCTCCGTCGATACCGTGTTATCGCATCCTGCAAATGCACACTTCGGATCTTCTTTTTCGGTCAAAGATACGAAGAATCCGATTATTGCGAACACTATGATAACTCCAAGTATTGCATAACCTGCTGATTTCTGATTATTATTTCCGCTCATAATGATAACCTCCGTGAATCTTACGACTCCATGCTTCTTATTTCCGTTTCTTTGTATCTCCATCCTACGCAAAGCAACTGTCATAAATAAGTACTTGCATTATGAACTTCCGAGCCTTTTTCGACAAAAATATAGCTTTATTTTACACCAAAACAACAAAAAGCGGTAGCCCTATGTTCAGAACCAGAGCCACCACTCATTCAAGTATTATCTTCTCTTTTTGTAACATAAAGTTATATCACAACTCCGTTGCAATGATCCACTTCATGCTGAATAATCTGTGCCACCCAGCCGGAATATTTCCCATGCTGCCTCTTGAAATGCTGGTCGAGGTAATCGACTTCTATCTCCTGATATCTCGTACATGGGCGTGTCCCGTCGAGCGACAGACATCCCTCTTCCACCTGATACGCGCCCGTTTTCTTCGTAATAACCGGATTCACCATCGCGAATTGGAACGGTCCGCTTGCCACGACGATGATATTCTTCTTTACGCCGATCATATTTGCCGCCATGCCGACACAATGGTCCAGATTCGCCCGGAGTGTATCCAGCAAATCTGTTATAACTTGTTTATCTGCTTCCGTTGCATCCACCGACTTCTGTGCCAGGAACAACGGATCCCGCATGATTTTCTTTACCATATTTATCCTTTCAGCTATTACACATACTCTCTTCTGTATTATAAAATCAAACACATCTTATTGTTTTCTGTATCTGGTTATCTTTCTCCAGTTTTCCGGAAACCCCATTTTCTCATACAGTTCTTGTTCCGATATACTATCATGTTTCTTAAGATATTTATCAATCAATGTTTTAAGTTCCTTTATAAACTCTTTATACCACTGATCATTCAGCATATATCTTAATGCAATCACTACGGAAAACAAATCGTTTTTTCCATTCACATATTGCGAACCCTTTTGTGCAATCTTTAATTTTCTATGTATTGGCAAATCTGGAATACTATCTGCGGTTCTATATGTAAACAGCCTTTCTCCATGAGCACAAACATTTCTATATTTAACAAGCACTGCCAATATGGAAACCATTTGTTTTTCATTAACACATTGATAATTCCTGCTGACTTTGATTTGTATATCTTGTGGAAGCAACATATACATTTTTGATATATTTCCAAACGTTAAAGCATTCGTAAGTACCCACAATGGAACATTTCCATATTTCTTCTGTGAATGATTTATATAATGATAGTCTGTTGATTTTGTAACATACCCCTCTAGTTTTTTTATCAAACGGTCAATATCTCTCTGATTCTTCTTTCCTGAATAATTATAATTCGATGTATCAAGGTATTCTTTTTGATTTTCTCCATTCTTTTCTGTAAAAAAATAGGACACTTGGGATTTTATTCCATTTTCCACCTTAATAAGGTACCGTAAAAATAACTGTCTTAATAGTTCGTCAAAATAATACAGTTCCACAATATCTTCAAATCTTGTCCCATCCTTATATTTTTTAGTAGTTGGGTTCTTAAAGATATCCTTATATC
>ERZ773185.850-NODE-850-length-25517-cov-5.057301_pt1 | contig 25517 bp, 23 predicted proteins | sample MGYA00580531_ERZ773185 | MGnify/ENA primary metagenome ERZ773185 (study PRJEB29015, sample SAMEA2737799) | human gut metagenome | biome: human gut; feature: human-associated habitat; material: faeces | place: China | collected 2012 ...
TCTGGCGGTTGGCGGTACTTTTCTCATCGCAACGCATGGAAATATCCATCAGATGAGTATCTCGAAAGAGGGACTGAAGTGGGGATTGCTTGCGGCGTTTGGGTTCTGCATGTATACCCTGCTTCCGGAGCGGATGCTAAAAAAATGGGGCAGTCAGCCGGTCGTTGGCTATGGCATGCTGATCTGTGGCGTGGTATATAGCTGTATCGTCAAGGTATGGACGATTCCGGTGCATCTCGATTTCCATGGAATATTAGCAGTTGCGGCGATGGTTTTGATCGGAACGATGATGTCGTTTTTGTTATTCCTGCAGGGAGTACATGACATCGGCCCGGTGCGTGCCAGCATGATCTCCAGCGTGGAACCGGTTTCGGCAACACTTTTTTCCGTGTTGTGGCTTGGAACGGTCATGACGACGATGGATCTGGTAGGTATGGCATGTATTTTAGTGATGGTAATTATACTGTCCGTAAAGGAGTGACAAAAGCGTATAGGAATTCCCGGAATGTATAGATAAAAAAACATTTACAATCACGCGGGGAATAGGGTATTATAAAATTAATGTATTGGTTCGGGATCTACGCATAGAGAGAAAGGGAAAAATATGATATATACAGTTACATTTAACCCGTCGCTGGATTATATTCTGGATTTGACGGAATTCGAACGCAACCAGGTGAATCGTACGACAGGTGAGAAGATTCTGCCGGGCGGCAAGGGCATCAACGTATCTATCGTACTGCAGAATCTCGGTATCGATAACCGGGCAATCTGCTTTACATCGGGATTTACCGGGGAAGCTTTGAAAGCGCTGTTGATGCAGCGTGATATGAACGCGGATTTTATTGATATTGCAAATGGACTGACGCGTATCAATGTCAAGATGCGCTGTGGCGATGAGACAGAGGTAAACGGACAGGGACCGGAGATCAAGAGCGAGGATATCGCAGAGCTCTATGAGAAGCTTGGATATCTGGATCAGGATGATTATCTGGTACTTGCAGGCAGCCTGCCAGACTGTATGTCCAAGACAACGTATATGGATATCATGCAGATGCTGCAATATAATAACAACAAGATTATCGTGGATGCGACCGGAGAACTGCTCACGAATGTTCTTCCGTATCACCCATTTTTGATTAAGCCAAACCGTACCGAGCTTGGAAACCTGTTCGGTGTGGAAGTAACAACGATGGATCAGGCAGAGATGTATGCGAAGCAGCTGCAGGAGCGTGGCGCGAGAAATGTGCTCGTCTCCATGTCGTATCAGGGTGCAGTCCTTGTGACAGAGGATGGCAGAGTGATTCGCGCAGCCGCACCGAAGGGACAGGTGAAGAACTCTGTCGGTGCCGGTGATTCGATGCTTGCCGGATTCCTGGCAGGTTATATCGAGCGTGACGATTATGAGTATGCGTTGAAGCTTGGTATCTGTGCCGGAAGTGCCAGTGCATTTTCCGAGGAGCTTGCAACGAAAGAAGAGATCGATACGCTGTTTCAGACGCAGATGGCGTAATAACAACACAGCGTAATAACAACACAGCGTAATAACAACACAGTATAAATGCATGTAGGACAGTTGATTTACAGTCAGCTGTCCTGTTTTTTATGCCGGTAATTTGGGCATATTACATGGTATGTGACTTTTGACGGAATTTGATTGGAAAATTGACTGAAAATTGGAGAAAAATGAAAGAAAATGATTGACAATGACGGAAAATGGCGTTACCATATAGAAAAGTTGAACGAAAATGAAACAAAATGAACGATTTTGACGGAAAGGAGAAACATGTTAGGAGAAGAAAGACAGCAGGCGATACTTGCAGCAGTAGAACAAAGACACAGCGTTTCCGTACAGGAACTGATGCAGCTTCTTGATATTTCCGAGTCCACGATCCGGCGGGATCTGAACGCACTGGATAAGGAAGGCAGACTGGTGAAGGTACATGGCGGTGCGATGGCAATCGGCGGAAGCTTCCATGTGAAGGACGATGCGGTGGAATACCGGAAGGAGATCAACCGGGAAGAAAAGATTGAGATTGCCAGATATGCGGCAGCATTGATCAAGGATCAGGATGTGGTGTATATGGATGCCGGAACGACAACCGAGCTGATGATTGACTATATCACAGCGAAGAATGTGATATTCGTCACAAACTCATTTGCACATGCAAAGCATTTGTCACAGAAAGGCTATACGACATATATCCTTGGCGGTGAGTTCAAGCCGGTCACAGAAGCGATCGTTGGAGAAGAAGCAATTATCTCCTTGGATAAATATAACTTCACGAAAGGCTTCTGGGGTGCGAACGGCGTGACGAAAGGCAACGGATTTACAACACCGGATGTCAAAGAAGCAATGGTGAAGAAGAAATCCATGCAGAAGACGAAGGAGCGCTATGTGCTGTGTGACAGCAGCAAATTCGGCGAGATTTGTTCGATAAGTTTTGCGGAATTCAAGTCTGCAAGGATAATTACAACGAAGATTGAAAATAATGAGTACAGAGGAATAAAGAATATCACGGAGGTGAGCGTATGATTTACACTGTTTCATTTAATCCGTCTCTCGACTATGTGCAGGATCTGGATTGTGTGAATCTTGGATATGTCAACCGTACCAGCGGCGAGAAGATTCTGCCGGGTGGAAAAGGAATCAATGTATCCATGGTATTGAAGAATCTTGGATTTGAGAATCAGGCACTTGGATTTACGGCCGGATTTACCGGAGAGGTTTTGAAATCCATGTTGAAGGCAAAAGGTGTGGAAAGCGATTTTATTGAGTTAGATGCAGGCATGACACGAATCAATGTCAAGATCCGCGCGAAGGAGGAAACCGAGATCAACGGACAGGGACCGAAGATTTCCGCGGATGCATTGGAACTGTTATATCAGAAGTTAGAGACCTTGCAGGAGGGCGATATCCTTGTTCTGGCAGGTTCGATTCCGGAGAGCTTGCCGCAGTCCGCGTATATGGATATCATGAAGCGTCTGCAGGACAAGAAGTTGAAGATCGTTGTAGATGCGACAAGAGATCTTCTGGTGAATGTGCTTCCATATAAGCCGTTTATGATCAAACCGAATAATTTCGAACTCGGCGAGATCTTCGGTGTGGAGATCAAAGACAAAGACGATGTATGCAAATATGCGAAGAAGCTGCAGGAGCAGGGAGCCAGAAATGTGCTTGTATCCATGGCAGGGGATGGCGCGGTATTACTTGCGGAGGACGGAAGTGAGTACCGGGCAGAGGCTCCAAAGGGCACAGTGAAAAATTCCGTCGGTGCCGGAGATTCGATGGTCGCCGGATTTATTGCCGGATATCTGATTACAGATGGCGGAGCAGATGCTTATAGAAACGCATTTGAAATGGGTGTATGTACCGGAAGTGCGAGTGCATTTTCGGAAGAGCTTGCAACGAAGGAAGAAGTCGAAGGCTTGTATGTAAAGACCTTCGGCAAAAAATGATAAAGGAGGGGTTGCGTATGCAAATTACAGATTTGTTAGACAAGAAGAGCATTTACCTTGGCGCTAAGGTAAGCTCAAAGGAAGAGACATTGGATCGCGCAGTTGCTTTGATGGCAGAAAGCGGTAAGATTGCCGATGTGGAAACATACAAGAAAGGTGTGTATGCACGAGAGGAAGAAGGAACAACCGGAATCGGAGAAGGAATCGCGATTCCGCATTGTAAGTCCGCTGCGGTGAAGCAGGCAGGACTTGCAGCGATGGTGATTCCGGATGGTGTGGATTTCGATTCGTTGGATGGCGAGCCGGTACATCTGCTGTTCCTGATCGCAGCACCGGATACCGCAGACAATGTACATCTCGATGTACTGAGCAAATTATCCGTGCTTCTTATGGACGAGGATTTCACGAATGCATTGAAATCCGCGAAGACAGTAGATGAATTCTTAAGTATCATTGACAAGGCGGAAAATGGTGATGCCAAGCAGGAAGAGATTCCGACTATCTCAGAAGCAACAAAGAAGATTTTAGCAGTAACGGGATGCCCGACCGGAATCGCACATACTTATATGGCTGCCGAAGCATTGGAGAAGAAAGCAAAGGAGCTGGGCTACGCAATCAAGGTAGAAACCAGAGGTTCCGGCGGAGCCAAGAATGTATTGACTGCAGAAGAAATCAAAGAAGCAGATGCGATCATCGTAGCTGCAGATACGCAGGTGCCGATGGATCGTTTCCACGGCAAGAAGGTGATCATCTGCAAGGTGGCAGATGGTATCAATAAGGCAGAACAATTACTGACACGAGCAGCCGAAGGCAAAGCAGCTGTCTATGAAGCAGGCGGTGATGCAGCCGAAAGCAAAGAGACCGAGGGCAAAGAAAGTGTCGGACACCAGATTTATAAGCATCTGATGAACGGTGTATCGCATATGTTACCATTTGTCGTTGGCGGTGGTATTCTGATCGCGCTTGCATTCCTGATTGATGGATTGCTCGTTGACTTAAACCACGTTCCGCAGTATCTGATTGACAAGTATGGTTCTGTTGCGGATGTAAAGAGTAACTTCGGCACATTGACGCCGGTTGCTTATTTCTTGAAGGCTCAGGTTGGTGGCGTGGCATTTAGTTTTATGCTGCCGATTCTCGCCGGATTTATCGCAATGAGTATCGCGGACCGTCCGGGACTTGCACTTGGCTTCTTAGGTGGTGCCATTGCAGCAAATGGAAAGTCCGGATTCCTCGGCGCACTGGCTGCCGGATTTATAGCAGGCTATGTTGTATTGCTGCTGAAGAAGATTTTCTCGAAGCTTCCTTCTGCACTGGAAGGAATGGTGCCGATCCTGCTGATCCCGGTCTTTGGATTGCTGATTACCGGAGCAGGTATGGTGTATGTGATTGAACCGGTTGTCGGATTTATCAATACAGCTTTGAACAATGGCTTGAAGAACATGAGTGGCGCAAATATTATCCTGCTTGGAGCATTGCTCGGCGCGATGATGGCAGTCGATATGGGTGGCCCGGTCAACAAGGCAGCGTATGTATTCGGTACCGCGCAGATTGCAGCCGGAAATTATGATATCATGGCAGCGGTTATGATCGGAGGTATGGTTCCTCCAATCGCAATTGCAATCGCATCCTTATTGTTCAAGAACAAGTTTACAGAGCAGGAACGCAAGGCAGGTCCTACAAACTTCGTTATGGGACTTTCATTCATCACAGAGGGAGCAATTCCATTCGCCGCAGCCGATCCGTTACATGTCATTCCGGCATGTGTAGTTGGTGCAGGTGTCGCTGGTGGACTTTCCGCAGCGTTTAACTGTACACTGATGGCGCCTCACGGTGGAATCTTCGTATTCCCGGTTGTCGGACACGCCGCAATGTATCTTGTCGCACTGGTAGTCGGAAGTATCATCTCCGCACTCCTGCTCGGAGTATTAAAGAAGAAAGTAGTTGCATAATATAAGGTCACACGACCGAAGAATTTTATATCATATGATTTTTATATAGGATTGTAAAATCTAATATTGTTGATAGAGTTGCGGGACACTACACAATTCTAAAGCAGACCATTGGAACACGCCGGCACTTAATGAACGGCAAACGTGTTTGACGTGAATTTAGTGTCCGCTGCGTGTGGAAGTGAGCGAGAGCGCGTCTGCGTAGAATGTGTAGTATACGCAACTCGAAAAGAAAACATAGATGTTGGAATAACCATAAAAGAAAAGGAGAATAAAATTATGAAAGAGTTTAGTTATGTAATCACAGATGCACAGGGAATCCACGCAAGACCAGCCGGACAGCTTGTAAAGCTCGCAGCCGCTTATCCTTGCAAGGTAACGATCGCAAAGGACGGAAGAAGCGTTGACGCAAAGCGTATCATGGGCGTTATGAGCCTTGGCGCAAAGCAGGGACAGGAAGTGATCCTGCAGGCAGACGGTGAACAGGAAGATGAGGCAATCGCAGCACTCTCCGCATTTATGAACGAGAATCTGTAATTGATGTACGAAGAAAGGGAAGGTCTTATACAGCCGGGTGAGAGTATGCAGGAATTAAAAGGAAAAAGTGTATTTGGCGGAATTGCAATCGGTCGGATCTCCGTATATAACAAGGATGAAAGTACTGTCAAACGTGTAAAGATCGAGGACACAGCCGCAGAAGTAAAACGATTTGAAGAGGCAAAGGAAACCGCAAAGGAGCAGTTACAGGCACTCTACGAAAAAGCACTGGTGGAAGTCGGAGAAGTCAATGCGATGATATTTGATGTACATCAGATGATGTTGGATGATCTTGATTATGTGGAAGCAATCACACACATGATCGAGAATCAGGGAATCAATGCCGAGTATGCGGTTGCAACGACAGGTGATAATTTCTCGAACATGTTCGCGGCGATGGACGATGATTATATGAAAGCACGTGCCGCGGATGTAAAAGATATTTCCAATCGCGTTGTGAAGATTCTGCAGGGAAAGAAAGATAGTGTATTAGATGGTGACGAACCGGTGATTCTGCTGGCAGATGATCTGGCACCGAGTGAGACGGTGCAGCTTGACAAGTCGAAGGTGCTTGCGTTTGTGACAAGACATGGTTCAACGAATTCCCATACAGCGATTCTGGCGCGGACGATGAATATTCCGGCACTGATCGGTGTTAAATTCGAGGAAAATGTCGACGGCAAATTCGCAATTGTCGATGGTTACAATGGCAATGTCTATGTAGAGCCAACCGATGATGTTGTGAAAGAATACGAGAGTAAGAAGCAGGAAGCCGAAGAGAAGAAACGCTTGCTGCAGGAACTGAAGGGCAAGGAAAATATCACACTCGATGGAAAGAAAATCAAGCTGTACGCGAACATCGGTGGTGTTGCGGATGTGGCATCTGCCCTGCAGAATGATGCAGAGGGCATCGGACTTTTCCGAAGCGAGTTCCTGTATTTAGAGAGCAATACATTTCCAACAGAAGAAGAACAGTTTCAGGCATATAAAACAGTTGCGGAGAATATGGCAGGCAAGAAAGTCATTATCCGTACACTGGATATCGGTGCCGACAAACAGGTGGATTATTTCAATCTGGATAAGGAAGATAACCCGGCAATGGGCTATCGTGCAATCCGTATCTGCCTGACACAGCCGGAAATCTTCAAGACACAGCTTCGCGCGATCTTTCGTGCAAGCTATTATGGAAATATCGGTGTCATGTATCCGATGATCATTTCCGTGGCAGAGGTGCAGAAGATTCATGCAATCGTGGACGAAGTGAAAGCCGAGTTAGATGCACAGGGACTTCCGTATGGAGATGTCGAGCAGGGTATCATGATCGAGACACCGGCCGCAGTTATGATGAGTGCAGAGCTTGCGAAAGAAGTTGATTTCTTCAGCATCGGAACGAACGATCTGACACAGTATACGCTGGCGATTGACCGTCAGAATCCGAAACTGGATGATTTCTACGATTCCCACCATCCTGCAATCTTACGTATGATTCAGATGGTGATCGACAATGGACATAAGGAAGGCTGCTGGGTCGGAATCTGCGGCGAGCTTGGAGCCGATACAACTCTCACAGAAACCTTCCTGAAGATGGGAATTGATGAGCTTTCGGTATCGCCATCCATGATATTCCCGGTAAGGGATAAGATCCGCAGCACGGATACAACCAAATAAAAAGCAATTGTACATTTTAGGGCAATCAACGTAAGCTATATCTTTTGACTCAGAAGCTCATTGCCTGCAAATATTGATAAAATCGCAAGGCGTAAGGACTGATCCATATATGCCTTGCGATTTTTCGTTTGTACAAGTATAGGTATCTGTGGTAGAATGGGCGTGGCAATGCAAATGAATAAAGCGTGCGTAAACCATCACGCTTCGTGTCGCAACATTAAATATGACAAGAAGGTTATAACATGTCAGAAACAGACAAATTACAGGAAAAACAAAAACTCCCAATCGGATTTATGGATTCGGGGCTTGGCGGATTAAGCGTCCTGCGCGAAGCCATAAAATTGATGCCGAAGGAAGATTTTATATATTATGGAGATTCCCTGCATGCACCCTATGGTGTAAAGCCGCAGGCGGAAATCCGGGATTTGACATTTGCAGTGGTAGAAAAACTGCTGGATATGGGAATCAAAGGATTAGCAGTTGCCTGCAACACAGCGACAAGCGCAGCCGTACGTTTGCTGCGAAATACATATCCGGAGCTTCCAATCGTGGGAATCGAACCAGCCGTGAAACCAGCCGTGACGGAAAGTCATGGAGGCAGAATCTTAGTGATGGCAACCCCGATGACACTCAAACAGGAGAAGTTTCAGAACCTTTTGGCAAAGTATCGGGAGCAGGCAGATATCGTTCCAGTCCAGTGTGACGGATTGATGGAGTTCGTCGAGCATGGCGATCTGGATGGACAGGAATTGGACGATTATTTCGCAGAAAAGCTATCACCAGTCCTGACCGACGACACAGAATCCATCGTTCTTGGCTGTACGCACTATCCGTTCCTGAAAAAAGAACTCCGCCATTTCCTTGGGGACCGTGACATCCATCTGATCGATGGCAGCCTTGGAACCTCCCGCGAACTCATGCGCCGCCTCAAAGTACAAGGCCTGCTGCGCACTGACGACCACAAAGGCAAGGTGCGGATTATGAATTCATCCGGAAGGCAGGAACTAATAGACTTGAGTCTAAAGTTACTGAATTTGCCTGACTACGAATGAGATTATATAGGGATAAGGTCGTAGATATCCCATCAAAAATGTATATGGATTTGGACACGATTGCCAATTCTTAAGCAGACCGTTGAAGCACGCTGGTACTTAATGAACGGCAAACTTGTTTGTCGTGAATTTAGTACCACTGCGTGATGAACCGAGCGGAAGCGTGTCTGCGAAGAATGGCAATCGCGTCCAAATCTGGATAGATGATAGGAGCATTCAAAATGAACATCGTAACCGTCGATGAAATCACAAAAGCATATGGCGAGCGCAAGCTCTTTGATAAAGCGTCCTTCTTTTTACAGGAAGGCGAAAAAGCCGGAATCATCGGAATTAACGGCACAGGCAAATCCACCCTTCTGAAGATCATTGCAGGCATAGAGAAACCAGATTCTGGAAACGTGATACTGGCAAATCATTATACAGTACAATATCTGCCACAGACACCGGAATTTGAACCGACAGATACTGTGCTGCAGGCAGTGGTGCGGGGACATGCCACAGAGGAAAACCACTGGACGGTCGAGAGCGAAGCCAAAACGATGATGACGAAGCTTGGCATTACGGATTTTGAAGAGACATGCGGACACTTATCCGGTGGACAGCGCAAACGTCTGGCGCTCGTATCGGCATTACTAGCGAAAGCAGATATATTACTGTTGGACGAGCCGACCAACCATCTGGACAGTGAGATGTCAACCTGGTTAGAGGACGAACTGCGCGCATACAAAGGCTCGATCATTATGGTAACCCATGACCGATATTTCCTTGACAGCGTGGCGAACCGGATCATCGAAGTGGATAAAGGACAGATCTATTCGTATGCAACAAACTATTCTGGATTTTTGGAGGGAAAGACGCTCCGTGAGGATATCTTAGATGCACAGGAACGCAAACGGCAGTCGATTCTGCGTGTGGAGCTTGAATGGGTAAAGCGTGGAGCCAGAGCGCGTTCAACAAAACAGAAGGCAAGACTGGAACGCTACGAGGAGATGAAAGGCAAATCCGCACCAGTGAAGGATGCACAGGTAGAGATCGGTTCTGTTTCCTCACGTCTTGGACGGACAACGGTGGAGCTTGACCATATTGAAAAAAGTTTTGACGGAAAGACGATCATTCATGATTTTACATATCATTTCTTAAAGGATGACCGGATTGGAATCGTTGGTCGAAATGGCTGTGGCAAGAGTACGCTGCTTAAGATCATGCAGGGGATTTTAGAGCCAGACAGCGGAAGTGTTGTGATTGGTCCGACAGTGAAAATTGGCTATTTCGCACAGGAAATCCAGCTTGGCAAGGATATGGACCCGAACCAGCGTGTGATCGATTACATCCGCGATGTGGCGGAATATGTAGAGACAGACGAAGGAAAGATTACTGCGGCAAGACTGCTGGAGCGGTTCTTGTTCCGTGGCGAAGACCAGTATGGCCTGATCGGAAAATTATCGGGTGGTGAGCGCAGACGGTTGTATCTGTGCAAGGTTTTGATGTCTGCACCGAATGTCCTTATATTGGATGAGCCGACGAATGATCTGGACATCACGACACTTACGATATTGGAAGATTATCTGGATTCGTTCCAGGGAATCGTTGTTGCAGTCAGCCATGACCGCTATTTCTTAGATCGTGTAGTACGCCGCATCTTCGCATTCCGCCCGGACGGAACACTCTGGCAGAGCGAGGGTGGTTACACCGATTACGAGACACGGGTTCTGTATGAACAACAGGCGGCAGAGAAATCTGCGGGAGCGAAGACAGAGACGGCTGAATCGAAGACAGGAAAGTCGGATAACTGGAAAGAAAAACCGCGCACGAAGAAGCTGAAGCTTTCGTATCAGGAACAGCGGGAATATGATACGATTGAAGATGATATTGCGACATTGGAGCAGAGGATAGAAGAGAATAAAATTGCAATGGAAAAAAATGCCAGCAATTCCTCCGAACTGCAACGGCTCTATGAAGAGCAGGAACAACTCGAACAAACGCTGGCTGAAAAGATGGACCGGTGGATGTATCTGGAAGATCTGGTTGCACAGATTGCTGCGCAATCATAGCTGTTACGATTCGTATTCTTCCAGATCCGGAGATTCACAGCTTGTATGTAAATCCCGGTACTTCTTCGGTGTGAGTCCATATAACTCCTGGAAAGAGCTTGTAAAATGGCTCTGGGAGGAGAAGTTTAAGTACTCTGAAATTTCAGAGATGGAATAATTACTATATTGCAACAGATGTGCCGCAGTTTTCAAACGCTCGGTCTTGATGTAAGCGGAGATGGACACATCCATTTCCTTTTTGAACAAACGGGAGAGATACGTCGGATTCATATTCAGGTATTCTGCGATGCTTTCTAAGCGAAGCTCCTGTTGCAGGTTTGCCTGAATATAGTCGACACATTTGACAATCTGCTTGGAATAGATACCTTTGCTGCGGTTGTCCTGCATTGCTTTTGTATAGCTCATGATCATTTCAGTCTGAATCTTGTCAACTTCTTCCTTTTTCTTGCACACGTCCATGCGCTGGATAAATATGTCGCTCATGCTGTAAGCAATCTCGCGTGGAAGACCATACTGTGCACAGAAGCGGCTTGTCATGGCTGCAAGGATTACAAAGTGATACTTGGCATTCTGTAATGGATCGGCAGATAACACACCATTTTTGTCATTACCGGTTGTGTAGCCTTTGTGTTCCTCGTATTCTTTATGACGGGCTTTTACCTCCTCCATGTTGCCATTGGCGATTGCTTTGTAGATGCCAAATTCTTTCTCGTAGTCCAGATGGCGGCTTTGCTCCTGTTGTTGTTGGAATAATTTCATGTTTACTTCTTTGTCAATATTCATAGATACTCCTTCTAAAAATCTTAATAATTCTCTCTTTTTAAATTTTTTTATAGTATATCATAATAGTGCAAAAAAAGACATATATTTGATATAAAAAACCAAAAAAAATCTGTATTATACAACCATAGACTTCAAGAGATACATTTCTACAAAAGATAACTCGTGTAGAGACGAATCGACAAAAGAGGAAGGAAGTCTTATGAGATTGGTATAAAGCATGAGAATGCTTTATATATATAGAATCCCCCCAAGATTCATATTAGTGTCACAAGACACACATTTCTCCTTCGCGTTATTTGATAACGCAGCTGGCGGTCAACTATCCCCAAGTTGACCGCTTTTGCATTTTCAGGATTTCTTTTACTTACATTCGTTTGAGATTTCATCTGCGATTTTACTGATGATAGAGACAACACGATCCTGGTCGATGGTCGAATACTGCTCGTAGGCATGGTAACAGCCCTGTACTAAAATCGTGATAAGAATATTGGCGCGGAGATCGGTGCGGTATTTTGGACATTTCTCGTATAATGCATTTTTGAGGGAGGTTTCCAGTCCTTCGGTGAGTGCGCTGACACGAGAGCCGGAAAAGACAATCCGGAAATTATGCCCCTGATCGATCGCTTTCTGGAACAACTGCTTTGTGACCTCACCGGTATGGGTAAGGATATTTTCCGGGTAAGGGAGTTCCTTTAACATCTCCTGAATCATGGACTGTTCAATACGTTCGGACAGGTCGTACATATCCCGGTAGTGCAGGTAGAAGGTCTGTTTGCTGATCTGGGCACGTTCTGTCAGCTCCTTGACGGTAATTTTCTCCAAAGGATATTTCTCCCGAAGTTCGATGAATGCCTGAAAAATATTCTGTCTTGTTTTCTGTATGCGTAAATCCATATCCGGTTCCTCCAGTTGTATAATATGCTTGCTTGACGATATAGAAAGATGCGTCAATTACTTTACTTGATTATAATATTATACAAAAGTAAAATTGGGTACGTCAAGATGAAAAATCAAAGATAAATCGAGGGAGAAAAAGGTTTTCATTTTTCATGAAATTTGGTATGATAAAAAGGATAAAATAATGGAGATACTATGCGATGACGAAGAAACAACGAGCCGCTATAATTATAGAGCGTTTGCGGGAAGCATACCCGGATGCCACATGTACTTTGGAGTATGATGAAGCGTGGAAGCTTCTGGTCGAGGTCCGGCTTGCTGCACAGTGTACGGATGCCAGAGTGAATATTGTCGTGCAGGATCTGTATGCGAAATATCCGACAGTGGCAGCACTTGCTGAGGCGAAGCCAGAGGATGTGGAGGCAATCGTGCGTCCGTGTGGACTTGGAAGAAGCAAGGCGAAGGATATCTGTGCCTGCATGAAGGTGTTGCACGAGAAATATCAGGACAATGTACCGGATGATTTTGACGCGTTGCTGGCACTTCCGGGCGTTGGAAGAAAGAGTGCAAACCTGATCATGGGCGATGTGTTCGGTAAACCTGCGATCGTGACGGATACACATTGTATTCGTCTGGTGAACCGGATGGGACTTGTGGATGGCGAGAAAGATCCGAAGAAGGTCGAGATGGCATTGTGGAAGATCATCCCGCCGGAAGAGGGCAGTGATTTATGTCACCGGTTGGTATATCATGGCAGAGATGTGTGCAGTGCGCGCACGAAGCCGCATTGTGATGTGTGCTGTCTGCAGGATATTTGTAAGAAATGTGGCGTTAAATAGACAGGAGGCTATACATGGCAGTCAAATATAGAGAGTTTAAATTTCATTCACATGCAGATAAGCTAGAGATTCATGCGATGACAGTTGCGCCGGAAGCAAAGATCATCGGTGTGGTGCAGATTCTGCATGGAATGTGTGAACACAAGGAACGGTATTATGATTTTATGAAGTATCTGGCAGAGAAAGGGTATCTGTGTGTGATCCATGACCATCGTGGACATGGCAGCAGCGTCGTGAGTGACGCAGATCTTGGGTACTTCTACGATGCTGGATATGATGGCTTGATCGAAGATGCACATCAGGTGACAGAACTGATTAAAGAGAGTGTCGGAGATGTGCCATATATTCTGCTTGGACACAGTATGGGTTCTCTCGTAGCCCGCTGTTATCTGAAGCGGTATGACGATGAGATCGACAAGGCAGTGATCGTCGGAAGTCCTTCGATGCGGCATGGCATTGCACCGGGACTGCGGTTATTGAAGATTCTCCGTGGATGCAAGGGCAGGCGCAAGCACTCAAAGCTTATGGATCACATTATGATGAATTCGAGCTATGAGAGACGGTTTAAGAAGGAGAAATTACAGCATGCGTGGATCAATTCTGATCGCGATGCGGTAGAAAAATACAACAACGACCGGTATTGCAATTTCACATTTACATTAGATGGCTATGAGAATCTGGTCTATCTTCTGCAGGAGACATACAGTAAGGATGGCTGGCAGATGAAGCATAAGGATCTGCCAATCAAGTTCTTCTCCGGCAAGGATGATCCATGTGCGATCAGTCCAAGTGATTTTGGAAAAGCAATTCATTTTATGAAGGATCTTGGATATACGGATGTCCGGGGCGCGATGTACAAGGGTATGCGTCATGAGATTTTGAATGAAAAAGGCAGAAAACGGGTATATCAAGACATATATGATTTTATAAAAAATTAAACGGTAAGAGTGGAACTATGAAAGTCAGAATGGCAGTTGAACAACCAAATAAGGACGCATTTATCGAGCAGGTGATGCGCAAATATCATTTTTCCACAGAAGAAAAAGAAGCGTTGCAGCAGGTATATGAGAAGGTTCGCATTTACATGGCACCGTATGCAATCTATCGGATCAACACACGGATGCGGGGCGTTCCGCTTCTCGATGCAGAACAGTCGGCGCTTGTGGCGATGACACTTGGCGAAGGTGTGGACCGTCTGCAGGAATATTATGAGCGGGAGCATGCGTTATCGGAAAGCTATATGGTTGAGTGTGTAGCAAATGAGCTGCTTTTGCAGATGTATGCGGATTTCAATCAGAGCTATCCGAAATTCCATCGCCGCTATGTGAAGCGGTATGTATTTGTCGGAGAGGAAATTCCTCTGGATGGGATGCAGGCACTCCTTATGGAAGTGTACGGCAGACAGCCGGCAGACATCGGACAGGAAAATGATATCACGGCAAATGAATATGGCGTGTTACAGCCATCAAAAAGCGTGGTGTTTTTTGCCCTACTATCCGATAATCCAGGGCAGCAGTGTCAGGGAATCTGTATGAACTGCGGGAATCTGGAATGTGAGAACCGTATGCAGGAGGCAAGGCAGATACAGGTGCGCATGGAAACACAGGAGATGGCGGCTGCTGTGGAACCGGAACAGAAGTTAAATTACGGATATCAGAGAATATTTGGACAAAAGTGAGGAACGGGAATTGGAGAAACAAAAGAAACGCTATATTATGGCGCTTGATGCCGGTACAACAAGCAACCGTTGTATCTTATTTGATAAGAGTGGTAAGATCGTGAGTATGGCGCAGAAAGAATTTACACAGATATTTCCGCAGCCAGGCTGGGTGGAGCATGACGCAAATGAAATCTGGTCGACGCAGCTGGGTGTGGCAGTGGAGGCGATGTCCAAGATCAATGTGACGGCAGAGGATATCGCAGCTATTGGAATTACGAACCAGCGGGAGACAACGATCATCTGGGATAAGAAGAACGGACAGCCAATCTGCAATGCGATCGTCTGGCAGTGCCGGAGAACCGCAGAATATTGTGAAGCGTTGCTTGGACAGACGATGACGGATGCAGAAGGGAATGTGCGTCCAATCAAAGATATGATCCAGCAAAAGACCGGTCTGATCTTAGATCCGTATTTCTCTTCGACAAAGGTAAAATGGGTGTTAGATCATGTGCCACAGGCAAGGCAGCGCGCGGAAGCCGGAGAGCTGTTGTTCGGAACGGTTGAGACATGGCTCATCTGGAAGCTGACCGGTGGAGCGGTGCATGTGACAGATTATTCCAATGCATCGCGGACGATGATGTTCAATATTCATACGCTCCAGTGGGATGCAGATATCTTAAAACTGTTGGATATTCCGGAATGCATGCTGCCAGAGGTGCGTTCGAACAGTGAAGTCTATGGTTATACATGTACGAATCTGCTGGGCGGCGAAATCCCGATCGCGGGTGCCGCAGGCGATCAGCAGGCAGCGCTGTTTGGACAGAATTGTTTCCATGCTGGTGACGCGAAGAATACATATGGAACCGGATGTTTCCTTCTGATGAATACCGGTGAGACACCGATCCTTTCTAAGCACGGGCTTGTAACGACGATCGGCTGGGGCAGAGAAGGAAAGATCAATTATGCACTCGAAGGTTCGATCTTCGTTGCAGGCGCAGCGATACAGTGGCTGCGTGATGAGATGGAATTTATCCGGGATGCGGCACAGAGTGAGGAACTTGCCACGCAGGTAGATGATACGGCAGGGTGTTATGTTGTTCCGGCATTTACCGGGCTTGGCGCTCCATATTGGGACAGTTACGCGCGTGGTACGATCGTGGGATTGACACGCGGTGTGAATAAAAAACATATCGTGCGTGCAACGCTTGATTCCATTGCCTATCAGGTTGCGGATGTGCTTGCGGCAATGAATCAGGATTCCGGGATTCACCTGCAATCGCTGAATGTGGATGGCGGAGCCAGTGCGAATAACTATCTGATGCAGACGCAGGCAGATATCATACAGGTTCCGGTCAGGCGTCCGGTATGTGTGGAGTCGACAGCGCTCGGAGCGGCATATCTGGCGGGACTGGCTGTTTCCTATTGGAAGGATATGGACGAGATCCGAAGTAACGCACAGATCGAGCGGATATTTGAACCACAGATCACAGAAGAAGAGAAGAATGAGCGTGTGCGCGGCTGGGAAAAGGCTGTGCGGACATCATTTGACTGGGCTAAAGGAGAGTGACAGACATGAATCCAATGAATTTTATGAAAGCAAAAGGACTGTTGACGCAGTTTACAACGAATCATCCGAAGCTTCCGGCATTTTTCAAGGCGGCATCGTCGCAGATTGGTGAAGGTTCAATCATAGAGATCAGTGTGACAACGGCAGAAGGGAAGAATCTCTGTACGAACATGAAGGTGAGACCGGAAGATATGCAGCTTGTTGAAGAGTTGAAGAATCTTTCAAAGTAATTGATTCTTGCTTTGAGGAACCGATGCAAATGTGGTAGAATTATAAGCAGGACAGGATATAAATACAAAACATAGGAGGAAAGCGCTTTATGGAAGAAAATATAAGAGAAGCGATGACTGCAGCGCATGATAATATGCAGGAGAAGATGCAGGAAAAAGTCGCTGAAGTAAAAAATACGCTGGATAGTCTGGAGGGAACGAGCCGGGCGAACCGGTTCACGGTAACCGGGTATACGATTTATAATGCAGTTTTGCTGGTATGCTATCTTGCGGAGGTAATCAAGGGCAGCCGGACAGGCGGATATTTCGCAATCTTCGCAGCCCTTTCCATCCTGCCGCTCGCTGCAATCTGGATCGAATATAAGCGGAATCCGGCGAGTGAAAATCTGAAACGGATTTTGATTTATTCATATGCAGTATTTTACACCTTTACGATATTTACAACCGTGTCTCCGGTTGCGTTTGTGTATGGTGCACTTGTTAGTTTGTTCGTCATTGTATATGGAGAGAAACGATTGAGCTTTGGCGCAGCGGGAGGAATATTCCTCCTTAACCTGATTCATGTGATTTATATGGCAGCAAATGGCATGATAACGCCGCAGGATCTTCCGAATGTTGAAATCCGGATCGGGTTTACATTGCTGTTCGCGTTGTTTATGGTGATGGCGACAAATGTTATCATCTCGAACAATGAAGCGAAGATGAAGGCTATCACACAGGAGAAGGAGTCTGTATCTGCAATGTTAGAGCAGATACTGGAAATCTCTGAGAATATGATCGGAGATATTCTGACAGTTTCGGAGAAGATGACAACGCTGGAGGATTCGGTTACAAAGACAAAGGCATCCATGGAAGAAGTAACAAATGGAACGAACGATACCGCGGATTCGGTACAGTCTCAGCTTCTTAAGACAGAAGAAATCCAGCAGGTAATCGAGCGTGTGGAACATGTATCCGATACGATCGAGAGCGATATGGATGAGGCGAGCAAGGAGGTTGCACAGGGTAAGAATAAGATTGACGAACTGATCTCACAGGTGGAGACAAGCGATGAGGCGAGCAAGAAGGTGGCAACCGAGCTCGATAAGCTGACGGCATATGCAAGCCAGATGCAGGGAATCGTCGATATCATCGGGAACATCACCGATCAGACAAGCCTTCTTTCCTTAAATGCAAGTATCGAGGCAGCAAGAGTCGGCGAAGCAGGTAAGGGCTTTGCGGTTGTTGCATCTGAGATTTCTGCTCTTGCAGACCAGACCCAGGAAGCAACGGTCAATATCGCCGAACTGATTGGGAATATTTCTGAGGAGCTGACAGAGGTTGTAAATGTTGTCAGCTACCTGATTGATAACAATAAGTTACAGAGCATCGCAGCGACTGAGACTGCATCGAGCTTCGAGACGATTGCAAGCCGGACCCAGGATATCCATCAGTTGACAGAGGAGCTGACCGGACTGGTATCTTCTCTGGCACAGTCGAATGAGGCAATCGTGGATAGTATCCAGACAATCTCGGCAGCAACCGAGGAAGTGACAGCACATTCAAGCGTAACACTTGAGAGCAGCGAGGAGAACAGCTCGATTGTTGTAGAGGTTGGTGATATCGTCGGAGAATTGCAGGCACTTGCAGAACGTCTGAGTGCATTAAGCTAACATGGTTTTGACAAAGGAAAAATAACTGAAAAAAGGTTATTGACATTTTTTCTGAAGTAGAGTAGTATGAGCCTATCAAAAATGAATAGTGACACGAAACCAATGATGTGGAGATAACGTTACATCGTGCACGTACAGAGAATCCGGGAGGCTGAGAACCGGGTCGGACGCAGGGTAGCAAATGGACCACGGAGGGCATAGTCAAAGGAGCATCCGCTCTGAGTATTCTATGACGTTCGCATACGTTAGTTGCAGGGAATATGATAGTATTCTGAAAGAGCATGGGAGGAAACTCTCATGAAACAAGGTGGCACCGCGGGAATTCCGTCCTTGACAAAAGTATATTTTGTCAAGGACTTTTTTATTGCAATGAATAAATTATTGGAACCATGTCACGAAGAAAGGAGTTTGGAGATGATCAGACCAATATTAGAAGAAGCAATGCAGTATCAGAAGGATTACAAGGTTGTTCCGGTGTTAAAGGAAATCTATTCCGATATCCGCACACCGATGCAGGTACTGAAGATACTGAAAAAAGCAAGCAAGCATTGTTATATGTTAGAGAGTGTGGAGAATCAGGAAAACTGGGGACGTTATACATTCCTTGGTTATAAGCCAAAGCTTTGTGTGACATGCATGAACGGAACGCTGAAAGTTACTGATGTGAACGGAACGGTTATCCGCGAGGTGCTGGTACAGCATCCGGAAGCCTGTATCAATGAAATCCTGGCAGATTACAAAAGCCCGAAGATCGAAGGATTCCCGACATTTACCGGTGGACTGGTTGGGTATTTCGCATATGATTACATCAAATACAGTGAACCGAAGCTGAATCTGGATGCGGAAGATGAAGAAGGGTTTAACGATGTAGACCTGATGCTGTTCGATAAGGTCATCGCATTTGACAATGTGAAGCAGAAGCTGCTCATCATCGCGAATGCGAAGACGGATAACCTGACGGAGAATTACATCCATGCGGTGGAAGAAATATCCGGGATCATTGAACTGATCAAGCATGGAGAGGAAGCAGAGGTAGAACCGGCGAAGATGACATCCGAATACAGGAAGCTGTTCGATAAGGAAGCCTTCTGCAACATGGTGGAAAAAGCGAAGAATTACATCTACGAAGGAGATATCTTCCAGGTTGTATTATCGAACCGGCTGGAAGCGGATTTCTCCGGAAGCCTGCTGAATACTTACCGGGTACTTCGTACGATCAACCCATCGCCGTATATGTTCTACTTCAGCGGCGATGACATCGAGGTAGCGGGAGCTTCCCCGGAGACATTGGTGAAGTTGGAAAATGGTGTGTTACATACCTTCCCATTGGCGGGAACGAGACCGAGAGGAAAGACGAAGGAAGAAGATCTCAAAAACGAAGAGGAACTTTTAGCAGACGAGAAAGAGCGATCCGAACATAATATGCTCGTTGATCTCGGAAGAAATGATATCGGCAAGATCAGCAAGTTTGGAAGCGTGGAAGTGGAGAAATACATGAGCATCGAGCGGTATTCGCATGTGATGCATATCGGTTCTACGGTACGCGGGGAACTGCGGGACGACTGCTCCGTGACAGATGCGGTCGATGCAATCCTTCCGGCAGGAACCTTGTCTGGCGCACCGAAGATCCGTGCCTGTGAGATTATCAATGAACTTGAGAACAACAAACGCGGCATCTACGGGGGAGCAATCGGATATATTGATTTTACCGGAAACTTAGATACCTGTATTGCGATCCGGATCGCATATAAGAAGAACGGAAAGGTATTCGTACGAAGCGGAGCCGGAATCGTGGCAGACAGTGTACCGGAGAACGAATATCAGGAATGTATCAACAAGGCAAAGGCTGTGATGAAAGCAATCGAGATCTCACAGGAAATGACAGACTAAGAAAGGAGAAGGCAGCATGATATTACTGATTGATAATTATGATAGTTTCTCTTACAACTTGTATCAGCTTATCGGAATGATCCGGCCGGACATCAAGGTTATAAGAAACGATGAGATGACGATCGCAGAGATTGAAGCACTGGCACCGGATCACATCATCGTATCACCGGGACCGGGCAGACCGAAGGATGCCGGAATCTGTGAGGAAGTCATTGATTACTTCAAAGGGAAGATTCCAATCTTCGGAGTGTGTCTCGGACATCAGGCAATCTGCGAGACATTCGGCGGCGAAATCGGATATGCGAAGAAGCTGATGCACGGAAAGATGTCTATCGTTGATCTCGACACCGACAGCGCCATCTTCAAAGGGATGGAACCCAAATTACAGGCAGCCAGATATCATTCCCTTGCCGCAGAGGAAGACAAGCTTCCGGCGGAGCTGAAGGTAATCGCCCGCACGGAGGATGGCGAGATCATGGCAGTGGAGCACCGGAACTACCCGGTATACGGCGTACAGTTCCACCCGGAGTCAATCCTGACCCCCGATGGAAGGAAAATTATGGAGCGGTTTTTGAGTATGAAATAAGGAGGACAAAGCGATGATAAAAGAAGCGATCAGCAAAGCAATGAATAAAGAGAATCTGACAAGAGAGGAAGCACTTCAGGTTATGAAGGAGATCATGAGCGGTGAGGCAGAACAGTCACAGGTTGCAGCATTTCTGGTAGCTCTGCATATGAAGGGGGAGACAGCCGAGGAGATTTCTGCCTGTGCCGAAGGTATGCGAAGCTTCGCAACGAAGCTCGACCGTGGCGATATGGATGTGATTGATATCGTCGGAACCGGTGGAGACCGTTCGAATACATTTAATATTTCGACTACTGCAGCAATCGTAACTGCAGCGGCAGGTGTGGCAGTTGCCAAGCACGGAAACCGAGCCGCTTCGAGCAAATGCGGAACCGCCGATTGCCTTGAGACACTCGGTGTCAATCTGATGCTTGAGCCTGAGAAGAATGCGAAGGTGCTGAATGATACAAACCTGTGCTTCCTGTTCGCACAGAAATATCATCCGGCAATGCGTTATGTTGGTTCGGTGAGAAAAGCAATCGGCGTTCCGACCGTGTTTAATATTCTGGGACCACTGACAAATCCTGCTTATAATACATACCAGCTGCTCGGCGTGTACAGCGAGGAGCTGCTTGAAACGGTAGCGAATGCGTTGAAGGATCTTGGCTTAAAGCATGCGATGGTTGTCTATGGCAAGGATTGCTTAGATGAGATTTCCATGAGTGCGGATACTGAGGTTTGCGAGCTTGCCGATGGTAAAGTCACGAAGTACACGATCACGCCGGAACAGTTCGGATTCACACGATGCAGGAAGGAAGACTTGGTTGGAGGAACACCGGAAGAAAATGCAGCACTGGTGAAGGAAATCCTCGAAGGAAAGGTAACAGGTGCAAAGCTTGATGCCGTGCTGATTAACGCGGGTGCAGCCATCCATGTTGCGAAAAATGTGAGCATGGAGGAAGGTATCAAAGAGGCACGTGAGATGATCACAAGTGGCAAGGCGCTTGCAACTATGGAACAGTTTATCGCCGAAACGAATGCAGCATAAGGGAGTTAGAGCATGATATTAGATGAGATAGCAGAAAAGACACGGGCGCGTGTGGAAGAAGATAAAAAACAAATACCATTTTTCCATATGCGGAATGAAGCGGAGCGGCTGGCAGCGGAATTGCCGAAAGGAAACCGTCCGAAGTTATTTCCATTTTATCAGACTCTGAAGAGTCCGGGAATCTCGTTCATCTGTGAGGTGAAGAAGGCGTCTCCGTCGAAGGGTGTGATCGCAGAGGAATTCCCGTATCTGGAGATCGCGAAGGAGTATGAGATAGCCGGCGCATCCGCAATCTCGTGCCTGACGGAACCGTATTATTTTCAGGGAAAGGACATGTACTTAAAAGAGATTACCCAGCATGTGACAATTCCGGTATTGCGGAAGGATTTTACGATTGATCCGTATATGATCTATCAGGCACGGACGCTTGGCGCATCGGCAATCCTGCTGATCTGTTCTCTTCTTTCCCAGTCGGAGTTAGAAGAGTATCAGGCGATTGCAACGGAACTTGGTATGTCGGCGTTAGTTGAGGCACACGATGAGCAGGAAGTGGAGATGGCACTTCGTGCAGAGGCATCGATTATCGGTGTGAACAACCGGGATCTGAAGACATTTACGGTGGATATCAACAATTCCGCAAGGTATCGGAAGATGGTGCCAAAGGAAGTCTCATTTGTCTCAGAGAGCGGAATCAAGACGGCAGAGGACATTGCGAAGCTTCTGGAAAATGGCACGGATGCGGTGTTGATCGGTGAGACGCTGATGCGCAGTGAGAACAAGAAGCAGGCGTTGGATGAACTGCGGGGAATGTAAGCATGTGTCATGGAATCAAATTGGTGTGCAAAGCAGGATAAAGATGAACAGGCTGGAAGGAAAGTAAAATGCAGAAGATAAAATTATGCGGCATGATGAAGCCGTGCGATATCGAATATGCAAATCGGGTCAAACCGGATTTGGTCGGATTCATATTTGCGAATACGAGACGGAAGATCAGTCCCGCGCAGGCAAAGCAATTCCGGGAAGCATTGGATGCGGAGATTCCGGCAGTTGGTGTGTTCGTGAATGAAGATATTTCCGTGATCACATCGCTCGTGCAGAATGGATGTATCGACATGATCCAGCTGCATGGTGAGGAAGATGCGGATTATATCAGACGTCTGCGTGAGATATGTGATGTGCCGGTTATAAAGGCGGTCAAGGTACAGATGGTCGAGCAGATACGGCAGACAGCGGCACTTCCGGTTGATTACCTGCTCTTAGATACCTACCGGAAGGGTGTACTTGGCGGAACCGGAGAGGCATTTGACTGGGAACTGCTGCGGGAGGCCAAGGCAGCAGCCGGAGATGCCGCAGAAGGAGAGCTGTTCGGAAAGCCGTATTTCTTAGCAGGCGGACTTCACGCGGGGAATCTGCGGGAGGCAGCAGCACTTGGAAGCTACGGACTGGATGTAAGCTCCGGAATCGAGACAGACGGAAGCAAGGACTTTACCAAGATGGTCGAAGTTATGGAACTGGTGAGAAAATTTTAGATGTGAAGGAAATATAGTAATAACAAAAGTGTAGATATGAATATGTTCTATGTATGATATATCCAACGCTTATACATCTATATGCATATGTTTGAAACTTTTAGAAATGCTTGATGTTTCAGAAATATTAGCAATGTTTGAACACGATGTTCAAACAAGCCGCCACTGAGCCACGGATGGCGAATTGGCGGCGGTTGCGTAAAATTTGAATAATGTATATTGGAACATCTAGCATTTCTTAGTTTCAAAGCATCGCATATAGATGTATAAGCGTTGGATATGGACTGCATACATGGAACATATTGATAGTCATATTTCTAAGGAGGATAAGACATGTCGAAAGGAAGATTTGGAATTCATGGCGGTCAGTATGTGCCGGAAACGATCATGAACGCCGTCAATGAATTGGAAGCAACCTATAATAAATACAAGGATGATCCGGAATTTAACCGGGAACTGACCGAGCTGTATAATGAGTACGCAGGCAGACCGAGCAGACTTTATTATGCAGAGCGCATGAGCAAGGACCTGGGTGGAGCTAAGATCTACCTGAAGCGTGAGGACTTAAACCACACCGGTTCCCACAAGATCAACAATGTACTCGGTCAGGCACTCTTAGCCAAGAAAATGGGTAAGACACGCATCATCGCCGAGACCGGAGCCGGTCAGCACGGCGTCGCAACCGCTACCGCTGCCGCCCTGATGGGGATGGAATGCGAAATTTTCATGGGAAAAGACCTTGCAATTTATGGAAGCAAGGGGTACACTATGGTAGAGTACAAGCGTACGCGCGACTGGCAAAAATTGCCAGAATAAACAAGGAGGAGAAATTATGAAGCGTAAACTTTTGGCAGGCTTTATGGCAGTATGCTTGATACTGACCTTGTTGCCTGCAACGGCCCTGGCTGCGGATGACGATGGATTGCCGACAGCCAGCGAGAAAAACTTTTTTGCTAACGGAACATCCATTATCATTTCGGAGAGTGCTCCGGAAAAAGGAGAAGCGGAAGCTCTTTCGGGACTGACCACCGGTACCAGTGCCTATATCAGCTGGGATGATAATGGAACTACCAAGTATGTGGGTGTTCCTGCAGACGTTGTCGTTTGGGGCGGTGGTGACGGCTCTCAGGAAGCCGTAACGGTCTCCGATACCAGTATTACCATGACCGGCGGAACGGTCTACAGAATTCTCGGCGGCAATTTCGGCACCGCCGGCAAGGGCGCGGCTGCCGCCCGCCAGGCGGCAGGGGATACCCCCACCTCTCGTTTAAACACCCGGCACAAATAGTTCGCCCCCGAAAACCCCGTCATCCCGGCAATCATCTCCAAATTGTACTCGTCGCTCAAAAGCAGTGCCTTCACGGCCTCAATGCGCACATTGGTCAGGTACTTCCCCGGCGGCACGCCGATCTCCTGCTTGAACGCCCGTACCAGGTGGCTCTTCGTCACGCCCAGCTGTTCGCTCAATTCCTCCACGCCGTACAGTGCCATGTAATTCTGCCGGATGGCCGCTACCGCCTCGGCCACCAGCGGCGGCAGGGGGCGGGCTGTCTCATCCGCCTTGCCCAGGGCGCACAGCAGGCCGTAGGCCAGGGGGGCACTGCCGCCGCCGTGCAGCTGGGCGATCAGCTCCGCCGCGCCGGGACAGGCTGCGCCATCGGCCCAGCAGGGCGTGCCCATACTTAGTAGGTAGGCGTCGGCACACAGGCCGGTCAGCCGCACGGCCACCAGGTGGCAATCGGTCTGCGGCGTCAGCGCCAGTGGGGAGGGGCCTAACAGAATATCCCCGCTCTGCCCCGGCCGGGCCAGACCTTCCAACAGGCACTCCCCACGGGAAAGAACCCCTGCCCACAGCCCGGCGCCAGCCAGTGTGACGGCATCCTTTCCGTCCAGTTCGCGGGTCTCGGCAGCGGTGCAGTAAATTTCCGGGTCAAATATCAATTTCAACACCTCTATATCAATAAAATGCTATTTTCAAACCAATTGTAACCTGTTATTATAGTCTTGTCAAGAAAGACAGCCCCCTCTACCCGGGCTGCAAACCACTGTAAATAACTGGAGGATACGTATTATGGCTTCCATTAGCTGCCGTCACGTTAAGAAAGTTTACCCCGGCAATGTTGTTGCTGTTCCCGATT
>ERZ773185.860-NODE-860-length-25367-cov-4.167075_pt1 | contig 25367 bp, 19 predicted proteins | sample MGYA00580531_ERZ773185 | MGnify/ENA primary metagenome ERZ773185 (study PRJEB29015, sample SAMEA2737799) | human gut metagenome | biome: human gut; feature: human-associated habitat; material: faeces | place: China | collected 2012 ...
GGCATTCGGATATTCCGTGTCGAGCATATCACGCACACCACGCCAGATTTTTGCCTCAGCAGAGGTCTCAGCAGAGGTTTTTGCCTGAAGCGTGATCTTGTAACTTGTATTGGGCTTTACAGCAGTGCGGAAATCTGTACCAAGCGATACCTCTGTAACGGCTGCGGTCCCAACATGATAGTGCATGGAATACGTACCGGAGTATGCGACTGTGTTGTCTCGCTCAATGGAGCAGCTCGATTCAACACCGCTCGGATAATAATGTGCGCGGGTCCATGTGCCCGCAAAATCCTTCTCAAAGCCGGGATTTGCAAGCATGGAGCGGAAAATTTCATCTGCGGCCTGCGGAACCGTGCGGGTTTCGCTCAGATTGATGTCGTCATAATACCATTCGCCCTTGCCCTCGGTGACAAGATCGACGCACAGAAGCGTTGCGTCTGCCTGCGAGGTGAAGGTCGCGGTCAGCACCTGCCAGCCGTTTGTCGAACCGGTGATCGTATTGCCGAACTGTGCATCCTTGTGATATTCCTGCCAGGAGCTGTTGCACTCACCGAGTGCGAAATATGTTTTTGCGGTTTCTGCGGTACCATCCGCAGCTTTGACCTTGATGGAAATCGTGTACTCGGTGTTGGGCTTGATGGAAACGCGATAATCTGTGCTGAAGAAGTAGCGGCCATTGCTGCCGTCACTGCTTAGATGCAGGGACTTTGCTCCTGCATAAGATTGTGAATCGTCGAGAGCGTGCGTTGTGTTATTGCCCCATTCAAGATGGCGTGTCCAGAATTCTGAGTAATTTTCCTCAAAGCTGTAATTCGGGAAGAGATAGACCGGATCATCTGCAGATGCTTCAACGGGCGACCATGTCGGATTCTGCATACCCGCGCCTGCAATCGTGCAGTCCGAACCGGATGCCAGTGCGAAATTGCCCTTATCGGGATTCACATACTTTACCGCGCCAGTCTGACCATTCTTGTCAAAGCCAAGACCGGAGATGGTTTCCGTCGTATTTCCGTCATATTTGTCCTCAAAATAACCGTCACCATACTTCGTGTCGGTTTCAGCGTCATTCTGCCAGACAGACCAATCGACCTTCTGCGCATAGCTGCAGCCGCTGGCACCCCAGTTTTCGATCACAGCCGGATAAACGGAGTTGCTTGCGGCGCTGTTGTCGTAGAAGTTGTGATCGAAGCTGTTATACAGGCAGTTAAGCAGCGGGAAATAGATGTGGTAGCTGGCGATCGTCGTTTCGTGCGGCTGCATCGGCCCAAAAAGGTTGTAAGCGACCGTGTTGTCGTGTGCGCGTTCTGTGACGTAGACGTCGCTCATTTTGTTGTGATAATAGGTGTTGTTCTTGACCGTAACATTGTAGCACTGGCTGAGAACCGTGCCGAGCGCGGTGTTCACGAACAGGTTGTTCTCCACCAGTCCGTCATGCACCGGCTCGTGGTTGAACTGCACGCCGGAGCCGCTGGGGATCTCGTGGAAATAGCAGCCGCGAACCGTGACATTGGAGGAACCCGTGGAAACATAGACGCCGTGGTCGAGCATGCTGCCGAGATCACGCGCGTAGCCGATATTCCAAATCTCGCAGCCCTCGATCAGAACGTTTGTGCTGCCAATAACCACGATGCCGTCATAAGCACTCGCGCCATGAACAAGCGAGGTCACGTCGTGCAGCTTCATGTTTACGATCTCAAAATGATCGCAGCCGTTGCGCAGATAAACTGCGTCCTGCGTGTAATTCCGGAATTCCAGACCCTCAATATGCCAGTAGGCGCAGCTGTCAAACAGCATGCCGATGGTAGCGTCGCCATACCATTCGCCATCAAAAACCGGCGTTTCACCTGGATAATTCAGAACTGTGAACCATTTATCGACTGTCCCCTTTTTTTGGGAGATTCCGCGCCCGGTTCCCGCAGAACGGTACAGGCCGCCGCGGACATAAAGCAGGTCGCCGGGGTTCATGGCGTTCATAGCCGCTTCCAGCGTGGCAAACGGCTCGGCATAGCTGCCGGGATTGGCGTCGCTGCCATTCGGCGCGACGTAGAGAATTCTGCCGTCTGCAGCGACGGGGGTGCGCGGAGCAGCGCTTGCTGCGGATGCAATCGGGAGTAAGCCAAGCAGCAGGCAGACAGTCAGCAATGCTGCGCCGAGCCTGGTGCAAAGCAATCTGGGCTTTTTCATGTGTAGTTCCTCCTCATTCTCATTCCGGGTGTACCCGGTTCGGTACAAGTATCATACGCGATAAATGCCGCCGGCGGCAATTAACCAATTTCCGCATTCGTCTGCATTTTTCTACGAATTGCATCTTTGCATGGACAAATACGCTGTAGCAGCATGGTGTGTAGAAAAATGCAGACCAAAGTGGAAAACCGTGAATTTACGCCGCAAAGCGCCGCATGCTATACTGATGCTGTCACAAGATATACGCAAGATATGATAGGAATAGGAGAAACGCATATGAAACTGAGCTTCCATGAGTATCTGGACAAAATGCGCGGCTGCTGGAATGGCAAGAACATCGGCGGCACGCTCGGCACGCCGTTTGAGGGTATGCGCGGTCTGTTCGACATTCAGTATTATTCGCAGCCGCTGGACAAGCCGCTTCCGAACGACGATCTGGATCTGCAGCTTGTATGGCTCAACGCGGTCGAGAAATACGGCCGGAACATCAACCGCGAGCTGCTGGGGGAATATTGGCTGTCCTTTATCTACCCGGACTGTGCGGAATATGGCGCGGGCAAGAATAATCTGCGGGCCGGACTTGTTCCGCCGCTGTCCGGCTATGTCGGCAATCATTATCGCAACAGCAATGGGTCCTGGATCCTGACAGAGATCTGGGCGTGCCTGTGCCCCGGCCATCCAGAGCTTGCGGTCAAGTACGCCTACGAGGATGCAATCATTGACCACAGCTATGAAGGCGTCTATGCGGCGGTCTTTCTTGCTGCGATTGAGAGTGCCGCTTTTATCATTTCGGACACAAACGCGCTCATTGACATTGGCCTTTCATATCTGCCGGAGGACAGCGCGATCCATAAGGCGGTCGCCTGTGCCAGAGCGTGCTATCAGAGCGGCCTGACCTGGCAGCAGGCGCGTAAAAAACTTCTGCAGGAGGTTCCCAGCAGCTTCAGCGTCCTGAAAACCGATCCGCGTGATATGGAGCCAGATGAGCCCGTCGGCCCGATCGGCTTTGATGCACCCGGACATATGGGTATCATCGTCATGGCGTGGCTGTACGGCGAGGGCGATTTCGACAAGTGCATTTCCATTGCCGCTTCCTGCGGTGAGGATGCAGACTGCACTGCAGGCTCCCTTGCGGCCATTCTCGGCATTGTCAGTGGGAATGGCGCGATCAGCGAAAAGTGGCTGAAGCCGCTCGGCGGTATGATCCTCACCAGCTGCATCAACCGCAGCGACGTGGATATTTCAATTCCCAATACGATCGACGAGTTGGTGCAGCGCGTTGCAATTCAGATGCAGCGCTTTATGAACCCGCAGGATTTGGCCTTCGACGATAATCTTGGGATCGAGGCAATTCTGGCGGATGAAAGCCGTCAGTGCTATGAACCGGAGCGCGTAGGCTGCTGGTACGCACGGGACTATCGACGCACCTTTACAAACCCGTTCCTGGTGAAGCACACTTCGCATCCGTTCGATGTGTATGTGGATTACCACGAAGCGCCGTATATTGCAGAGGACGTCACGAAGAAATTCACGCTGACCTTTGAAAACAATCTGCTGCGTCAGCAATGGCTCCATGCTGCGCTGCATCTGCCCGAGGGCTGGGAGATCTCTCCGGCGCGGTCGCTTGCAATCAATTTGGAGCAGGCGCACTGCAACGTGCCGCTGGCGCGTGTTACGATCGAGATCACGCCGCATAATCTGACGCAGTCGAGATATGATCTGATCCTGCAGGTCACTTCGGATGGACATCATACGCAGAGCCTGATTCCGATCGTGCTGCTGACAGGCGGCGATTATCAGATTTTCAGCGAGTAACACGACTTGAACGGCAGTGATACAGTCACTGCCGTTTAGATGCGTCAATGGAAAGGAGAACAAGTATGCAGACAATGCAGGCTTATCACAGTTGGGTGCAGGAAGAACTGAAGCGCTCCGTCGAATTCTGGAGCCAATATGGGATAGACCATGAAAACGGCGGTGTTTATACCTGCCTTGACAAAACCGGGAAAATTTACAGCACAGACAAAAGCGTATGGATGCAGGGACGCTGCGCATGGACATACGCATATCTGTGCACAAACTATGGAAAGCGCGAGGAATGGCTGGAGATCAGCCGGAGCTGCCTTGACTTTATGGAGGCGCACTGCATCAACCGCGACGCCGGGAACCGGATGTATTTCACTGTGACGGCTGACGGACATCCGCTGCGCCAGCGGCGCTACTGCTTCTCTGAGGCGTTTTATGCAATGGCAAACGCCGAGTATTATCACAATTCCGGAGAGCATATCCGCATCGAACGTGCGCGGGCTGCGTATGAGCTGATTTATCAGCTCAATCACCATCTGATCGAAGACCCGACCGAACTTGGCCCCAAAACAATCCCGCAGACGCGCACGGGCCGCGCTCTGGCCGATCCGATGATTTATCTGAATGTATCGGCAGTCATGCGCCGCTGTGATCCGGAAAAGCGCGCACTTTACGATGCACGCGCGCAGCAATGCGTAGAGGAGATCCTGCGCTATCATGTAAAACCGGAACTCAAGTGTACGCTGGAAACGGTCGGACCGGAAGGAGAGCTGCAAACAGATACGACGGCTGGCCGCGTTGTTAATCCCGGACATGATATCGAATGCAGCTGGTTCCTGATGGAGCAGGCGCAGATCACACAGGACGATACATTGTTTGCGCAGGCCGTTCAGATTTTTGATTACGCGATCCATGCCGGTTGGGATAAGGAATACGGCGGATTGCTCTATTTTATCGATTGTCTTGGCTGCCCGCCGGAAGCATATGAGCACGACATGAAGCTGTGGTGGCCGCATAATGAGATTCTCATTGCTTCGCTGATGATTTATCAGAAAACCGGGAAGCAGGAATACTGGGACTGGTTCTGCAAAACGGCAGATTACTGCCGCGAGCATTTCTGCGAGCCTGAGTTTGGAGAGTGGTACGGCTATCTGCGGCGCGACGGTCTGCCTACGCAGCCGCCGTGCAAGGGCAGCACGTTCAAAGGCCCGTTTCATGTGCCGCGCAGTCTGATGATTGCGGACCGGCTGCTGACCCAGCTGGAGCAGAGACAGTAAAATAAACTACCGGCCAGAGGATCGAGTCCTCTGGCCGGTAATTTTTATGCCATTGTCTTGAGCATCTGCTCTGTAATTTCGTAGCGGCAAGGTTCGTGCTGCATGAAATGCGTGCATTCTTCGACCACATATTCGCCCATGCGGGCGATCTCATCGCCGAAGGAACCGGCGATGTGCGGCGTCAGAAATACGTTTTCCATCGTGTAAAGCAGACTTCCGGCCTCTGGCGGTTCTGGCATCGTAACGTCCAGAATTGCCGTCAGATCGGGGCGCTCGTGCAGTACGCGGATCAGATCCTGTTCGACGACCTGTGCGCCGCGGCCGGTATTCAAAAAAGTTGCATTCCGGCGCATCCTGGAGAAAAGTGCGTAATTCAGCATCCCAACTGTTTCCGGAAGATCCGCGATATGATTGGAAACGACCTGACAGGTCGAAAACAGCTCCTCCAGCGGGAGTTTCCGCACACCAAGCGACGCTGCGGCTTCGTCAGAGAGAAACGGGTCATAGACGCACAGATCCAGCCGGTGCTGCTTCAGCAGACCGATCAGCGACCGGCCAACCATGCCAGCGCCAAGAATACCGACCGACGTATCGAAGCTGCCGGGCATCTGCCAAAACCGTTCCAGCGCCCTGTGGCGTCCTTCAGGCGACCGACTGGCGCGCACGGCATAATGAAATCCCTTGTTTGCAAGCAGGATCTGCGCTGCGGCATACTCTGCGACAGGGATGGCGTTTGCCGCCCAGGCAGAAAAAACGTGCGCGCCTGCCGCCAGAAATTCCCGAGCAAAGTGCTGCACAGAGCCGGCCGCATAAAACACTGCGCGCAGCGCGGGAAAGCATTTCTGAAGCTCCTCGCGTGTAAAATGCGGCATATCCCATGTGGAGAAAATCAACTCCGTATCGCGGTACAAGTTCGGCTGTGCCAGAATTTCTTCCCTTGTCACGGGCACATCCGGAAGCTGCGTCCATGCGCCCAGCTGCGCACGCACGGATGCGGGAAACGCGCGTTTACACATGGCAGGATCACCGATCAAAATACTTTTCATCAAAAATACCGCCTTTCCCATCAGGCCTCACGGACAAGCGCACGGAGCGCTGCTGCATCCTGCGCCATCTGCTCAAACGAGTCGTCCTTCACGAATTCCAGCATCAGACTGCGCGTTTTGCCGTCCTGCCGGATGATATCGAGATATTCCTGCCATATGGATGCACCTTCGGCCAGTGGGAAACGGTTGTAGACGCTGTCCAGATAGAATACATGGACATGATACAGATATGGCTGGACTGTTCGGAGCGCGTGCAGATTCTCCGCCTGTGAAAGACGGGAGTTCGGCTGCCAGTACAGATGCAGATTATCCCGTGCGACGCTGCGGAGTGTCTGCACGGCAGAATCGCAGTTGTCTGTCAGCGTATTCGGATGATATTCATAGCAGATATCGATCCCAGCGGTTGAGGCCATGTCGCAGATCGCCTGTGTGCAGGAGATCACGCGCTGTACATACCCCGGGTCTGCCTGTGCTGAACCTCTGGTACCAGCCCAGATGCGGATGCACGGGGCACCGAGCGCCTTTGCACTTTCCAGCACCGGTGGAAACAGATCCGGTGTCTGTTCACCAGCCTCAAAATAAGAGCCGTAGGCCCAGACGGCAAGCCCGGCTTGCTCGGTAAGGTGCCGGATCTCGCGCGCACGCGAAACGTCGCCCGGCAAAACATGAACGTCCCCGCCCCACTCAATGCCTTCAAGACCGCATTGTTTGACTGTGGAAATGATTTCTTCCGGCGTTTTATCGCGGAACGTAACGGAAACCAGTCCGGTATTCAGCATGTTTCTTCCTCCATCATATGCTGCAGCATTTTGATCGCGCAGTCCGTAAGCATTGCACCTGCCTCCGGCTGCCACATGCTTCCTTCACACAACTGCACCGGATACACGTCTGTGTCAAACAATTCGGGCATAGGAATGTAACCGAAAAAGCCGTTTGACAATGTCGCAATCAAACAACGACCACCGCACGCATCCTTCAGCGTGTGCCCAAATTGATGGTACAACTCTCCCGGCATGATAAAAACGGGCAGATCGCCAATCAGAAACACCTGTACCGGAAGTTCACCCTCATACCAATGTGCAGCGGTTGCTTTTCTTTCATAGGCTACAAGCAGTTCGGCCTGCAGTGTACCGAGCATATTATGTCCATTGTCCGGCCCGCCTGCCACAATCTGTTCCGCTCTGCGCAGCGTTTCTGCGTCTGCCCGCCGGTAGCGGCAGCGAATGCGCTGTATTTGCGCCTGCACGCGGGCATATGCGACCGGCTGCGCTGCGCTGGCGATAACGTGCGCGGCCTCCGCTGCGAGTATGCAGCCAAGTTCACGGTAGTCCGTAGCATGGCCGGTCATAAAGTCCAGATGGTTGATGTCGCCGCTCGGCGCGGCCAGATACACAGAAACAAAATCCGCGCCGTATCGGGCTTTGAGACGGCGGGAAAGCTCTGAAGAAAAATCGCCGCTGTATTGTGTGCCGCCGATGCAGTCCTGATGACAGGCGAAGCCAATCAGCGCACCGAGCGGCTGTCCGTCTGCATTTGCGGCATATAGAACCGGGAGCTCTGGATCGTTTTCCGCATAATGCCGGACAATTTCGGATACCGGTACATCTGAGGGATTGGTACGAACGCTGCCGTCGGCCATCAGATAATCGCGGTTAAAGGACATACCATCGACACTTCCAACGCCAAAAGACAGTGTGCACGGCTGTATTTGCCGGAGAGCAAGCGCTGCGCAGTCAGCAGCGAGGCGGCAAAATTCCGTCATAAACGGTACGTCTTCCTCTGAACCGAGCGGTTCGCCTGCCGGGATGCCATAGTGCGTATGGGTCGCACAGACAGCGACATGCTCCGGCGCGAGGCCGGTCATGGCATGGATGTGCGCAGTGATCGCGTCGCGATTTTTGACCGGAAGTTCCACGGCGTCGATCTCAATCAGAACCGCGCTGGTTGTTCCATCACTTACAGCAAATGCCTTTGCGTAGAGACGGTCAAGCACGCCGGTGCTCGGCCGTTTCATAAAATAGCCGGGAATATCAGAGCCGAGCGGCGGCGTGATTTCTTTTTCATAAAACCCGCATTGCAGCATTCGCGCGTCTCCTTTCTCCGTAAAAAATGCGCTTCTGCGTCCGCAGATATCTGCAGACGCAGAAGCGGGGGGATTAAATATTGTAATTCGGGCGAACCGGCATGCTGGTCTTGGAGGACTTCACTGCCGCAAGACTTGCGATTACAGTTTTGGCGCCTTCCAGCGCTGTTGTACGGATCGGCTTGTCATTGACAATGCAGTCCAAGAACTCCAGCAATTCACCGGAGGTGTTGTGACTGCTGATGTTGACCGGGTACTGAACCGGAACAGTCTGAAGATCGTAGTCCTTGATATCCTGAAGGATCGTATCGCCGTTGCCCAGTCCTTCCTTGAAAACGCTCATATAGGGGCTGGTGTTGTCAGTGATGATTGTGCCCTTGCTTCCATAAAAGACGCTGCGCATCGTATAGCTGCGCTTGCAGCCAGTGGAAACAAATACCTTACCGATCACATTGTTCGGGAATTTCATGACCGCGATGGTGCAGTCATCTGTCGGGTAGTTGGGCAGCATTTTATGATTTGCGTAGGCGAAAACTTCTTCCGGATCGCCTGCAATCCAGCGAGCCAGATCGACTGCGTGGCAGCCGCCGCCAAGGAAGCCGTGGCGCAGCGGATCAAGACGCCATTCGACATCAATATGCGCATAATCGTGTGCATATTCGGTTTCCACAAAGAACAGCTCGCCGATCTCACCGCGCTCGATCAGGCTCTTTGCCGCGACAAAGCCGGGCGTGTAGCGGCAGATCTGCCCGACCATCATCTTGGTTTTTGCCTTTGCCGCTGCGTCAATCATTGCCTTGCAATCGTCGAGCGTCAGCGCCATCGGCTTTTCGCACAGGACGTGCTTGCCAGCCTCCAGTGCTGCAACCGAGATCTCACGGTGCGTCTGGTCGGGCGTGACGATAATGACCGCATCGACCGCAGGGTCTGCAAGCATTTGACGGTAATCTGTCGTTTTGCGGCTGATGTTATACTTCGCAGCTGTTTCATTCAGCAGCGCTTCATTGATATCGCAGATCATATAAAGCTCTGCGTTGGGATGGTCGATGACGGCCTTCATGTGCAGCTGCGCCATAACACTGCACGAGATGACGCCGATGTTCAGCTTCTTGTTCATGGTATTTCCTCCTGAGTCTGATCTGAAATGCCGGCAGACGGCTGCGCAGCGCGTCTGGGGGACGGCTTGTAGCATAGCACACGGCGTTTTCTGTGTAAATCAACGATATTCCACAGTCGCTCTCATTTTTCCACCAGTCTTACCAGATGGAGGCGATGACCTCGACATAGCGCTTCCCTTCTGCTCCTGTGTAGTACAGAACGCGGCCAGTATCCATCGCAGTGACGAAATCTTCCATCTGAGCCTCAAACATTCCGGGGTAGCCGCTGAAATCGACCGGATCATATTCGCCGCCGGTTGTCTTACAGACGCTCACAAATGGACGGATACAGATTGCTCCCTTCGTCAGATAAAGCGTGGTATATTCCTCCGGAATGCTTGGATAACCGCTGATGGAGACGCTCCCGGTCACGCCGCTTTGTGCGCGGAGAAAGAAGTGCGCACTGCCGTCAACGTCTGAGCCGGGATACTGGTAGGTACAGGCACCGGTAATCGACGCAACGCTGCTCCCCGTCAGATAGCAGAAGCGGTCAAGCGTATGGACGCCGAAATTGATGGAAACCCCGCCTCCGGCCAGCTTCTTTGTCATAAACCATGCCGGACGCTCCGGCGTAAAATATTCGCCGGTTGAATGATCGTCAATCATGACCAGTTCACCCAACTCACCGGATTCGATGATCGCGCGTGTCGCGCGATTCTCCGGACGGTAGCGCTGAACATGGCCAATCTGAAGCAGAACATGATGACGCTCACATGTCTGTATGATCCGCTCGCATGACTCCGGTGATACAGACATTGGTTTCTCCAATAGAATGTGTACGCCATGTTCGGCACAGTCAATGGCGCATGGCTCATGCAGACCATGCGGCAGATTGATGATCACGGCATCCAGATGTTCGTTTTCCAGCATTTGATGATAGTCTGTGTAGACGGCTGCACCAAAGGGCGCTGCTGCGGCCTCCGCACGCGGCCGGACGACATCCGCTACCGCGGCAAGGCGTGTGCGCGTGTGCGCGGCGATTGCCTCAAGATGACATCCGGCGATGATGCCGGTGCCAATCATACCGAAAGAATACATATGTTTTTCCCCTTATGACTGTTCATCCTCCTGCGCCGGTGCGTGCGCAGCACGGTACTGGCCCGGCGTAACGCCTTCAAACTGCTTGAAGACGCGGAAGAAGGTGTTGATATTCTCAAAACCGACCCGCGCGGCGACGTCCTTAATGACGATATTCGGGTCAGCAAGCAACTCCTTTGCCGCCTGAATGCGCAGACGGTTGAGATAGTTGACAAAGGTAATGCCGGTTTGATCCTTGAAGTAGCGTGAAAAATACTTGGGAGAGTAGCCGACATAGGCGCTGACGTCGTCGAGCGAGATGCGGTTATGATAGTTTCTTGCGATGTAGTCCAGCGACCGCCGAAGAATATCGGACTCCTGCTGCTGACGCTCAAGGAGTGCGGCAGTCGCCTTTGTGCAGACGGAGCGGAAAAAGTCGCCGATTTCATCAAGATTATTGAGTGAGCTGAGTTCTGCGAACGGGTCTGCATCAAAGAGCGGGAAAAACGGGATGCTGCGCGCAGTCAGGATCTGCGCGATCAGGGAAAGAATCGAGGAAAACGACGTGATCAGATGCTCATAAGGAATGCCGTTTTCCGCGCTCTGCTCGATAAGTGCGACAATATAGCTCTTGGCAGCGTCTGCGTTGCCGCTGGTGATGTAATTTGTGATATAATTCTTGTTTTCGTCCGTAAGGAAGGAGGGATACTCTCCGGCAGACGGAAGGTGCATGCTCTGGATAAGCTGGCTCTGGCGGTTGAGCACACGGTAGCGCAGCGCATTTTTTGCGGATTGATACAGTCCTGGCAGTTCTTCAAGCCGGTTGACAAAGGATGTCGTCACAAAAATCAGCCGCAGCTGGTCATTTTCAATATCGGCTAGATGCAGGATCTGCGTAAGCTCCCTGTGCAGTGCAGTAAGGTTCAATTCATCCATATTGACGATGAACGCAAATGTGCGGGGCAAGCACTCCATATATTCGATCTTCTGCTCGAAGGGATACGTCCACGCAGCTGTCAGCTTGCAGATGCCATCCTGCATGTGCGCCAACTCCACCGGCGTGTAGTCCAGATATGCGCGCTTGTAGAAATCGAACGATAAAAGCACGAGCGTATAGTACTTGTGTGGAAACTGCGCACCCAATTCAGCGAGTTGATAGGACAGCAGAGCCTCATCCTGCGACCGACCACGCAGAATGTCAAGGAGTAAATTGCTGCGCAGCTGTTCCTGCCCACTTTTCATGAGCGTAGAGAGTTTCTCGTTGGAGGCACGGATTTCGTTGATATTGGAACGGATGCTGCGGTAAACGGCGGTGCTTTCAATGGCAGCCGAGCGGGGATCGTCGATCGGAGGCTCGGAAAAGCTGTTTGCCAGACGGATGATGGGACGGCTGATGCGGCTGGAGAAAATTGCGGAGATCAGCACGATCAGCACCAGCAGGATCAAAATCAGCAGCAGAGTAAAGCTGCGGATCGGCTGCAGGCCGGAATAGTATTCGCTTGTCGGGATGACACTTATATACCGCAGACCGTAGGCACCGGAGAGGGACTGCACCTGATAATCGGTGTCTCCGATACGGCAGTTGTGAACCTCGCTGTCGTCAAACAGGGGCAGGCTGTCAGTCTGCGCAAAAGTCGAGCAAACTGGTGCGCCTGCGGCATCAAAAATGCAGATGTCGCCCTGGCGTTCCAGAAAGCGGTCGTCCAGCAGTGCTTCTGCCAGTGACGGCGACAGAACAAAGCCCATGACGCGGTTCGTGCCGTATGATTGCTCGGGAAAGTAGGTGTACAGCAGCAGGAGCGCGCGGCTGTCCTGCCGATTTTTCACAAGGCTGTATCGTGTATAATCCAGTGCGCCGATGAATGAAAATGCGCGGTTTTCGCACAGCGTACCGTAAAGTTCTTCAAAGGAGTAGCCGGGGAATCTGCAATACTTTGAAAAATAGATCTCCGCGTCAAAGCAGCCGATGTTTGAGGCAATGCGATTGGTGCCGGGATCGAGGACAAAAACCGCTTCAAGGTTTTCATTGGATGACAGTGCATTGGTCAGAAGCGTTGTTGCGTCCTTTGTAAACTTGTTTGACCGGAAGCTGCCGGTCAGCGTTTCCTTCACGGAGTAATCCAGCATCTGCATCCGCTGTGCGTTCAGAGCGGATTCAAGCTGCGTGGAAAGGCTTGTGAGATATGCGCTGTTCGTTCGCTCGGTCTGCGTGCGCACCAGATTCTCCGCCTGCCAGTTGAATGCAATGCACGCGATAGAAACCGGCAGAATGATGCAGCCGAACAGAATCAGAAACAGCCGGAAAAATAGATCGTGTTCGGAAACAAAGCCGCAGATGCGGCTCCAAAAGCGTTTCATAGAAAAACCTCAGCAGTATCTAAAAAATCTGTTTTTAAGTATAACCGCTGCCGCCATCTGCCGCAACTCTCATATTTCTACCGGGGGCAACCATTTTCCACTGGATCGCAGAAAGAATGGGACAGATGCTGCAAGGCGGTGGAAAAATGAATATTGCCGTAGAAAATGGAGAATTTACAAGTCGGCGTATCCCATGCTATGCTCAAAACGCGGTCAGGCCGGAGGGCCGGATCGGGAGCAAATGATTTCGGACACAAGAGGGAGATACGGTTTTGCAAGTGACCACAAAGAAACAGAATACTGCTGAGCGGCTTCCCGCCCGTCGAGGCAGCACATGGAGCTATGTGCGGCAGCACTGGATCCTGTACGTCATGCTCATACCAGGAATTATCATGTTCTTCCTGTTTATGTACAAGCCCATGGTCGGCTTGCTTATGGCATTTGAAAATTACAATTTCAAAAAGGGCATTTTCGGCAGCGAGTGGGTCGGCCTTGCAAACTTCAAGCGCTTCTTCCGTTATAAAAACTGTTGGCGGCTCATCCGCAATACGCTTTTGCTGAATGTATTCAATATGCTCTGGACGACGCCAATCAATATTATCTTCGCGCTGATGATCAACGAATTCCGCGAAAAGGGCGTGTTCCGCAAGAGTGCAACTACGATCGCGTATCTGCCGCACTTCTTATCCGGCGTCGTCGTCATTTCAATCTTTAATCAGTTCCTGATGCCGAGCGGCACCATCAATCAGATCATTGAAAAGCTCGGCGGAACGCCGCTGAAATTCCTGAGTGACCCGAAATACTTCCGCACGATCTACAACTTTATCTGTATCTGGCAGGAAACGGGCTGGGGCTCCGTTATCTATGTCGCTGCATTGGCCGGTATCGACTCCTCGCTCTATGAGGCAGCCAGAATGGACGGTGCGAATAAGCTCCAGCAGATCTGGCATGTTTCGCTGCCCGGAATTGCATCGACGATCTCGATCCAGTTCATCATGAACCTTGGCTATCTGCTTTCCGGCGGCACGGACCGCGTCATGCTGCTGTACAACGAAAAACTCTACCCCACAGCGGACATCATCGGCACCTATATCTACCGCGTGGGTCTTTTGAACACAAATTACAGCTATTCCGTTGCGGTCGGTCTGTTCCAGTCACTGATCGGGCTTATTCTTGTGCTGGTCACGAATAAGATTTCCAAAAAGCTGACGGAAACCAGTCTGATTTGAGGAAAGTACCATGAGAAAAACACACAGAATCCATAAAAAGATTGCGGGTGACAAGGTGTTCTGCGCCATCGTACTGACGCTTTTCTGCCTGATGATTATTTTCCCGTTTCTCAATGTCCTGGCGATCTCGCTCAGTTCGCGTCTGTCCGTCTCGCAGGGTAGGGTATGGCTCTGGCCGGTTGGCTTTAATCTTGAATCGTATAAGCGCGCGTTTGCGTATGACGGGTTCCTCCGCTCCTATTGGAACACGATCCGTTATACTTTCATGGATACGGTGCTTTCGCTGGCTATCACCATGCTGACGGCCTATCCGCTGTCCAAGTCTTATCTGCGTGGGAGAAAATTTTTCAACGTCTTTTTCGTCTTCACCATGCTGTTCAGCGGCGGCCTGATCGCCAGCTATATCAACATGACGAAAATGGGACTCAACGGCACGATCTGGGCCGTCCTGTTTCCCGCGGCGTGCAGCCCCTATACCATCATTTTAATGCGCACTTTTTTTGAGCAGATCCCCACGTCCATGGAGGAATCGGCATTCATTGACGGTGCAAACGACTTTCATGTATTTACAAAAATCACGATTCCGCTTTCCAAGCCAATCATCAGCACGGTGGTGTTGCTTTTCGCGGTCAACCGCTGGAATTCCTGGTTCAATGAGTTTATCTATCTGACAGACAAGAAGCTACACCCGCTGCAGCTGGTCATTCGCTCCATCGTTCTGACGGGTGAGTCGGAAGGCGCGCTGCAGGCTGGCGAAGTGGTGCTCGGTCAGTCACTCAAGTATGCGGTCGTCATTCTGGCGATGATCCCGATGCTGATTCTCTATCCACTGATCCAAAAATATCTGGTAAAGGGTATTATGCTTGGCGCGGTAAAGGGTTAAACGTGGAAGCACTTGACATTGTAATAGGCACGAAATGTGTTTATTATAGAACAATCTGAAACTAGAAAAAGGAGAACGAAAATGGCAAAGAAACTGATCGCACTTCTTCTGGCCGTCCTGATGCTTGCCGGTATGCTTGCCGGCTGCGCCAAGACCGCCGAGACCCCCGCACCCGCCGCCGAAGACCCGGCGGATACGTCCGACTCCAGCAGCACTACCGATACCCCCGCTCCCTCCTCCGACGCGGAACCGATCGAAATCAGCATCGCTTACGAGGAATCCACGCATCCCGTTGATACCGATACGTTTGCAGCCTGCAAGAAGCTGGAAGAAACGCTCGGCATCAAGATCAACTGGCTCAACTGGGGCGGCGAAGAAGCCACCTATAAGGAGAAGCTCAATCTGGCTATGGCCTCCGGCACTGCTCCCGATCTCTTCATGATCCACGGCGCGGACGAAGCCAAGCGCTATGTCAATCAGGATCTGCTGCTCTGCATCGAAGATTACTGGCAGGATTATCCCAATATCGCCAAGTACATCGATACCGAGAAGGTTCGTGAAGCCATTACTTATTCCGACAACGGCAAGATCTACACCACCGTCCGTCAGTATTCCACTCCGGTTTACTGGTTCGGCCTGCTGGCCCGCAAGGACATCATCAATGACCTTGGCTTTGAATACGACGGCACCATCGAAAGCCTGACCGACCTGATGCGCGCCATGAAGGAAGAGACCGGAAGCTACGTTTTCTCCGTCCGTAACGGCGTCGGCTCCCTTGTGACCAACTTTGCTTCCATCTTCGGCGCCTCTATGGGCGGTGTTGTGGGCTGGAACGCAAACGAAGGTAAGTATACGTTTGAAGGCAACGATGAGCATCTGTACAATGAGCTTGTCTGGCTCAATCAGCTTTATACTGAAGGGCTGATGGATCCCGAATACGCGCTGAACAGCACGGAAATGTGGGAAGAAAAGATGTCCACCGGCAAGGCTACTGTTACCTTCGATTATCTGACTCGCAGTGAGGACTTCACCAACGCTGTCCGCGGCGAGGATCCGAACGCCGCCTATGAGCTCGGCCCCATCGCCATGCCTGTTACCGCTGACGGCTTCAAGCCCAAGACCTACGCCTTCAGTTCCATCGACGTCAACTACCAGCTTGGCATCAACGCCGATACCAAGTATCCGGAGATCTGCATGCAGATTCTCAACTACATCTATTCCGACGAGTCCATCATCGACGCCAACTATGGCGAAGAGGGCGTGACCTTCGACTACGTTGACGGCGAGCCTGTTCTCAACGAGAATATCCCGACCGTTCTCAACAACTACCAGACCCCGGGCGACCCCATCGATATCGACGAGTATAAGGCTGCATGGCTCGGCATCTTCAATGTCGTCACCGATACCGATCTGTACGCTCTGACTTACTACGGTCCGTACAGCTACCCCGGCTACAAGCTGTACAGCGAGAACGAATGGCTGATGGATCTGGATCCCGTGATCCCCGCCAGCTACTTCACCACTGAGGAAGAAGCAGAGAAGTCCGACATTATGACTGCTTTGAGTGAATATTGCAACGCTCAGATTCAGGACATTATTGAGGGTACCCGTCCTCTGACCGAGGAAGAATACGCCAAGTTCCAGGATGAATGCCTGAACGAGTACGGCGCAGCCCGCTGGTGCGAGATCATGAACACCGCATACGCTGCATGGAAGGGCTAACCGATAGCTTAACAAGACCTGAATAACAAGCAATGACAGGCGGAGGGAAACGGCAGCGGCCGCTTCTCTCCGCTCTGTCTTTGGAGGACAACATCATGAAGAAAGTTGCGATCGTCACCGGCTCCAGCCGCGGCATCGGCTATGCCATTGCGCGGCGGCTGGGCAGGGATGGGTTCCGCGTCGTTGTTTCAGCGACCGGACCGCAGGAAAAATATGAACAGGTGCTGGCAGGGCTGACTGCGGACGGTATCGAATGGCGCTATATCCGCTGCGATATCGCAGACCATGACAGCCGACTGCATCTGATCGAAGAAACGGTCCGACAGTTTGGCCGTATCGACGTGCTTGTCAATAACGCGGGCGTCGCGCCGAAGGTGCGCGCTGATCTGCTGGAGATGACGGAGGAGAGCTTCGACCGCGTGGTCGGTACAAACACAAAGGGCAACCTGTTTCTGACGCAGGCAGCGGCAAAGCAGATGCTCCGTCAGGAGCCCATCGGCAAAAAGCGCGGCACGATCATCAATATCTCCTCCTGCTCGGCGGAGGTATCCAGCGTCAGCCGGGGTGAATACTGTGTGTCCAAGGCAGGCGTCTCCATGCTGACGACGCTGTTTGCCGACCGGCTGGCCGGAGAAGGCATACTGGTCAATGAGATCCGTCCGGGCGTCATCGCCACGGACATGACCAGCACGGTTACCGGGAAATACGATAAGCTCATCGCGGACGGTGCGTTTCCCATCGCACGCTGGGGTACGCCTGAGGATATTGCAAACGCAGTTTCCGTGTTCGCGGGCGACGATTTTCTGTATACGACCGGCAGCTACCTCGACGTTGACGGCGGGTTCCACATCAAAAGACTGTGAGGCTGGTTATGCACGAGAAATTTCACTACAAAACACTGGACGAAATAAAACAGACCGCTGCCGCGCTCGGCGTATCGCTGCCGTTTGCGGCGGATACGCATGCTCTGGCCGAGTCGCTGCGCGTAGGCAAGCATGTTTTCCCGAACCGGCTCGGTATCGCGCCGATGGAGGGCGCGGACTCCCTGCCGGACGGCTCGCCGTCGGATTTTACTGCGCGCCGCTACCTGCGTGAAGCGAAAGGCGGCAGTGCGATCATCTGGTTTGAGGCGATCTCCATTGTCCCGGAGGGGCGTTCCTCCGCGACGCAGCTTTATCTGTGCCGCGAGAATCTTGACAGCTACAAGCGTCTGACGCAGGCCGTCAAGGAGGCGAGCCTTCAGGCAAACGGCTTCGCGCCGTATCTGGTCATGCAGGCCAACCACAGCGGCCGGTATTCCAACCCTGACAACAAGCCTGCTCCTATCATTGCCTACCGCCATCCGGAACTGGAGCAGTACCGCGCGGCGGACAACAGCTGCATCGTGACGGACGACTATCTCAAGGCGCTGGAGGAAAAATTCGGCGAGGCCGCGCTTCTTGCGCGCGAGGCCGGATTTGACGCTGTGGATATCAAGTCCTGTCACGGGTATCTGCTGGCAGAACTGACGTCTGCCTTTACGAGGCCGGGTGCATACGGCGGCGGCTATGAGAACCGGACGCGCCTGCTCAAAAATGCGATCCGCGCGGCAAAGGTCTATGAAACAGACGATTTTATGGTCACATCGCGCCTTGGTATTTACGACGGCTACGCATGGCCGTATGGCTTCGGCGTGAGCGAGGGCTCCGGACTGACGCCCGATCTGGCAGAACCGGTACGGCTGGTGCGTGAACTGCACGATGAGCTTGGCCTTTCCATGGTCGATCTGACCATGGGCAATCCCTATGCCACAACGCACGTCACGCGCCCGTTTGACGCCGGAAAATATCAGCCGGACGAGCACCCGTTTACCGGCCTTGCACGAATGATCCACGGAATCGGAGCAGTCAAGCAGGCTGTGCCGGAAATGACCGTCTGGGCCTCTGCCCCGACGTATCTGCGGCAGTTTTCCGATCTCTACACAGCAGGAGCTGTGGAAGCGGGCCTCTGCGACGGCATGCTCTTTGGCCGCATGGCGTTTGCCGATCCGGATTTCGCAAATGAAATCATAAAACAGGGACGTATCGACCCGAAGCATATCTGCCTGACGTGCGGGATGTGCGGCGATCTCATCCGCGCGCACAAGCCGACCGGCTGTGTGGTGCGCGATGCGGAAACCTTCCGCCCGTTTTATAAAGAGTTTCTGGAAATCAAGAAAACACAGCCCGCGAATTTCCGAGGCTGAGAGGATACGCGCATGGAACAGGAAGTTTTTCGCACAGATGGCCTTTGCGCGCAGCTCTACCGCTGCAATACCGCCATTGTCGGCAGCGGCGCAGCGGGCTATAACGCGGCAGACTGCCTCTGGCGTGCCGGTCAGCACGACATTCTGCTGCTGACCGAGAACCGGCTCTGCGGCACCAGCCGCAATACGGGCAGCGACAAGCAGACCTATTACAAGCTGACGCTCTCCGGCGGCGATGGAGACAGTGTGCGCGAAATGGCGCAGACGCTTTTTGACGGTCAGTGCGTTGACGGCGATACCGCGCTGTGCGAGGCGGCGCTCTCCGCGCCGTGCTTTTTGAGGCTGGCGGAGCTCGGCGTGGAATTTCCGCGCAGCCGCTACGGAGAGTACGTCGGCTACAAAACCGACCATGATCCGCGCCGCCGCGCGACCAGCGCTGGCCCCTATACCAGCAAACGAATGACGCAGATGCTGGAAGCTGCCGTATGCGCGGAGGGCGTTCCGATGCTGGACGGTATGCAGGTTATCCGTATTCTGACGGACGGCGAGCGGGTGCTCGGCCTTTTGTGCCTGAACCGCGCAGCGCGTTCGGAACAAACACGCTATGCGCTGATCCACTGCCGGAACGTTATCTGGGCAACCGGCGGGCCTGCCGGAATTTACGCGGCCGGACACCATGGTTCGACCGGCATTGCGCTGGAGGCTGGCGCAATCGGCCAAAATCTGACCGAATGGCAGTATGGCCTCGCCTCGCTGCACCCGCGCTGGAACGTGTCGGGTACCTATATGCAGGTGCTTCCACGCATGATCTCCACAACGCCCGATCAAACGGACGAGCGTGAATTTCTGATGGACTTTTTCAAAACGCCCGCAGAGATGCTCAGCAAACTGTTCCTGAAGGGCTATCAATGGCCGTTTGATGTAAAAAAGATCGAAGGCGGAAGCTCAATCATCGATGTTCTGGTCTATCTGGAGCGCTGCAAGGGCCGGCGCGTCTGGCTGGATTTCCGCCGCAATCCCTGCGGAGATGAAATTGATTATTCACAGCTTGACGCGGAAGCACGGGAGTATCTGACACACGCAGGCGCATGCTTCGGCACACCGATCGAACGGCTGCGGCACATGAACGCACCCGCAGTGGAGTTTTACCGTGAGCATGGCGTCGATCTGGAAACGCAGCCGCTGGAGATCGCGCTTTGTGCGCAGCACAATAACGGCGGTCTTGCGGTAGACTGCTGGTGGCAGACGAATATCAAGGGCCTGTTCGCTGCGGGCGAGGCGGCCGGGACGCACGGCGTGTGCAGGCCCGGCGGCACGGCGCTGAACGCCGGGCAGGTGGGCAGCCGCCGCGCAGCGGAGTATATCAGCCGCCGCTGCACCGGCGCGCTGCCGGAGGGCGTTGATGCGGCTGCACGGGATGCGCTGACATGGGCAAACGACTTTTCCACGCAGATCCTGCACGGCGAGAGCAATCTCAAGGCAATCAAGGCAGCGGCGCAACTTCGCATGAGTCGCTGCGGCGGCGCGATCCGAAACAGTGCGGAGATTGCGCTGTGTCTGAAAGAAGCTGGTGAGGAACTGCGCACGCTGGACAATAACCTGCGTATTGCTTCGCCGGACGAGCTGCCCGCAGCGTATGGACTGCGCGATCTGCTTCTCGCGCAGCAGGCATATCTTTCCGCCATGGCGGACTATGCTGCGCAGTACGGCAAAAGTCGCGGCAGCGCACTCTATACCGATCCGCAAGGCAGAAAGCCTTATGCACAGCTGCCGGACGCATTTACATTTGCGCTGGACGACGGCAGCCGCCGCGGATTGGTGCAGCAGATTCAAAAAGACGGAGACGGCTGGCACTGCACATGGCGCACAGTGCGTCCAATCCCGCAGACGGACGACTTTTTTGAAAATGTCTGGCGCAGCTACCGCGAAACCGGCAATGTTGATTGAGAGGATATGGATATGAAAGATAGTTTAAATCGATTCCGGAGCACTGGTGTTGTGCCAGTAGTCGTTCTGGATGACGCAAAAGATGCCATTCCGACCGCGAGGGCGCTGCTTGCTGGCGGCGTGAACGTGATGGAAATCACGTTCCGCACGGCTGCAGCAGCGGATTCCATCAAGGTGGTCAGCGAAAACTGCCCGGAAATGCTGGTCGGCGCTGGCACAGTTGTCACGCTCGACCAGTGCAAACAGGCGCTGGAATGCAGCGCGAAATTCATTGTCTCGCCGGGCTTTGACCCCGAAGTAGTTGCATGGTGTGTGGAGCGAAACGTCCCCATTACGCCCGGCTGTGTGACCCCGACGGAGATCATGGCCGCGATGAAGCTCGGCCTGAATGTGGTCAAATTCTTCCCGGCTGGCGTTTATGGCGGCCTGAAGGCGATGAAGTCGCTTTCCGCGCCATTCGGCGGCGTAAAATTCATCCCGACCGGCGGCGTGGACGCAAAGAACCTGAAAGAATATCTGGAAGCACCGTTTGTTCACGCCGTCGGCGGAAGCTGGCTGTGCCCGAAAAAAGAGATTGCCGCAGGCAATTTTGACGCGGTGACGGCGCTGTGCCGCGAGGCAAGCGAGATCGTCAGGGAGGTGCGCGGATGAAGGTTTTAACGTTTGGTGAGATCATGCTCCGCCTGAAAGCGCCGGGGCATGAACGCTTTTTCCAGTCTCCGATGCTGGAAGCGACGTTTGGCGGCGGCGAGGCAAACGTAGCAGTAAGCCTTGCAAATTACGGCATGGACGCGGAATTCCTGACCGTCCTGCCGCAGAACGATATTGCCAATGCTTGCATCCGCGAACTGCGCTACTTCGGAGTAGACACGAAAAAAATCGTCCGCGGCGACGGACGGATGGGGATTTATTATCTCGAAGCTGGTGCGAACCAGCTTCCCAGCGAAGTCGTTTACGACCGGGCGTATTCGTCGATTGCGCTTGTATTCTGCGTTATAAAACATCAGCGCCCGGCTCTTTTCCAGAGCCGGGCGCCAGTATTCAGACTAGAAGCACCAGATGGTACACTGCAAACGCAGCCAGCCATGCGATGCAGCACTGGGAAAGCGCAATGAGCGCTGCGCGCAGCGCAGAGCCCGTCTCGCGCCGGATGGCGGCAATAGCCGCCACACACGGGGTATACAAGAGCGTGAAGACCAGAAAACTCAGCGCGGCTTTTGCAGTAAAGAGCGTCGAGATGGCGGCGGTACCCAGCAGAATCTGAAGTGTGCTGACGACGGATTCCTTCGCAATAAAGCCGGTGATCAGCGCTGTCGCACAGCGCCAGTCTGCGAAGCCCAGCGGCGCGAAGACAGGCGCGAGCCAGCGGCCGACCATGGCGAGCAGGCTCTGCTCACTGCTGTCTACAACATTCAGCCGCGCGTCGAAGCTTTGCAGGAACCAGATGACGATGGTTGCAAGGAAAATGACTGTGAAGGCACGCTCGATAAAATCCTTTGCCTTGTCCCAGAGCAGAAGTGCAACGCTCTTGAGGCTTGGCAGCCGGTAATTCGGCAGTTCCATTACAAATGGAACCGGCCGGCCGCGGAAGGCAGACTTGAGCACCAGCGCGGAGAGAATGCCGAACAGGATGCCGAGCACATACAGCCCGATCATTACAAGCGCGGCATACTTCGGAAAGAACGCTGCCGAGAAAAATGCGTAGATCGGAATTTTTGCAGAGCAACTCATAAAGGGCGTGAGCAGGATGGTCATGGTGCGGTCGCGCTCCGACGGGAGCGTCCGTGCCGCCATGACTGCAGGGACCGTGCAGCCGAAACCGATAAGCATTGGCACGATAGATTTGCCGGACAGGCCGATGCGCCGCAGAAGCTTGTCCATGACGAACGCCACACGCGCCATATAGCCGGTGTCTTCCAGAATAGACAGGAAGAAAAACAGTGTGACAATGATAGGCAGGAAGCTTAAAACCGAGCCGACGCCCTGAAAAATACCGTCGATCACAAGGCTCTGCACGACGGGGTTCAGGTGATAGGCCGTCAGCGCCCGATCGACCACGACGGTTAGCGCATCAATGCCGGAAGCCAGCAGATCGCTCAGTCCCTGGCCGATCACATGAAATGTCAGATAGAAAATCAGCAGCATCACGCCGATAAAAATCGGGATCGCGGTATATTTTCCGGTCAGAATTTTGTCGGCACTGACCGAACGCAGACGCTCCTTGCTCTCATGCGGCTTGACGACGCAGGATTTGACAAGCGCTTCAATGAACGTATAGCGCATATCCGCGATGGCTGCGTTGCGGTCAAGGCCGCGTTCGAGTTCCATTTGGACGATGGAATGCTCGATCAGTTCCTTTTCGTTCTGGTCAAGGTGCAGCTGATTCAGAACAGCCTCGTCGCCGTCAATGACCCACGTCGCCGCGAAGCGGACGGAAAGCCCCGCACGCTGCGCGTGATCTTCAATCTGGTGGCAGACGGCGTGAATGCAGCGGTGGACAGGGCCGGGCGCGCAGAAATCGACGACGGCGGGCAGGCGTTTGTCCTCCGCCGTGTGCACGGCCGTCTCGATCAGTGCCTCCACGCCGTCGCCGGAGGCTGCACAGATTGGAATGACCGGCACGCCCAACTGCTGCGAAAGCTTGTCCGTGTCGATGCTGCCGCCGTTGCCGGTCAACTCGTCCATCATATTGAGCGCCAGCACCGTCGGCACGCGCAGCGTCAATAATTGGAGCGTCAGATAGAGATTGCGCTCTAAATTGGTCGCGTCAACGATGTTGATGATGCCGTCCGGCTTGCTTTTCAGAATAAAATCGCGTGTGACGATCTCCTCTGCCGTGTACGGGCGGAGCGAGTAGATGCCTGGCAGATCGACGACGGTGCAGTCCTTCTGTCCGCGCACAGGGCCGGATTTCTGATCGACTGTCACGCCGGGGAAATTGCCGACATGCTGGTTTGAACCGGTCAGTTGGTTAAAAAGCGTCGTTTTGCCGCAGTTCTGGTTGCCAGCCAGTGCGAAGATCATCTTGCGTCCTCCTCAATGGTGATGCTGTGCGCGTCCTCCTTGCGCAGCGTGAGCGTATAGCCGCGCAGAAACAACTCCATGGGGTCGCCCATGGGCGCGATCTTGCTGACATGCACGCGCGTATGCGGAATGAGGCCCATATCGAGCAGCCTGCACCGGAGGACCCCTTCGCCGCCGACTGCTGTAATCACGCCGGAATGTCCGACGGAAAGTTCGTCAAGCGTCATAAATCGCATTCCTTTCTCCATTACATTCTGAATGTTAGGATAATCTAACTTTCAAGAAAAACCGTTCGGATGCGACAAAAATTTTTCTGTCCGCGCAGTTTACAAAATCGTCACGCCCTCGGCCGCCCGGTATGCTATGATATACTACAGATATAAGGAGGCCGACGCATGAATATTCTCTTTTTCCTGACGCCGAAGGCGATGTGCGCCTATATAGAGTCCGACGACACGCTGCGGCAGGCGATGGAACGGATGGAGCATTCCGGCTATGCGGCACTGCCCGTACTGGACAAGAGCGGGAAATACTGCGGCGTTGTTACAGAGGGCGACCTGCTCTGGACGCTCAAGCGCCTGTGCGTGATGGACCTGCGCCAGACCGAGGAGCATTCTATCTCTGAGATCGAGCACCGCCGCACCGTGCAGCCCGTGCGGGTAGACACGCGCGTGGAGGATCTTCTCTCCGTCGCCGCTGAGCAGAACTTTGTCCCCGTGATCGACGACAAAGGTGATTTTATCGGCATCGTCACCCGCAGCCGCATTCTCCGGTATTACTTACAGACGAATTTCCTGCACGAATAATTTTCCTTCGCTGGTTTAATCCTCCGGTTTTTGGCACATACTTAGCCTCGGAGGTGCAAAATCATGCAAACAAACGAAAATCATCCGAACCGGAAGCGGATCCGGAATTTTTTCCGTGAAAAGGGCTACTACATTGTTCTGGCGCTGTGCGTATGCGCGGTAGGCGTTTCGGGCTGGCTGTTCGTGTCTGGTGCCATCGCCGAAAAGAAAGCGCTGCGGCAGGAGACGATGTCCATTGCCACCAGCGCGGAGGATCCGGCCAAAAATCCGTCCGCCGAGCAGAAGCCGGCCCCGACCGCCACTGCGGACGAGGAAACGGCTCCGGCTGCTGCCATGACAGACGAATCTGTGCGCGAGGCGGCAAAAAACGTGCGCGTCTGGCCAGTCTCCGGCGGCACACAGGCCGCTTACAGTGTCGATGCGCTGCAGTATAACGCCACGACACAGGACTGGCGGACGCACGCGGGTGTCGATCTGGCTGCGTCGGTCGGAACGCCGGTCAAGGCCGCAGGCGCTGGTATCGTGACAGCGGTCTATGACGACGAATTTCTCGGCACGACCGTCGTCATCAACCACCCGGACGGACATGTCTCACAGTATTCCA
>ERZ773185.861-NODE-861-length-25351-cov-3.574241_pt1 | contig 25351 bp, 19 predicted proteins | sample MGYA00580531_ERZ773185 | MGnify/ENA primary metagenome ERZ773185 (study PRJEB29015, sample SAMEA2737799) | human gut metagenome | biome: human gut; feature: human-associated habitat; material: faeces | place: China | collected 2012 ...
CACCCAGGGCTAATGAAGATTTGCCGGAACCTGATACGCCCGCGATCCCGACAATTTGATTCAGCGGAATATCGACATTGATATTCTTTAAATTATGGACACGCGCTCCACGCACCTGGATCGCATTGGGTACTGAATCAGGTTCCATGCGTAACGCTTGCTGCATTCTGGCTTTCCTCTGTTCCATTGATCTACCTCCTGTTCGATTCCAGGCATGAACCAGTTCATTTCTAATGCTCATTTTATCCGAAATTCTCAGGCATTAAATTGAGCTTCCCAGGATATTTCGCGAAGGTTTCTGTCCAGGCTTGCGGATAATGATTGAAGTTTAACACGGTAATTACATAGATCATGAGTAAGTGTCAAATACACAGCCGCAGAATGCGATGCTGCTTTCGATCTGGAATCCGCTGTCCCAAGCGAGTTCCATCCATGGATCTGAACTCGGTTTTCACTGACTCCGCTTCCACTTAAACAAAAATGAAGTGAGGCGGTTCTTCTTTACGTTTATTTTGCTTATAGATGTGATTGTAGAAAGTTTTTAATTTGATCCCTTTATGATTACAGAACTGGCTGGAACTTAAGTCGCTGGCTCGATAGTTCTCTATGATCTGTTGCCATTCTTCCCCTTTCCTTCTCTTCATTGTCTCCTGCTTCCTCTGCCTTGATTACCGCAAAGTTGGTTCTTTCTTTATAGTTGAGACGCTTATGATATTTCAGTTTCAATGATACAAGCCTCACAAATAACCACTAATATTCTGATTCCTTCTTTTTTCCTCCTCTTATGTCTTTTTTATTACCCCATTATCCTTGAACCTTAATCACTCTTTAATCTCCCAATACCCATTAGAACCATGGCCTACAAATCTGATATTATGCATATTTTTAATACGCCGTTTAATTGTCTTTGAACTAACTCCTATTGCCTCTGACATCTTTTCTGTGCTTATTTTATTATTCGCACGTATTAATTGAAGTATTCTTTTTTCTACATTATCCTGAGGGACATCCTGAGGGACATCCTGAGGGACATTGTAATTCAAATTTGGCATCACAACTGTAAACCGGTACCGATCTGATCTAAAAGACGGCTTACACTTATATAGTACTAAATGGAGCTATTGCTCCATAAATTGATATGCTCCCTTCTAAATAAACAAGATTTTATTATTTCTCTTGTCTACTTAGAAGGGAGCATATCAGTTGACTGAAAAGCAACAAGAAAGCGGCTTCTTTTTTGTGAATGTCCATTTTTTATATAATCATATTCCATACCATCAGAAAGAATCTGCCTTTGCTGTATTTTTTTTATTTCATACAGGATATCCTCACTCTTGATAAATCTGCTGTTTTCAGGGAATCTCCTAAATGCATTGCCAAATTCATCCTCTCCATAACTAAACTGGCACTCTGATGAAAATTTTCCGCAATAGTCCACAATTCCAAAAGAATTGATCACCTGATATTCAAACTGGATGCCATTGTTGCTTGCCCAGGTGCCTGTTGCAAGGATCAGATACGCCGCAATGACCGGCTGGATAATGTCCATCACAAACTGTGCCCGACAGAATGTATAAGTGAAACGCTTCACAAATCCTGCATGATGCAGCCCAAAGAACCTCACAAGATAAACTGCTGCCATAAATGCTCCATAAAAAGCCACATTCGGCTCTTTTGTTGTAAGGAACAAAAAACCTGCAAATGAAGCCAGCAATCTTCTGTCGCTCAGATACAGATAAGTAAAGAGTACCATAAGTGCCAGTGTCGGTTTATCCAGGCTGACCGAAGCGATCATTCCAAAAATCAATGGATGAAACAGATATACCGCTGTTGCCAGTACTTTCATGCTTTTCTTAGCCTTCTGCACAAACATTCCAAGCAGTTCATAAAACGCTGCCCCCGACAGCAAGATCAGAATGATATCCACAATGTGAAGCCCGATCGCATTCTTCGTATCCAAAAACACACCAAACAAACCAAGAAACGCATATCCCACCGCCATATGGTCCGCCAGATAGAAATCGGACAGATTCCGCAGGGTAAAATCAAACTTCGGTGCCGCATATAAGAATCCCATGCGAAAATATGTGTTGCTGTCCCCGCGTGGTGTCGATGGCAGTGTTTCTAATGACAGAATGACAAATACTGCCATGAGTACAAATAAACCTGTATGTTCTCTGCACCATTTTCCGATGCTTTGCATCACTTTCTCACGTTTTAAGCCAATTCCATTAAATACTGCCCCTGCAAGATAACAAATGAGTCCTGCGATCATAGGCAGTTTCTTACTGTGATCTGTCACCGGTGAGATCATTGCAATGATCCAGAACAGTGCCAGCAGACCATGGATCACGCTCCACTGTTTTACCAGCTTACTCTTGCATTGATATAAGAAAAAACTGATTCCAGCTCCAAACGCAAAGAATAAAAGGAAACACAGATCTGATGTCCGATATTTTCCCAGGCTCCAGAAACCAGAGATTCCAAAAAAGGAAATTATTTGTAACAGAAATAATATTAGGCTCACTTGCAGCTGCTGCTCTGCATTCTCTAATCTCTTCAATTCCACACTCCTTACTCCATCTCTTTTGTTTCTTTTTCTTCCGTGCGTTCACTGATGATATACCGGGGTCTGTGCTTTACTTCCATATAAATCTTGCCAATATATTCCCCAAGCACACCAAGACAGATCAGCTGTACACCGCCAATAAAGCACACAATACTGGTCATGATTGCCCAGCCCGCAACGGAGTGTCCTGTCAGTGCCACAATGACAGACCATATCACCCCGATAAAACTGAGCACTGCAATACCGCATCCCAATCCTGTGATCAGATGTAATGGTCTGACACTGAGACTTGTGATTCCATCAAATGCCAGTGCCAGCATTTTGCTTAAAGGATAATGGCTCTCTCCTGCAATACGCTCATGTCTCTCATAATAGACAGAAGTACTCTTAAAACCGACCAACGGGAACATTCCGCGAAGGAAAATATTCACCTCTTTGTAATTTGCAAATTCCTGCAGCACTCTTGAGGATACCAGACGGTAATCTGCATGGTTGAATACTACCTCTGCCCCCATCCAGTTCATCACCTTATAAAAACCTTCCGCAGTAAACCTTTTAAAGAAGGTATCCGTATCCCGCCTGCTTCTCACTCCGTACACGATCTCGCAGCCGTCTAAGTATGCATCTACCATGGCATCCATGGCATTGATATCGTCCTGTCCATCACAGTCGATCGATATCGTGATGTCACACACATCTTTCGCTTCCATCAGTCCTGCGAGGACTGCATTCTGGTGTCCGCGGTTTCTGCTCTGGCTGATTCCTTTATAATGGTAATCTTCTTTTGCAAGCTGTTTTATGATCTCCCATGTCTTATCTTTGCTTCCATCATTTACAAATAATATTCTGCTCTCATCCGATATTTTTTCTTTTTGCACAAGGCTTTTTATTTTTTCCAAAAACATACTGCATGTGATCGGCAGTACCTGTTCCTCGTTGTAACAGGGAATCACGATATATAATACTGGCTGCATACTCAATTATTCCTTCTTTATTACATTATTGCCCACAATCACTACATAACTTCCATTATCAAATTCTGTCTTAAATCCCTCTGTCAAATACTGTTTTTCAAAACTCTTAGAAACAACGTAAACCATGTCTGTTTCCATGTTTTCTGATGAAGGTTCCGTAACATATCTTCCAAATATGCCTTTTGTATCAAAATTCTTTGCTCCACCCATCTGTTGTAAATACTCTTGCGGCAGCATCTTTGTATGCATAAGAATTAACGGATAACGAATCATTACTGTGCCAATTTTTCCATCTGTAATACTTTCTGCATATGTAAGTGCATCTTCATATCCATAATAAAAATCTGTATTTTTCTCCGAATAATAATCAAGTCCAAACAAAATAAAACTGCATACATATATTCCTGTTATTATGACAACTGCAATTTTATTTGCATTTCCTTTTATTTTCCTAAGAAAAAGCTCTATTCCATATGCACTAAAAAATATCATCGGCAAATGAATACAGTTAATCCTGTTTACATTTACATTGCTTATCATACATCCAACCAGACACGCTGTCAAAAACCACAGGCAGACAACATCCTGTATCCCAACAATTTTCTGATATATATGTTTGCATAAATGGACAACCGACATAACTCCACCTGCTAAAATAAATGGTATGGAACAATAATAATAAATTCCAACTACAGGTGAATTATGTAACATATCATCTTTCTGCCAGATCAGGACATACAGAAGACTTTTTAAATTCTCTTTTAAATTCCGTATTGACACTTCGCTCTCACGAATAGAATCCATTTCAGGAATAGATATCCATGATGTTCTTATTTCCGGAATATAACCATTATTTATTAGCAAGAACAAAAGTAAAGGCAACGCCAGCAATACAAGCAGCGCAATCCCTGTTACCATATATCTATCTACTTTTAATTTTTTAAAATAAACCGTGTATACCAATAATAGAAACAGAAATAATGGCACAAAAACCCACATAATAGCATAGCAGTATAATGATAATCCGAAAGCTATAAAAGCAGGTATGTAGTATTTACTATTCTCCTGCAGCGCCCGAACTGCAAAATATGCACCCAACAACAGAAAAAAAGGAACCAGATTTGCTTCCAATCCCCATCTGCAAAGCATAATATGCCACGGATTGACTGCCAGCAGGAACATCGAGATAACCGCTAATCTTTCATTTGCTATTTTCTTTACAAACAGATAAAACAATGGCAATGTCAGGCAGCCCAAAATTATCTGTGGAATCCGAATTGTATAAACACTCAATCCTCCAATTGCAATAAACGGAATTGTCAAATACGCATACAGGGCATTCATTCCATGTCCCCATGAGATAAAATAAACAGGATTTACATACCCATGTGAATCCATTCCTGTTTTCAGAAGTGAATATGCTTCATATCCTGAATATGCCTCATCCTGATGGATTCCTCCCGGCACTTGTCCTATCCATATAATGCGGGCTAAAACTCCTATTATAAGAATGAACCCTATCATACTATTCCTGACTTTTTTCTCTAAATACATCTCTCCAATTTTACTCTCTTATCTAAATATTATTTTTCCCAATATATTCTTTATCTGACGTGTATACTCCTGCAGCGTATAATGCTCATCCGCATATTCCATAGCGGCTCTGCCCTGTTGCTGCAACACCTCTTCATCCACACACACAGCCTCTGCTATCGTCTGCTCGATACTTTCCATATGGTAATCCTCAAAATATCTGCAATAGTCCCCCAGTTCATCCAGGCCATTCCCCTTCATGACAATTGGAATGATTCCGTGTCTTAGTGCGGTAAGCGCAGATGTCGATGGGGATTCGGAACAGGACGGCAATAACAGATAGTAACATTTTTCAGCGATTGCATTAAATTGGTCACTCATGGTATCGACAAATCCACACACATGTACATTCTCTGTGAGCTTGTATCCGGCTTCTTCCGCCTTCTCCGCTCCTCTTGCCCCACACAGATACAGGTTCCATTCGGGATGTTTTGCAAAAAGTTCCACCAGAATATCGTTTCCCTTGTGTATAAATCCATCTACACCGTAAACCAGAAAGTTTGTCTTCTTTTTTCTGGAAAAGTCTAATGCAAAGTCTGGATTCTTCAACGCTGACGGCCATACACGGTCTACCGGTTTTCCGGTATCTGCAAAGTACGATGGCTCTCCAAGACAGATGATTCGGTCTGCCTTTTTCTCGTCATCCTTTTTATAGTACACCCCTGTTCGTTCAAGATGGAATGTTCTCCCGGTGCGTTCTGTAAAATACCGCAGTCTTTCTGTCTCTCTCTCATAAGAGATGCGGTACGGATTCTCGGTTGTATACAATATCGCAGCTGCATCTGGATTTTTCTCCTTCGCATAGAAGAAAGTATCTCCAAATCCTAAGATATAATCATAATAATTTTCCCGGATCTCCTCTATTGCGTTCCTGTCATAACATGCACAGACATCGATTCGCAGATTCAGTTCGATGCACACCTTCAGGATCTGCATCATCTCCTGACGGTTTGTATGTCCGAAATTACGGTTCAGTTCGCGGATGGTTCGAAGATAGTCGAGGTAGCAGATCAATATCCTCTTCTGTTCTGCTGTACAATCCCGGTTCAGATCGGCAACCATCTGCTCCTGTCCGATTTTCTGCAAGTGTACTTTCTTTAGCAGGTCCTTGCATTTATTTTTTAATTCTTCCTTCATGCACCCAGTGCCTTTCTGTATTGTTCTTATACCTCATGATACTTTCAACTGTCCTGCCAGGACTTTGCTTCCATCCTCCCACTCATTTTGGGATGTCCGTGGCATCAAGTGCTTCATAGAATCCCTCTGCCACTACAGGAATTGCAAACTGCTGTGCCCTGATATAACTTGCCTCCTGCATCCGGCGGAGTTTCCCCGGATCGGCAAAAATCTCATCAATAGCCTGTGCTAATTCTGCAGTATTATATGGGTCAACAATTCTTCCCTGCACCCCATCTTCCATAAGGTCAAATGCTCCGTCTGCATATTTGGACGCAATGACCGGAAGGGATGCACACATGGCCTCTAAAATCACCAGACCATAACAGTCTTCCCTTGTTGGGAGTATAAAAACATCACTCTCAAGGTAACATTGACGCAATGCTTCCCCTTCTAAGTAACCTTTCCACGTCACCCTGTCTGCAATCTTACATTCTTCTGCCTGTCTGCGCAGTTCCTGCTCTTCGGAACCTTCTCCGACAATGACCAGGTGGATCTCCCGGTCGGTCTCTGCCAGTGCCGGGATCAACAGATCAATACCTTTTCTTCCGATCAGGCTTCCCACATAGAGCAATGTCTTTCCCGGCTGATTGTTTTCTTCCTTCTTCATCAGATATTTGTCAATATCGACCGTGAGTAGGCTTTTATGGCATAGTTCCGGCTTTGCGCCAAAACTGATCTGGTGTTTCATTGTCGCCGTACTGCTGCTGATAAAACCTGCTGCACGATGAATCACGTATTTTCGAAAGATTCTCTGAAGCTTTCCGATCGCCTTCTCCGAGTTGGCGGTTCCGTCACTCCACGACAGAAATGGTACTTTCTTTCTCCTGCACCAGTGTACCGCCTGAAGAATTGTCGCATTGTACTCCATGCAGATCACAATATCCGGCTTTTGCAGTTCCAATTCCCTGGCAATCCCCATGGACAGCACAATCCGCTTATCATCATATTTTCTGTGAATGGTAATCACTTTGCACTCCAGAAATGTATGACTGCCGAGTTCTTCCTCCGGCACATCCCACTGTCTGCCGATCTGGCGGTTTTCCGACGCATAGATCACATGGAAAGAATACTCGGAATCCTTATTTTGTATATACTTAAAAAAAGCCACCCTATATGGTGCCGGTGCATTTGTGATGATAACTACTTTCTTCACATAATCTCCAATCTTATCTGCTTATGTATACATGCTACTTATTTGTTTATATATGCTATAATATACATGATAACTTACTTTTCTATTTGTTTATATATGCTATAATATACATAATTAAGGCGTTTGGCAACTAATTCTTGTGTTTTCCATACACCATAGCTATAATAAATGCAAATGTCTGATTTTCCCACGACAGACGCATATTTGGAGGATTTTATGAAGATATCGTTGATTATTCCCTGCTATAATGAGGAGGAAGCTTTACCATACATATATGAGGAACTGGTGAAGGTTTCTGCCACTTTGAGCGATTATGAAATAGAATATCTCTTTGTGAACGATGGCTCCAAAGACCATACCTTAGACAAACTCAAAGAACTTGCGGCTCATGACGAGCGTGTAAAGTATTTTTCGTTCTCACGTAACTTCGGCAAGGAAGCTGCCATGTATGCCGGTTTCTGCAATGCTTCCGGGGATTATGTTGCCGTGATGGATGCCGATCTTCAGGACCCACCATCACTTCTTCCGAAAATGCTTGAAATTCTTGCTACCGGAGAATACGACAGTGTGGCAACAAGACGTGTCAACCGCGAGGGAGAACCACCGATCCGTTCTTTCTTTGCCAGACAGTTTTATAAACTGATCAATAAGATCTCTGATGCGGATATTGTAGATGGTGCCAGGGATTTCCGGCTGATGAAGCGCGATATGGTAGATGCCATTATAGAACTGAATGAATATAACCGTTTTTCAAAAGGAATTTTTGGCTGGATTGGTTTCAGAACCTATTGGCTGCCTTATGAGAATGTAGAACGTGTTGCTGGCGAGACTAAGTGGAGTTTCTGGAAGCTGTTTAAGTATGCCCTTGACGGCATTGTTAATTTTTCCCAGACACCATTATCGATTGCGTCTTTTGGAGGTATTTTCCTTACATTTGTCTCCTTTATTGCTATCATTTTCGTCATTGTCCGCAGACTGATCTGGGGCGATCCGGTAGACGGCTGGGCTTCCCTTGTCTGCATCATTACCTTTATCGGAGGCATTCAGTTATTCTGCATGGGAATTATGGGACAGTATCTTTCCAAGACTTATCTGGAAACCAAACACCGGCCCCATTATATCGTAGCGGAATCTAATGCAGATGATCCGGTGAAGATTCATTAACATCATTTTTTATAAACATACAATGAAGCCTTGTCTTAAAATCTGACAAGGCTTTTTTAGATCATAACGCAAGGAAAATGTGTAACTTATATGTATATAAACTTGTCAAAAGTGGCAAATTATTTACATATCAACTTAGTAAAATGTGAAATTTGTATGTTTACTAATATATAAAAACGTGTAGTTTATGTATTTATAAAAGTGCATAAATGTGCAGTTTATATTTAAAACAGCTTGAAAAAATGTGAAACTTATATTACTATATGCTTACAAAATATCAGGAGGTTTTCTTATGGAACGGATTGCACTGCAAAAACTGATTGAATGGAATAACAACAAAAGAAAAAAACCATTAATCGTCTGGGGAGCAAGACAGGTAGGAAAAACCTATCTTATACAGGAACTTTTTGCCAAAGAATACTATAAAAACAATTATCTCTATATAGACTGCAAAAAAGAAGATGAAATTCGCGAGTTTTGTTCCCAGACAGCTAATGCAGAGAAAATCATTGAATATATTTCATTACGAAAGGGATTTCAGATAACCGAAAAAACATTGCTGATTTTTGACGAAGTTCAGGAATGTCCTAACATTATTTCCTCTCTTAAGTATTTTTGTCAGGATTTCAGGGAAATTCCAGTGATTGCAACCGGATCTATGGTTCGCATCAAATTGCAAAGAGAAACACATAAAAAGGGAGCCCGAAACACGGATAAATTTCTTTTTCCTGTAGGAAAAATCAATCAAATAACTATTTATCCCATGACTTTCGACGAGTTTCTTATGAACAGTAATAAAATGCTCTACAATGCAATAAAGACTGCTTACGAAAATAAGCAGCCATTAGATACACAGATTCATGAATTAGCATTAGATCAGGTATATAAATATCTATTGGTTGGCGGTATGCCCGAAGCTGTGGAAGCCTATATTGATGACCATAATCTACTTGAATCCAGAGAAATATTAAAAGTTTTGTATGATAATTACCTTGCAGATATGGAGCTATATCAGGCAAGTCAGGAATCGATTCTGCGTTCCCGTGTATTGTTCCAAAATATTTATAAAGAATTGAATAAAGAATCCAAAAATTTTTCTCCGGGTCTGATTGAGGAAAATAGCAGAACAAGAGATTATGCCACCTCTATTCAGTGGCTCACGTTAGCTCACATTGTTAACCAGTCTTTCCAGCTGAAGGAACATATTACAATGCCTCTTATTCAGGATAACGAAAGCAATTTCCGCCTGTTTCTTGGTGACATCGGCATGTTTTCCTATCAAAGTGGAATAAATGCCGCCTCTTTCATATCAAACGAAAGAGAAAATACCTTATCCGGAATATTTTTTGAAAACTTTGTTGCCAATGAATTAGTTGCCAAAGAGCATCACTTATTCTATTGGCGTGGCAGAACATCCTGTGAGCTTGAATTTATTGTCGAATCCAATAATAAGCTGTATCCAATTGATGTAAAAAAAGGCAGAGGAACTCTCAATTCTCTTGAAAAATTTTCAAATCATAATAAATTTGAATTTGCTATTAAGGTCTCAAAGAATAATTACGGTTATAATCCAGATCAGAAATTACTCACTGTCCCATTTTATTTTATGCCATTTATTGCAAAAGACCTTGCTGATGGGACAATCACAATATAAAATTTATCTTCCTCAACCACATTTTCCGGAATGATTCCATACTTCTTTACAAGGAATCTTCCAAATGTGGTCTGCAGGAACTCATCCAGATCCTTTACATTCTCTTTATCCACAAAGATAACTGTCGGCTGTGGATGCTTCTCATTCTCGTAATACGCTGCCCATTCTTCATTAAAAACCGGAGTGCTGATACAGGTTGCAGACGTGAACTGCCCCTCTGTGAATGTATTGCAGAGTGCCTCCCCTCCCAGATAAAGAATGGTGTCATGACTATCAGAATAGCTGCGGATTTCTCTTTCTTTCTCCTCATAGTTTTCTGCTTCTTCCGGATATACATAAATCCCTGCCAATACTCCATCCGTCATCTGTACCCGGTGTTCCGTAATATTTGCCGGTCCGGTTCCAGTGATCCGGACAAAGTAACCTCTTGTGAAGAGTACTCCCGCAGCAAATGTGATAATGCATATTTTCTGTAATCCCTGATTCCATTTCACATTATATTTTCCACCATCCGGATAAATGCCTGTCAAACGATCCTTCTTTTCATCGATAATGTATTCAGAAAAGAGAAGCACAACCGCGATCAGATCAAGATATAAAAACGACGCATTCTCCTCGATTCCCATATTCGATCCAAACATCACGCCCAGATATACCGCAAATCCCGGAAGCATAAAAAGCCAGAATAATACCCGATCCTTTTTCTTCCCGGCAAAGTATAAGACCAGACCACTGACTGCTGCCAATAGATAGCGCACCTGCAATCCAATCGGACCACTTGGACGGATTCCTGTCACATTGCTGACAACCAGAACAACTGTCGGAACTGCAAGCAGATAAAAAAGAATATTTTCCTTCTGCGGAAACCATTTTTTCATACAAAGATATCCGGCAGCACAGATTCCCAGAAACATAACACTGCGTTTTCCAAGCGATAACATCTGTGTTCCATAGGAATACATCCTTCCATCCTCTGCGTGTGTTCCATCACTCAAAATCCCCTGAATATTCGCAAGTAATTCCGGGACAGACAGATAGGACAGGATATATACAAGAAAGATGCCTGCACAAATTGCACAAACCCCTGCAAATACAATCGGAACCTGCCACTTTGCATTTTTTCGGTTCAACAGCAGACAAGCTGCCACAAGATATACCGGAAATGCAAGGATAATCGTTGGATACGCCAGAACTGCCACAGAAAACAGAATCGCACTGATAACAATCTTCCACCAGTTGACAATCCCGCCGTCATTCGCCTGCCTTATCACGTCATAAATCAATACGGATGTGAGAATAACAAAGAGCATCTCCAGCAATCCATATTCCAGATTCTGGGTTGCCCTCGGCAAAAAGGCCGCTGTCACAATTGCCGCAAGGAATGCACTCTCCTGTGCAAAATACTTTTTTAAAATACGGTACACGATATATGCGACTGCAAATTGCAGAATCACCGATAAAATACGCAAAAAGACCACAAGTCCATCCACACTTCCAGTCACCCGGTAAAATAGTTCTGTTCCAAGCCATGCCGGCCACGCAGAAGTCATATGCAGATCCCACATTGTATCAAACATCCGGTCTCCGTTTAAAAGCCGTATTCCCATCACCACAATGTAAGATTCATCATGATCCATTCCAATATAAATTTTGCATATTGCAGTAAAGAAAGCAGCAAGCAGTAAAACTGCCTGCCACCACAAGATACCTTTATACTTTTTATTCATCCGATTCCTCATCATAACTCCATACATTTTTGGCAATGTAAATTGGACGATTCTTCACCTCAATATGCATTTTGGCAAGATACTCTCCAATAATTCCAAGCACCGTCAATTGAATACCGCCGATCAGAAGGATCAACACGATAATCGTCGGATATCCGGGAATTTCAATTCCAAATACCAGCTTCTGGATGATCACAACGATCATATACATGATTGCAAGGATCGAAGTTCCAATTCCAAGTTTTGTTGCCATTTTAAGCGGCTTTGTCGAGAATGAGATCACACCTTCCAGTGCATAATTCACCAGCTTCCAGAAGGACCAGGATGTGGTTCCTGCATTCCGCTCTCTCACTTCATATGGTCTGTAATAAGTCTCAAATCCGATCCATGCAAAGATTCCCTTAGAAAAACGATGGTATTCTGTCATCTGGAGGATTGCGTCTACCACACATCTTCTCATACAGCGGAAGTCACTGGCATTCTTGTATAGTTCCACATCGCAGAGCTTATTGATCATACTGTAAAAAGCACTCTTGAACAATGTCATGATTTTTCCCTCTTTGCGTTCTTCCTGATAAGCCGCCACTTCATCATACTCCGGATGTTCCTCCAGAAAATCCATCATCTCCTTGGCAACTTCAATCGGCTGCTGAAGATCGGTATCGATAATAACGATATAATCTCCCTTTGCATGTTGAAGTCCTGCATACAATCCTGCCTCTTTTCCAAAATTTCTGGAAAAGTTTATGATCGTCATCTGCTCTTTCTTCTCTGCATACAACTCTCTCAACACTTTTAATGTTCCATCTTTGCTGCCGTCATTGATAAATACAATCTCATAATCATAACCTGCTAAGATTTTTCCTGCTTCCTCGCAGAACAGTCTGACATTTCCCTCTTCGTTATAACACGGTGCAACTAATGACAGTTTCAAGCTTTCTCACCTGTACCTTTCTTCTTTGTAAATACCAGAAACTTACTGAATATATAATTGAGAACCAGAATAATAAACTGGATCACAAACTTTGCGATCAGATCATTGATATGCATGATCTCTGCCATTAACCACACTCCCCCGACTTCTATAATCATCGTGGAAAGTCTGGCTCCCACAAATTTCGTAAATTCTCCAAAACGCTGTTTCAGATTCTCTGCCTCTGAGTGGAACACGAATCTCGAATTTACAAAATATGCAAACAGGATTGCAGCCATAACCGATATGGTATTGGCAATATTCATATTGATCGGTGTTGCAAGTCTGAGTACATAATAACATACCAGATTCACTAAAGTGGTACATCCTCCGAAGAAAATGTAACGCAGCACATCATTATTCCAGCATTTCAAAATCAGTTCTTTTATTTTCTTCATCTATCGTTCCTTCTCTTATTCAAACTTCACAACAATCGTGTTGTTGATCACCCGCACACTTCCCTTTGCAGGATAGACTGCCATATTCTGATACTCCTCCGTAGCCCGGATTGCGTCTTTTTCCTCGCCTGATGTAAGTGCAAATCCAAGGCCAAAACAGTAATTCCACATTGCGATATAGTGATAGTCACCCTCTAAATAGATGTCCTGGCTCACACCCATGATATCCGGATGCAGATCTTCCACACCACTCGAATATGCATGATAAGTTCCCATCATCGCCACTTTGGTCGTCTGTGGATATTCATCCAGATCCTGAATGCGGTCTAAAATATTACCGCACACTGCATACGACTTCTGATAGCTCAGATTCATGGAATTATACGCAAGATTGGCGTTAATGGTATTATAATAAACCAGATAAACCAATGCAAGAAGTCCGGCTGTTTTCCACAACTTTCCTGCTTTTTTCTCCCATTTTCCACGCTCTATATACAATAATAACAGGATATACACAAAACATACGGCCATTTCCATAAGCGTATGGTAGGTGACATCTGCCGAGACAAAATTCACTGCAAAAGCTACGACTGGAAGCAATCCTGCTGCAAGAAAAGTCACGATCACGCCCGGAATATCTTTGTATATTCTGTTTTTTATCACCAGAAATACCGTTGTTGCTGCCACAAACAAAATGACGATCAGATTGGCATACGCATAATGATTCGCCTCCTGAATGCCGGTCTTTAAGTACCACAGATCCGCCAGACAGCTTAAAGTCTTATGAAGTGCCTGTTTATACTGCCCAAGTGTCAGGATACCCATACTTCCGATTCCCTGATAACTGGTCAGCGTAATCCCATAGTAGGCATTGATAATGGAATCTACCACTTTATAGAAAATTGCACCACCAAGTACCAGAATCAGATATTTCCAGTCATCCAGAAACATCTGTTTAAAACTTTTTCCTTCAAACATCATATCCATGATCACGATCATCATAATGACAACCAGTGTCACACTGATATACGCCTGATAAGTTCCCATACTTAGACCGATGCACACGATACCTGCCCAGATACCATGCTTTATCTTATAAGTCAGATACACTCCAAGTACAGATAACAGAAATGCTGCCATGTACCCATCTGCGGTAAACATGTATGCAAAGGTAGAGGTTGTGGTCGGAAACGACACGATCAGTCCCGCCACCAAAATGCATGACAGACGGCTTTTTACCTGGAACATATCGATCAGCAATACCACTACAATACTGATATAAAATAATGACAGTGCTCCGTTCACCCATGGCATGTCATACTCCGACGACAATCCACTGAAAAATCCTAAGAAACATCTTCCCGAATAAAAGGTTGCCCCGGTTCCTTTGAAGTTAAACATACTGTCCCAGGTCGGCAGAAAGTTAAAGAAACGGTATGCATGCGCAAGCAGTCCCAATATCCAGGTTGCAAGGAATCCTGTGATCCATTCACGCTGCACTGTTATCGTCCTGTTTCCAATCTGTATTTCTTTCATGTATCATTCTATCCTTTCTTATCCTCTGAAATCGACGTGCTGTCTCCAACTGTTTTCCTCTGGAAGCCATACGCTACCAGTAACACCCGTCTTCCACCACATTGGCTCCCTTAGGCTTCTCTTTGTCCGTAAGCCTTACCCATGCATCGGAATAGTATTTCTGTAAGAACTGATGGTTTTTATCTTCATCCCATCTTTTTCCATGGATACCAAACAAAATCTGTGTAATACCACCCAGATGTACCGCCTGCTTTCCTGCTGCTTTCATTTTCGCTGCTAGTGGAAAACCATAGGCGCCACAACCTAAAATCGCAAGGTCAAAATCCACTGCCATCGCTTTCCGGTACATATCCTCCAATGCTTCAAACCAGGTCGCATAGCGTTCATCCACTTCCCCTGCGTTAGTCTGCACGGCTTTCTGTACGATCAGTTCAAACTCCGGCAGAATATTCGTTCCCGGAAAAATCTGTTCGCTTCTCGCATACTGACTTCTGATAATCTCTGCCTGCGGATGGATCACCAGTACCTTTTTCCCTTTCAACGCCTCTGTCCACGGATGCTCCGGACAGCGGAACGGATCGATATAATGCAGATAGGTCAGATGCATTTCTCTGGTAAAAAAATGTTTCAGATAATAATCTTCAAAAGGCTGAAACCATGCTGCCTGATAATCCGTGCTTTTACATCCATTTATCATCTCTTCAAAAAACTGATCCATCAATGATATGTCATTCGGGAAAAATCCAGCACAGTCACAGAGCTGCTTTACATCTTTTGGCAATATTCTCCTGTCGTCAAATTCATAGGCACGCATATTCGCAAGTTCCACTGCTCCAAGCCTGCCTGCCATAAACGGTCTTCCACTTAAAATATCCTGCGCCATCTCCTGCTGCACCTGTTCAATGCTTTCAATCTCACGGCCGGCAAACTTATAATGCATTTTTTCCATAAGTGGAATTGCATCTATCTTATTCTGCCAATATAAACGTCTTTTTCCCTGTGCAAGATAATACAGATACGTAATCGGTCTTTTCATTTATTTCTTCTCTCCTAATGCCTGTTCCAACGCCCGCTTTAAGTAATGCCCCTGCTGAAGCTGATATGAGACAAGCAGCGCATTTTTTTTCAGTTGTTCATAGTCCGCCTGCTTTATTTTGCCCGGAAGTTCACTTAAGCGTTCTATCACAATCCCGCACTCATGCTCCTTTATAAAAGCAGCCATTCCGGAATGTTTCCACACAATTGCAGGGATTCCTGAGGCAAGATACAATCCACATTTGTGGGAATTGTTGTATTTTAAGTACTCACCAAGGCCACCTTCTATCTCGTCTTTTCCGGTTCCATCCCACACAAGTCCGTAATCCATCGTACAGACAGCCGCCGGTACCTCTGCGGCCTTCAACACTCCGTGGTATTCACACACCGACGGCAATTCCTCTTTTTTCTTATCTTCAAGTTTTCCCCAGAGATGCATCTCTAATCCCATGTCTTTAGAAAATGGAATACTCTTTAAAAACTCTGATTTATTCAGGTTTCCAGCAAATGCAATTTTAGCCGGCTGCGTGCCTGTATCCTGCTGCACTGAACACTTTTTCTGTTCCTGTGCTGCTTTTAACTGATTCTGTTCCTGCTCCGTCATGAGATAATCCCAGATGCCTATCGGAATCAGCCTGGATGTCACACCATTCTTCTCCAGAAGCTCTCTCGTATTTGTATTTGGCATTAACACAACATCCGCCATTCCGATGACCTGCGCTTCACCACGCATTTTTTCCTGAACAATTGGATCATCCGCATTTCCGTACCGGAAAGCATTCAGATCATTGATAAAACAGATGATCTGATATTTTTTTACCTTCTGGATTGCTTTGACCAGTTTGATCTTCACATGATTTTCCGGGATCGCAAAAAATATGGAATCTTTTTTCCCCGCCCGGAACAATAAAAAGCATGCAAGATACGGTAAATCTAATATTTTCATATATTTCGAACAGCTCTTTGGCATGCTCCAGATTGTTTTAGATCCTTTTTGTGCCAGCACTGCAAACACATCCTGCATTGCTTTTCCGGCCGCATCGCATGTTTCTCCGGCACGCTGGCTCAGTGCATAAATACTCATACTGTCACCTATCTTTCCACATAAAGTAATAATCTCTCTTTTATCTTATGGAACAATGTCATGCCTGACGCAAGCCATCTTCCAAGTATATCCGCAAGTTTCTTTGCAATTTTGCTTTCCAATGTTCCAAAAACTTTCTGTCTCACCAGATCGATCACAATACACCCGGTCACCACGCATGGTGCAAATACACAGATGAGCGGAAATAACAGCGGCGAAAATGCATAGTTCTCCAGTGGCAGGACCAGATAAACAAGCCGCTGAAAACCAAAGGAAAAGACATACACCGCCAGAACCCCGCTTGCGATCCGGTTGATAAACGAACTTTCAAAAGACATATTCCGAAATACGGTAAATAGTAAAATTGCAGAAACAATCGTAAAAATGGAACAGTCGCGATAGAAGAAACTGTAGTGCCCGGTAACGGTATATAACGCCATTTCCAGTAAAAATGTCAGCAAAATATTTCCCAGTAACAGCGCGCATAATCTTCCTGTCCGATACACATGTTTATCATACAACCGGATATATCTTCCGATCATATAGATGACTGTCATCTGTACGACATTTTTTCCTTCTGATCCCATTATATCAAAATGCAAAAAGGTTGGTACAATACTGAACAAAAACAGACAGAACCATAAAATATTCCGCAACTGCACCTGACTCAACCGTTCCGCTGCTTTATTCAGATACCCGGACAATATGGCAATAATAAAATATGCTGTCAGATACCAATACTGATTGGATAATATTGGGAAAATGGTTGAAAGAAGATCCAGTTTTCCAACAGGAACACCCAGCGCTATGCGTATGATCAGATGTAATACAGTATAGAAAATGACCATGAGATCCAGTCTGATCAGTTTTTCCAGCTGAAATCTCACTCCGAAATATCCAGAGATCAGCATAAAACACGTCACGCCCAGATTGGTAAAGCAATTGGCAAATATGAGCAGATAACGGTTCGTCTGTGAAAGTTCATTGCCGCCATATGCAATTGTATGCATGAATATGATTCCAAAAATACATAAAACCCTCAATAGTTCAATGCTTGAATTTCTTGCTTTTGCTGCCATACTGCCTCCGTGCTATTTTCTCTTTATTTTTCTTATTGCCTTCTGGAAAGCCTTTCGAATCAACTGCTTCATCTCATCATCCAGCACTCCCTGAAACATCATTCCCTGCAAAATCAATGTTCCGGCTTTTCTTGTATCCCTGATCATAAGAGGCATGACAATATGAATCACAATGTAGGTTGTAAGTGTTGCGACCGCTGCTCCCAGGATTCCAAAATGTGGGATAAGCAATGCATTTAAAATCACATCCGTTGCAAGACCTGCCAGTGCAAAATAATTGACATATTTATTCTTATTCTCAGTAGCAAGATACACCTGAGTCAGGCTTCCGATAGAAGAAATACCGGAATACCACACAACGATCACCAGTGCACCTCTTGCACCCAGATATTCTGTTCCATACAGGAAATAAATCACCCAGTAGGAAAAGATACTGATTGCCAGAGACCATGCAACATTTAAGAGCCAGATTCCCGCATAGGACTGTTTTAAACGTTTGTAAAACATACCTTTATCCTGCTCCGCATTCTTATACAGGATTGGACTGACAGACTGGATAAATGCTGACGGTATCATTCCCCACAATCCGGCGATCGCCAGTGCTGCAGAATATAATCCGACGGATGTATTGTCTAACATCTGTTTTAACATGATCTGATCGATCTTTGAATAAAGGATTGCGATCAGTCCCGATATCATATAATGATAGGACTGCCGCATTATTTTTTTGCCAAGTCTAAGTGACACCTTCGGTCGAAAACCATTTTTCCGGACATAAAATATCATCAGCACAAACGATAACAGCAGGGTATCCACGGATGTTGCAAACGCAAACCATAAAATATCTGCATTGTTTGCAAGAAGATAGATACGGTACAGAGACATTCCCAGATAGGATATCACGCCTGCAATACTGGTGTATTTTCCGAGAAGTTTTCCCTGAAACCAATACATAAAAGTATCAAATGCACTTGCCAGGATTGCAATTGATTCGAGGACTGCAATCTGTATGATCAGCGGATCATCACCATCCGTGATCGAGACAAGTGCGATCACAGAGATCGTTGACAACACTGCTGTGATAAATCTCATGAGGATGCCTGTCCAGATGACTTCATTGTCATCTTCCTGTCCCATTGACACTTCCTTGATCACAATGACGCTGAGTCCTAGTGATGTAATGGACGAGAAGAAAGATACATATGCTGCCACATAATTGATGGAGCCAAAATTATCCGGTCCAAGGTATCTTGCTGTTGCCAGGGATACGAAGAAAGACAGAATCATATTCACAATTCTTCCACCAAGCAGCCAGCTCATATTGTTGATTACTTTTTTCCTGCTATTATCCATGCCCATTTCCTGCCAGTTTTCTTTGTTATGACTTGTCTGATGTATTTTTTACATCCTGCTCAATTCTTGACTCGATCTTGATCCAGCTCTCCGGATAAAAATCGCCTCTCCAGAAAGATACGATCGGTGCAGTCACTACTTTCTGCGGATTGGCATTCAGATATGCAGCCCACCAGCTGAAAGAACTGTTTGCTGTAATATCATGTCTGCATTCTACCATGCAGAAAAACTCGTCAATATATGACATATCTTCCTGTCCTGAGATAAAATAGTAATTGTCTTTCTCTCCGAAATTTTCCTTCACCCATGCAATATCATCGGAGAAAAAGCAGTAGTTTACTTTTCCGACTTTCTCTTCCATAATCTTCATGGCATCCTCAAAGTATTCCATGCGCAGGTTCGTATCTGCCAGCAGATAATCCCCCCGGCGGATATGCACTGCAACGGTCTCTCCAAGAGAATGGATCAGTTCTATGCTTTTTTTTGCAGTCTCACTCAGTTTCTTTGGACGGAATAATCTGCGCAGATCATCGGCATACTCGTTAAAGTACTTATCACTCTGCCAGTAACCGCTTAACATGACATCCCCATTCTGTTCAAACACTTCCGGATGATAGACAAAGTTTCCATTCTCTTTAAAAATCTTTGTCTTTGCCCCGATTGCCTTTCTGCGTCTGATTTTATTGAAAACCGCACGGTTTAAAAAATCTCTTTTATATTTATAAGTAATGCGTTCCACATATTCAATGGTCAGTTCATCAATTCCCAGTTCTCTTGACATCCCATTGTCTGCCATGTAGGTATTGATATACAGATCAGCTCCCTTTTTCTTTGCCAGTGCATATCCACATGCATACGCAAATAACTGGTTTCCAAATCCTCCGGTCAATTCTGCTATTACTTTCATAAATTTCCTCTTTTCTGATTCTTTTCATACAGCATCACATATTTTTCCACCTGATGTTCACAGTCATATAACTGCTCTGCAACAAGTCTCTGTGCTCTGGACGGTCTGATTTTTCCTTTGTCATATTCTTTCACATATGCATCCAGTTTCTCCGACAGTTTTTCAGGAGTTGATGTAAAATAATCAACATTTTCCAATCCTTTTCCCTGAAATTCGGTCAGTCCAGGGGCTTCCGCCAAAAGAACGTTCATCCCGGTAAAAATAGCCTCCAGCGTTGCAATGCTGAGTCCCTCATAAATGGAAGTCATCAGAAATACATCTGCTTCCTGTAAAAACGGCATCGGATCTGTACTTCCCGCAAAGGTGATCTGTTCCTGTATTCCAAGTTTCTCTGCCAGCTGTTCTTCACGCTCAGTCTCTCCCTTTGCATAGCCCACATGCCGGTATAAGATCCTGTCTTTTTCCTTCATCAGTGCAATTGCCCGCAGTAACAGTTCGTGATTCTTGACATGCCCACAATTGCCGACTGTGACAAGCACAAGCTTGTCTGTTGTCTGATGCTCCTGTTTGATCTGCTTTTTCTCCTGCTCCGACAGAAAGGAAAACTTCTGGTTATTACACCAGTTATAGATCGTTGTTTCGCAGACATTGCCAAAAACCTGTTTCTCATTCTCTGCCACACCATCACTGATCGCCACAAAGCTGACCCGAAGCGGTTTTCTCATGATCCACCGCGTTGCTGCCTTTATTTTTCTCTGAATCCCTGTATGCGCAAAGGTACTGTGCACGGTTCGTACAATGTGTCTGCTTCCCGTTATTTTCGCAATAAGTGCATATTCAAACGCCAATGACTCCCTGTGAATATGTACAATATCATAGGAATGTTTTCTCATATATTTCCAAAAAGAAATCAGATGCTTCACTTTGGACATTTTTCCGTTTCCCTCTGTCGGAACCCAGACAGTCTCATAACCAGCCTGTTCTAATTGTCCTGCAAATGGTCCTTTGATCTTCCCTGTTGCCATAATACTGCAATTGCAAACATCTTTCCAATAAGGATATGCATTGTAGATCATCATCTCTGCCCCGGACGGGTGCAGTTCATGCAAAATGTGCAGTACACTCATTTTTTCACTCATTCATTTCGATTCCTTTTTTTAATACTCTATGCGTAACCGTTTAGTATCCTCACGGTTACTTCCTTCTATTCTATACTTCTTATTTTATATCTTTCTGTTTAGCCTCAATCGTTTTTAACATGATCTCAGCCGTAGACTTCCATGTAAAATCCTGCATAATTCTCCGGTGCGCATTTTGCACGATTTCTTCTCTATATTCCGGTGTATTACAAAGTTTTTCCACATACTCCGATATCTGCATGGAATTATCACAGAGAAAACCATCCTGCCCACTTGTGAGAATGTACTCCGGTCCCGGCGCTCTTCTTGCAACTACCGGACATCCATAATACATGGCCTCCAATATTGCCATTCCAAAGATTTCCACACGATTTAGATTTACCATAACATCTGACATACGATAGAATTTCCAGACCTGACTGTTCTCAATACTCTCGATACGGTAAACTTTGTCCCGCAATCCGAGATCATCCATCTTTTTCTCAAATTCCGGCTGCAATTCTCCCTTTCCAATCGAGATCAGACGGTACGAATCATCTTTTTTACTGAGTTCTGCAAAGATATCCAGCATCTCAAGCGGATGTTTTTCATCGATCAGCCTTGCCAAAAACAGGATCACTTTCTGATTTTCCTTAAAACCAATCTCCTCCCGCAATTTTCCGACATCCTCTTTTTCGTAATCTTCATGAACTGCAGCCAGATCCAGACAACACGGTGCTACGATCACATCTTTGATCTGCTCTGATTCCATCTGCTTTTTTACATTTGGCGTCTTCGCCATCACCGTCATCTTGCGGTAATAACGGATATTTGGAATCAGAATGTCAAGTAACATTTTTTTCAAAGAACTCGTATTATGGCTTCCAAGTGCTCCGATATATGGAAGACATACCACATGATTTTTCTGACATACTTTTCTGACCTGTTTAAAGTTCATCTGATTATCGGAAAAAACGATCACACCATCTACATCCGATGTAATAAAGTCACAGGAATGCAGTGAATGAAACCCGAATGATTTTGAGTGAAGATAATGCATATGAAGATTCTCTGCAAACTCTACGGTCTCATCTGTATCACCTTTGATAAAACTGTACATGTCCACACAATGTCCCATATCTGCCAGGGCTCTTCCAAGCCCCATATCCTGTGTATTGTAAAACTTTCTATGACTCTGATCTGTCATCCCCAGCGCAATTATCTGTATTTTCATATTACTTATTCCCTATAATTTTATGATATATATCCTCAAGGATCCGATAGTTATCTTCCGGTCTTAGACGCTTTTCATAGAATGCCTTCGCATTCTGTTTCATTTTACCAATATCCATCTGGTTATAAGTTCGAATTTTGTCTGCAAGATCATCCGGAGAATCATAGACAAATTTGATGCCCGTCTTATTATCCTCCACCATTTTTGCGAGATTCCCGACATTTCCTGCAATCACGGGAACTGCATTGGAATATGCCTCGGCAATTGTCATAGCGAATGCTTCGTAACACTGGGATGCCATGATCACCGCTCTCGCACCACGGTACTTTTCCTGTACCTGTGTCTTATTCAGATATCCGGCAAACTCAATATTTTGAATATGATGTTCCCTGATATAAGTCTTCATCTCATCCATCATCGGTCCGTCACCCGCAACGATCAGCCTCTGATCCGGCAGTTTTTCAAATGCCTTGACAACCACATCGATTCCCTTTAATGCCTCCACTCTTCCCACAAACAGGAAGTAATCCAGTTCCGTATGAGGTTCTTCCGGTGCTGTTTCCTGGAATGTAAAATTTGGTTTGATATAGACTTTGTCCATATCAATTATTTTTTTTGCTCCCTTGTTCAGTTTGCTGAGTTTTTCTTTGTTAAACTCTGTCAGGCAGATAAAATTGACTTTGCGATATGTTCCAAGCATCCTGTGAATCTTAAGAATCGCCGCACTCACGAACGTCTGGGCTTTGCTATTTCGATAACATCCATATTTTAAAGAACACTGCAGTCCTTTTTCCGAACATTCCTCGCAGATTCTGTCCCCACGGAAATACGATCCCGCCGGGCAAAGCATCCTGAAATTGTGCAGTGTCTGCACGACTGGCACTTTGCAGTCAAATGCGGCATAGAAAACAGACGGGCTTACCATCATCAGCGTATTGTGTACATGGACTACATCAATATGATTCTCACGAATGATCTTCTTTACTTCCCGATAGGTTTTGAACGAATACACCGCACTGAATGGTATCAATAATTTCTGCACAGCATTCATCTCATTGATCTCTGTGTTATTCCGGCTGTAGGTGATCACTTCATTCCCATACATTTCCAACAGTTTCTTTTCGATAGATGGACGGATATCATTCTTTATTCGTTCCGGATCTTCGGATAATTTATGTAAAAAACGCGATACTATTTTTTCGCGGGAGTAGACACTCATTAGATGCTTCTCTGTATAATAAGAGGCGATATGAATAGCTTGTCTTTCTGCCTCACTCATCTTGCTCATAGCTTCGGGAGAGGCGTGAAATGCTTGTTCTACCAATTGCAAGGTACCATCGTCCAGCTTTTCCGCAATATAGGGAATCAGCAATATGCCGAGTATCGGATGCTCTGTGAAAACGATTATAACTTGTCCGTTAGTTGGTCTCTCTTTCATTCTCTTTTAGGCTTTAACAGACAAAGATACGGGAAAATACTTAATTTTGCAGCATGATGGAGGAAAACAAACGAGTATTGCTTGGAATGAGTGGCGGTACAGATAGTTCTGTTGCTGCTATGCGATTGCTGGAAGCCGGTTATGAAGTGATCGGAGTAACCTTCCGTTTTTATGAATTGAATGGCTCGACAGAGTATCTGGAAGATGCCCGTAATCTGGCAGAACGTTTAGGAATACGGCATATAACATACGATGCCCGTGAGATATTTGCCCGGCAGATTATTGAATATTTTGTGCAGGAATACCTGGCAGGACGTACTCCGGTCCCCTGTACCTTGTGCAATAATTACTTGAAATGGCCTCTGCTTGCTAAAATTGCCGATGAAATGGGCGTTTTCTACATCGCTACCGGGCATTATGCACAGAATATACAACTAAATAATACCTTTTATATAACATACGCTGCCGACTCGGATAAGGATCAAACCTTCTTTCTATGGGGATTGAAACAAGATATTCTTTGCAGGATGTTGTTGCCGATGGGGGATATTACGAAAGTGGAAGCTCGTGTCTGGGCTGCGGAACATGGGTTCCGGAAGGTGGCAACTAAAAAGGATAGTATAGGCGTTTGTTTTTGCCCAATGGACTATCGAACTTTTCTGAAAAACTGGTTGGCTCAAAATAATGAGGCATTGGCAGAAGAAGAGCAGATGATGGGGGAGAATCAAGCATTGGTTGGAGATTGGCAAGTATTGGTTGGAAGCAATCAGGCAGGACTCAATAAAGTGAAACGAGGAAGGTTTGTCGATGAAAAGGGAGATTTTATTGCCTGGCATGAGGGTTATCCTTTTTATACCATTGGACAGAGACGTGGCTTGGGCATTCATTTGAACCGTCCCGTATTTGTGAAAGAGATTAATCCTGAAAAGAACGAAGTAGTATTAGCTTCTCTTTCAGCTCTGGAGAAAACAGAAATGTGGTTGAAAGACTGGAATCTTGTCAATCAGGAGCGTACTTTAGGGCATTCTGACATCATTGTGAAAATACGGTATCGCAAACAGGAAAACCATGCTACGATTACCATTACACCAGATCATCTACTGCATGTGCAACTTCATGAGCCTTTAACCGCCATTGCTCCGGGACAAGCTGCTGCATTCTATAAAGATGGCTTATTATTGGG
>ERZ773185.864-NODE-864-length-25296-cov-6.746246_pt1 | contig 25296 bp, 22 predicted proteins | sample MGYA00580531_ERZ773185 | MGnify/ENA primary metagenome ERZ773185 (study PRJEB29015, sample SAMEA2737799) | human gut metagenome | biome: human gut; feature: human-associated habitat; material: faeces | place: China | collected 2012 ...
GTTCCGGCGGAGCAGACGAGGGCATCCCGCAGCAGGAGAACGCCCTCGTCCAGCAGGGCGCGCAGCTGCTCCCGGTCCCACTTCTCCAGGGCCACGCAGTGCTCCAGCAGGGCCAGCTCGTCACCGCCGGCCAGGCGGCGCACCAGCTCCAGCGCGCCGTCCAGGGCCTGGGTGTCGCCTGCGGCCTGTCCCTCCAGCTCGGCCACCGCCCGGCCCAGCAGGCCCTCGCAGCGGTCGGCGGCGGCCTGCCGGGCCGCCTGGGGCTGGTCGGGGTAGTGCTCGTCCAGCCAGAGCTCCGCCTCCCGCCGGGTGACGGGGGAGAGGGGGAGATGCTCACACCGGGAGCGCACTGTGGGCAGCAGGGCGGCGGCGTTATCGGTGAGCAGGAGAAAGGCGGCGTAGGCCGGGCCCTCCTCCAGCAGCTTGAGCATGGCGTTCTGGGCGCTGGCGTTCATGGTCTGGGCGTTCTCCAGGATGTAGACCTTGCGTTCGGCCTCGTTGGGCCGGATGTAGGCGTCGGCGCGGAGGGCGCGCACCTGGGCCACGCTGATATCCTTCCCGTCGTCCCCCACCCGCACGATGTCGGGGTGGATGCCCCCCTCCGCCTTGCGGCAGCCGGCGCAGGACAGGCAGGGCAAAGCGCCGCCCCGGCGGTCGCACACCAGGGCGGCGGCCAGCAGGCCCGCCAGGGTCCGCTTGCCGGAGCCCGCCGGGCCGCTGAGGATGTACGCGTGGGAGAGGCCCCGCCGGGCCGTCTCCAGCTCCAGCTGCCGCTTCAGCGGGGCGTTGCCCGCCAGCCGGGTCAGGTTCATAAAGACTCAGACCCGCTCAAACCGCTCGATATCCACCACGAAGATGGTGGCGCCGCCCACCACGACCTCCACGGGCATGGAGGGGTAGTAGCCGTAGCTCATCTCGGTGGGTATCATTTGCTTGCGGCTGTGGGAATGCTCCCGGATGATGTCGATGACGGTCTGCACCTTCTCCTCGTCCACGCCGATGAGAATGGTCACGTTGCCCGCCATCAGAAAGCCGCCGGTGGTGGCCAGCTTGGTGGAGGAGAAGCCCTTCTTGGTCAGGGCCTGGGTGACGGTGTTGGCGTCATCGTGATTGATAATCGCAAGAATCAGTTTCATTGCTTTTCCCTCCTGAAGGAAAGACGCTCCTTTGCTCATTCTATGAGGCACACACAGGTTCGGAAACAACCTCAACGTCTTCCAGTGTATTATAACCTATTTGTTTCAAATAAGCGATAGTTTTTTTGCAAATTCGCTCCCCAGGCGCGAAAACAGGTACCCCGGGGGGATAGGGGGCCAGCTGTACGGCGGATACTCGCCCGGCGCAGCCCTCCAGAGGGAGGCGCTCCGTCCGGGCAAACAGGGCCTCCCGGGGGGACAGGACCCGCTCCGGCATGGGGGGCGCCGGGATGGGCGGGCAGCGGCCAAGCAGCTCCGGAACCTCCTCCAGTCCGCGCTCCAGCCGGTCCAGATCCTCCCCACTGTCCATCCCCGTGAGAATGAGCACCACATGGCCGCCGTCCTCCATCTCAGGCCAAAGGCCCCGGGCCTCCAGCGCCCGGGCCAGGGCGGGGCCGTCTACCGCGTTCAGCGTCAGCCGGGTGGGATCCAGAGCGCCCTCCTGGAGACTGGGAAACCGCTCCCGCAGGGCGGCAGTCCGCTCCGCTGTCCGGCGGTACAGCAGTTTCCCCTCCCCCTCCATCCAGTCCCGGGCCCCGTCCATGGAGATCATCATGGGGTAGGACGGACTGGAACTGCCGTACACCGAGGTCATCCGGCGCACCTGCTCCGGCTCGAAGCCGTTGGCGAACAGCAGGGAGGACTGCCCCAGGGCGGGGAGGGTCTTGTGGGCGGAGCAGACCACCACGTCCGCCCCGGCGAAGGCGTCCACCCCCAGGAAGGGCAGGTGTGCCCCATGAGCCCCATCCACAATAAGACGTCCCCCATTTCGGTGTACCATGTGGGAAATTTCCTTGACATCACACAACAATCCGCAATAACTTGGCGATGTAATACAAACTGTTTTTATTTCCGAGTGTTCTGTCAGTGCTTTTTCCACAGATTCCGGGGAAATTGTGGACGTCAGCCGCTCCTCCTCCCACCAGGGCCGTGGGAGGTAGACCGGCTCCAGGTCCAGCAGGGCCAGGGCGTTATACACCGCCCGGTGGCACCCCCGGTCGATGAGCACCCGGTCCCCGGGGCGGCAGCAGAGGGCCAGCGCGGTGTGGAGCCCCAGTGTGGAGCCGCCGGTGAGGAATTGACAGCAGTCCATGGAGAAGTCCTCCGCCCACAGCCGCTGGGCGGAGTCGAAGGGCTCCCCGCCATGGAACAGGTCCCCGGTGGGGCCCAGCTCGGTCACATCCAGGGCGGCCGCCCCCGTTAACTCCGGGATGGGCAGAGGCTTCCCCTTGTGGCCCGGGATATGGAGCCGGACGGGACCTTGGGCCGAAAAGGCGCGGATGGCGTCATAGAGCGGTGTCATCGTGTTCCCTCCTGGGTGAAATGAAATAAAAACGCGGCGGGAGGATCGTTGCATCTTCCCGCCGCGTCAGGGCTGAATCCTTATTTCTGTCCGGGGGCGTAGGCCACCACAGTGCGGCGGTTGGGCTCCACTCCGGTGGAGTAGGTGGTCACATTGGGGTAGTCCTGAAGGGCTGCGTGGATCACATGGCGCTCATAGGCATTCATGGGCTCCAGCGTCATATTCTTCCGGTACTTGACCACTTTTCCGGCCACCTTGACCGCCAGGCGCTGGAGGGACTCCTCCCGCTTGGCACGATAGCCCTCGGCATCCACATGGATGCGCACCCGCTTGGACTGACTGCGGTTCACTGAGTAGTTGGTCAGCTGCTGGATGGCGTCCAGGGTCTCGCCCCGGCGGCCAATGATAGCGCCCAGGCCGTGTCCCTGGAGCACCACCTGATAGCCCCGCTCACTGACATAAATTTCCGGGACGGCCTGTACATGGAGGTGTTCCATCAGGCCGGTGAGAAACTCCCGGATGCGGGCCGCTCTGGGGTCATCCATCCCGGCGGGCTCCAGGCCGTCCTGAGCCTTCTCCTCCTGAACAGGAGCGGACTGCGCATCGTCCCGGCCGATCAGCAGCTCATCGCCGGGTTCCAGCTGACCGCCGGCAGGCTCCGCCTTTGGTTTGGGCTGGTGGGCTGGAACGGGCTCCGCCTTGGGGGCAGGCTCAGACTGCTCCGGGGCGGCGGGGACATCCCCGTCCGGGACCTCATAGCTCACGCGGACCTTGGCGGGGTTCCCGCCGAAGCCCAGAAAACCGGATTTGGCCCGCTCCAGCACCTCCACCGAGACGTCGTCCCGGTCCAGACCCAGCTGGAACAGGGCGGCGGCGATGGCGTCCTCCTCAGAGCGGCCGGTGGTCTCGATCCACTTTCTCATCCTCAGACACCTTCCTTTTTGTCGTCCTCTTCCTCAGGGAGTTCCACCTCGATCTGCTCCACTTCCACCTCGACCTCCTCGGTCTCCGCAGGTTCCTGAACAGGGACAGGCTGCTCCTCGGGGATCTCGGGGGCGGACTGCTGGACGGCGGGCTGCTCCGCCGGGGCCGTCTCCTGCTTCGGAAGGGCCTCCGTCTCAGGCTTCTGAGCGGTCTCTTCCTTCTTCTCCTGGGCGGGAGCGGCCTTCTTGTTCTTCTTGCCCTTCTTCTGCTGTTCCGCATCTATCTCGGCCTGGAGCAGGTCGCTCATGTCCCGGTACTCGGTGACGCCGCCAAAGCGCTCGGGGATATAGGCGCGGCCCCGGGCATAGGCGCGGATGCCGATGCGGCTGTCATCCTTGTTGACGCCGGGCTCGGTGGGCTCGTCCTTCTTGACGTGCTTCTTGCCCCGGTTCTTCTTCTCCTCCTCAAGGCGGCGCTGGCGCTCCAGCCGGGCCTCCTCCTTGCGGCGCTTCTCCTCTTCCTTCTCCTGGCGCTCCCGCTCCGCGGCGGCGGCCCGGGCCGCTTCATAGTCCTTCTTCAGCAGCTTTCCGCAGATGATCTCCTGGAAAATGGTGAAGATATACTGGGCGATCCAGTACACAGACAGACCGGCGGGGACGGTAAAGCCGATCCACAGGGACATCAGAGGCATCATGATCATCATGGTGCGGTTGGTCTTGGCCATGGTCTCATCCTGCGCCTGATTGTTCATCTGGTTGGTCTTAAGGCTGACCTGCATGGACAGCAGGGAGATGCCCACCGACACCAGGGGCAGCAGGAACAGTCCAATGGAAGCCCAGCTAAAGCCGGCGGTCCAGAAATTCCACTTGGGGATGTTGGCCAGGTTGATCCCCAGGAAGGAGAAGTCCATCACGAACAGCTTGGAGCCGGCGTCGCCCAGCAGGGCCTGGAGGGCGGCCAGGTTGTCCGGGTTGATCATGGACGCAAGGTACATCTGGTTATAGGCGCCGTTCTGGAACACCGAGGTGAGCTTCCCGTCGGCCACCTGCTGGACCAGCTTCTCCATGGCGGCCGGGGTGACCCAGCCGCTGCTCACAGCCACGGTCTGCCAATCCAGCTCCTGGGCGATGAGCTGGATCTGCTCCATGGTCAGCCCCATGAAGTAGGTCAGTGGCTCACGGATGATCCCGTACAGCACCATCAGGAACAAAATGGGGATGAAGGACCAGAGGCAGCCGCTCATGGGGTTGACCTTTTCCTTCTCATAGAGCTTCTGGACCTCCAGATTATAGCGCTCCCGGTCCTTGCCGTACTGCTTTTGCAGCTGCTGCATTTTGCCGGAGAGCAGATTCATCTGGATCATGCTTCTCTTTCCCTTCAGGCTGAAGGGGAACAGCACCAGCTTGATGATGAGGGCAAATAAAATCAGGGCGATGCCGTAGCTTTGGAAGAAGTCATAGAAAAACTTCAAAAGCAGGGCAAAAGGCATCAGAAAAATACCCACAATGGTACCTCCACATTGTTAAATTGGTTCCGGCCCTCCATCACGGCACGGGGTCGTACTGGATGGATTTCTGCCGGTGGAAGGGGTTGCACCGCAGGATACGGCGCAGCGCCAGCCAGCCCCCCTTCCAGGCGCCGTACTTCTCCACCGCCTCCAGGGCATACTGGGAGCAGGTGGGGATGAATCGGCAGCAGGGCGGGCGCAGAGGCGAGATCTCGCGTCGGTAAAAATGGATCATCCAGAGCAGCAGGGCCTTCATCCCGCGCTCCCCCGGGGCGGGCAGATCCCCAGCTTCCGCATCAGCTGCAAAAAGCTGCGTTCCAGCTCGCCATAGCTGCCGTAAATCACCCGGGTCCTGGCCACCACCACAATGTCATAGCCCGGCAGAAGCCGGCTCTCATTGGTGCGGTAGAGCTCCCGGATACGGCGGCGGGCGCGGTTGCGCTTCACCGCGTTGCCCAGCTTCAGCCCAGTGGTGATGCCAAGCCGGCTGTTGGGCCGCTTGGTCTTGCGGCAGTAGATGGCAAAATAGGGGGAGACGGCGCTCTTGCCCTTGCTGTAAAGCCGGCGGAACTCGTGATTTTGTTTCAGCGCAACGGTATGCTTCATGAAATTTCCTCCGACTGTTTGAAGATACGGCAAAAGAGAGGGTGCACAGGGGGAACGGGGCGCTTTTAGGCGCTCCGCGCTTCTCTTTGTCACGCTGCGGATTGGGCGCGCGGCCAGGTCGACAACTCCTCTGACTCCGGAGTCTGTCTCCCCTGCGCGCCGATCCTCCGCGCTTCTCTGTATGCACCGCAGGGGCGGGGGAATCATTCCCACGCCCCTAACTACGCGCTATGTCTTGAGTGTCCTTTTGTCGTATCTCATGGAATGATCCTGTCGCGTCCGGCTTCGGGCTCAGCAGGATAAGGCCCGCGGCAGGACAGGACCCGTCCTGTCCACGGATCAGTGGGTCAGACGAGCGCGGCCCTTGGCGCGGCGGCGGGCCAGCACCTTGCGGCCATTGCGGGTGGCCATACGCTTGCGGAAACCGTGTTCCTTGGAACGCTGGCGCTTCTTGGGCTGATAGGTACGAAGCATGGGGGACACCTCCTCATTTGATCTCAAGCCGGCGGACCGGCCCAACAACAGCCGTCTCCGGCTGCGGTTCACTTGGTCGTTCGGACTTTCTCCGGCCATTCCGCAAAAGGGTACAAAAACCCCTTTTCTTCTGGAACAGCGACACCCATTATAGCGGATGTATTTTCTCCCTGTCAACTACTTTTTTCATTTTCTCCACAAAGTTTCTATATTTTTCAGAAAAATCCCACATCTTGTGTCCCCGGCCCCCTTTTCCCATAGGAAGCGCTCGTTTTTCCACATCCCAGCCGCCCTCTGTGTTCAGGGACAGAATTTTTCATACCTATAAAATAAAAAATACCCGGGAAATCCTTGCGGCCAAGGCGCTTTTTTGGTATAATAACGGGGGAAGAAATATGCTTTTTCCTGCTCCGCCGCCCCTGCTCCGGGCTGCGGAGCCGTTCCATCGTCTGACGGGTCCCCTGCCCGGATCTGGCGCAGGGGCCTTTCTTTTGTTTTACACCCCGCGCGGCCGGACTCCGCGCGCTCCTTTATCCGCCACTTCATTCAAGGAGGTTTTCCTTCCCATGAATCCTGCCGCAGATGTATGGGCCAAGGTGATCAGCCTGATGCAGCCCGACATGACCGCCACCACCATCAATACCTGGTTTGACGACGCCACCGCCGTGGCGCTGGAGGATGACCGCTTCGTCCTCTACTCCCCCACCCGCTTCAAGCGGGACATCATCGCCACCCGCTATGTCTCCAAAATCCAGACCGCCCTGCGGGACTTGTTCTCCTGTGATATGGAGGTGACTGTTCTTACCGAGGGAGAACTGGATCAGTATCAGCAGGAGCCGGAAAAAAACGACTTCTTCCCCGGCACCGAGGAGTACACCTTCGAGCGCTTTGTGGTGGGCTCCTCCAACAAATTTGCTCACGCCGCCGCCCGGGCGGTGGCCGACAATCCGGGACAGAGTTATAACCCACTGTTTATCTACGGCGAGTCCGGCCTGGGCAAGACCCACCTTCTGTACGCCATCGCCCACACCATCCATAAAAACCACCCGGATTACAAAGTTGTCTACATCAAGGGAGATACCTTCACCAATGAACTGATCCAGGCCATTCGGGAGGGGCGCAACGCCGAATTTCGGGAAAAATACCGGGGGGCCGACGTGTTCCTCATGGACGACGTACAGTTCATCGCCGGCCGGGACTCTACCCAGGAGGAGATGTTCCACACCTTCAATACCCTGTACGAACTGAAAAAGCAGATCGTCTTCACCTCTGACCGGCCGCCCAAGGAGATGCTCCGCCTGGAGGACCGCCTGAAGACCCGGTTCGAGTGGGGCTTATTGGCCGACATCCAGCCCCCGGACTATGAGACCCGCATGGCCATCATCAAAAACAAGGCCATCCGCATGGGGGTGGAGCTGCCAGACTTCCTGCTCCAGCTCATCGCCGAGAACATCACCGCCAATGTGCGGCAGATCGAGGGCACTGTCAACAAGATCATGGCCTATCAACAGCTGATGGGGGACTCCGTGGACAAGGAGACCGTGGTTCGGGCCGTCAAGGATATGTTCAAGGAGAAATCTGACATCGTCCCCACCGCAGACGTCATCATCGATGAGGTCTGCAAATTCTACAATATCGAGCCGGCCACCCTCCGGGGCCAGGGCCGGGCCAAGGACATCTCTCTGGCCCGGCAGATCGCCATGTACCAGATCCGCCGGATGACCAACCTCTCCCTGAAGGAGATCGGCAAGGAATTCGACAACCGGGACCACACCACCGTCCTCCACTCCATCGAACGCATTGAGGACCTCATCAAGGTGGACCCGGAAAAGGCGGAGATCATCAAAGACATCACCTCCAACATCAACATCCGATATGAGTGACCGGAGCGCGGCTTTTACCGCCTCTCCCCAAAAGATCCAGGCCAGACGCCCCCAGCGGGCTTTTCCGGCCTGCTTCTTTTGACCCATTGTTATCCACACTTAAATGTGGATAACTCGTTGCATAATGTGGATAACTTGTTTTCCACGCCCAGCCTGTGGAAAGCGGTCAAAATTCCTCCACACCCCCTGTGGACGCTTTTCCCTTAGAGTCTCTAAGGCTTGCGGCGTTTTTCCACATTTTTTCCCCCTACGGACTACTGTTACGAAAAATATATCCTCTCCTCTCTTTCAGAGAGCGCGGGAGGAACGCAAGGAGGCACACCCATGAAATTTTCCTGTGAAAAGGCGCTCCTGTCCGCGGCGGTGGCAACCACCTCCCGGGCTGTGGCAGTCAAAAGCTCCATTCCCGCCATGGAGGGCATCCTGATCGAGGCGGATACCCGCCTCCGTCTCACCGGCTACAACCTGGAGACCGGGATCCAAGCCACCGTGCCCGCGGAGATCCAGGAACCCGGCTCTCTGGTGCTCTCTGCCCGCCTGTTCGGCGAGATCATTCGGAAAATGCCGGATGATGTAGTAGTATTTACCGCCAATCACTATATGGTGAACATCAAATGCGGCCTGTCTGAGTTCAACATCCTGGGGACAGACCCGGAGGAGTTCCCCGAGCTGCCTGCTGTGGATCAGCAGAACTCTTTGACTATGGAGCAGAGCGTGCTGCGCTCCATGATCGCCCAAACCCTGTTCGCCGTCAGTGACAATGAGAGCCGCCCCATCCACACCGGTTCCCTCTTTGAAGTGGACCAGACCGGCCTGACCCTGGTGTCGGTGGACGGCTACCGTCTGGCGCTGCGCCGGGAGGCTGTGGAAAGAACCGAGGGGGCGAAGTCCTTCTCCTTTGTAGTTCCCGGTTCCGCCCTGAGTGAGGTGGAAAAGATATGCTCCGGAGAGGGGCCCGTTACGGTCAACCAGGGCGCCCGCCACATCTTGTTCCAGACCGGGGACACGGTGCTGGTCTGCCGCCGGCTGGAGGGGGAATTTTTGGCCTACCGCAACGCCATTCCCCGGAACAATCCTATTCATGTGGAATGTGACGCCCGCACCCTGCTGGCCTCTATCGACCGTGTCTCCCTCATCATCAGTGAAAAGCTGAAAAGTCCCCTGCGCTGTGTGTTCGGCGACGGTTTGGTGTCCATCACCACCAAAACGGGGATCGGAGACGCCGCCGACCAGTGTCCCATCACCGGAGATGGACAGGAACTGGAGATCGGATTTAACAACAAATATCTGATGGACGCCCTGAAGGCGGCGCCAGCGGACCGCCTGCGCCTGGAGTTCTCCTCCGGCGTGGCCCCCTGCGTCATCCTGCCTGCCGAGGGGGAAGAAAACTTTATCTATATGGTTCTGCCCGTCCGCCTGAAGGCAAACTGACGGCGGCTTGCAGGAGACTGTCCACACCGAATAAACTGTCCTTGCGGTGTGGACAGCAGCTGGAAACAGGACTGGAAAGTGGGAAGGTTTTATGGAGAAAGCAACCGTTCAGATCCGCACAGAGTTCATCAAGCTGCAGGATCTGCTGAAATTCGCCGGAGCAGTGGAGACCGGCGGTGACGCCAAGCTCATCATCCAGGAGGGCCGGGTGTCTGTCAACGGAGAGGTCTGCACCATGCGGGGCAAGAAAATGCGCCCCGGTGACCGGGCGGTCATCGACGGCGAGCTGGAGCTGTCCGTACAGTGATCGTCAAGGCGCTGGAGCTGGAGCGGTTCCGCAACTATGTCCGGTTTCAAACGGAGTTCCACCCACGGGTGAACCTGATCTATGGGGAGAACGCCCAGGGAAAGACCAATCTTTTGGAGGCCATCGCCTACCTCTCCTCCGCCCGGTCCCACCGGGCCAGGTATGACCGGGAGATGATCCGGCTGGACGGAGAGGACGCCCTGATTCGGGGCGCGGTGGAGAGCCGCGGGCGGGAATTCCTGCTGGAGGCCCGGCTGGCCCGGGGCAGGCGGCGGCAGCTGTCCTCCAATGGGGTCCGTCTGAAGACCGCGGGGGAGCTGTCCGGCATTTTGAACACAGTGCTCTTCTGTCCGGAGGACCTGCTCCTCATCCGGGAGGGGGCCGCCGCCCGGCGGCGCTTTCTGGACTGCGCCATCTGCCAGCTGCGCCCCCGGTATGCCCAGGCGCTGGCGGAGTACAACCGCCTGTATGAGCACAAGACCCGCATCCTCCGGGACTGGCCGGAGAACCCCTCCCTTCTGGAGACGCTGGAGGACTTCAATGTGCGCATGGCCCAGACAGGGGCGCTGGTGATCCGCTACCGGGCGTATTTTGTCCGGCGGCTTCAGGAGGCGGCACCGGCGGTGCACCGGGACTTCTCCGGCGGGCGGGAGGAGCTCTCCCTGACCTATCAGACGGTGTCCTCCGTGTCAGACCCCACGGCCGCGCCCCAGAAGATCCTGGAGCAGCTGCGGGACCACCAGGAGCGCCACCGTCAGGCGGAGCTGGATTCCAGGCAGTGCCTGTCCGGCCCCCACAAGGACGACCTTCTGGTGGAGCTGGACGGCCGCTCGGCCAAGACCTATGGCTCCCAGGGGCAGACCCGGACGGCGGCCCTGTCCCTCAAGCTGGCACAGCGGGACATCTTCTTCCAGGAGACCGGGGAGTACCCCGTGCTGCTGCTGGATGACGTGCTCTCAGAGCTGGATGCCCGGCGGCAGGCCTTCGTCCTCAACCACATCCAGGGGGGACAGATCTTCATCACCTGCTGTGAGGAGGAGAAGCTGGAGGGCCTGGAGGGGGGCGCGGCCTTTCATATCCACGGGGGCGCTCTGGTATAGCGCCAAACAGAAGCAATTCTACGGTGCCGGACAGACCATCTAACGCCGTGGAGAAGCGGGACGGCTCGCGCCGTCAAAAGGAGTTTTTATGCCCATTGTGATCGGAATGTTTTTCCTGCTTCCCCTGCTGCTGGGGCTGGTGCTGGAGTACCTGTGCTGCCGCCTGCCCCGGCGGCGGATCTGGCGTGCCCTCCCCCCTGTTCTGGGGGTCGTTCTCACCGTTCTGGTGGGGGTGGGCCGGTGGAGCCTGTGGGAATCGGAGACGGTCTCTCCGGTGACACAGCTTCTGATCTTCCCCGGTGTGCCCGGGACGGCCCTCCTGCTGGGCTGCTGGCTGGGCTGGCGGCTGTGGCGGCGGATCTGGAGACCCAGAGTGCTGGACGGGCCGTGACCAGGTTTTTTCCACATCAGGCGGGGAGAATGTGGACAATGGATGGAAAGGAGGCGGGAGCTGTGTATCTGCACCTGGGCCAGTCGGTGGTGGTGCCCCACAGTCAGATCCTTGGAGTATTCGACCTGGACAACGCCAGCTGGGCCTATAAGACCCGGGAGTATCTGGAGCGCGCAGAGCAGGCCGGAAGAGTGGTCTGGCTGGGCGATGACCTGCCGCGGTCCTTTGTGGTGGTGGGCGGAGAGGCCGGCCCTCCCATGATCTATATTTCCCAGCTCTCCCCCGCAACCCTGCTGAAGCGGGCGGAGGAGAACCGGTTTGAATGATATGCGGCCCGCGGGCCGCGCCGGGGACAGCAGACCGATTGGCGTTCCCATCGAAACAAGACAGAAAGAGGGGCCGGAGCGGACCATCCGGATGCTCCGGGCCCCATGACCAAACGGAGGTTACTATGGCTGAAGAACTGGAACTGAACTCCACCCAGGTGGAGCATGAATATGGCGGCTCTGAGATCCAGGTGCTGGAGGGGCTGGAGGCGGTGCGGAAGCGTCCGGGAATGTACATCGGCTCCACCTCGGAGTCCGGCCTGCACCATCTGGTGTATGAGATCGTGGACAACTCCATCGATGAGGCTCTGGCCGGCCACTGCACCGACATTACGGTGACCATCAACCCCGGCAATACCATCACGGTCACCGACAACGGACGCGGTATCCCGGTGGACGTCCAGCCCCAGACCGGAAAGCCCGCCCTGGAGGTGGTGTTCACCATCCTCCACGCCGGCGGCAAGTTCGGCGGCGGCGGGTACAAGGTCTCCGGCGGCCTGCACGGCGTGGGCGCGTCAGTGGTCAACGCCCTGAGCGAGTGGCTGGAGGTCCAGGTCCATAAGAACGGCCAGATCTATGAGATGAAGTTCTCCCGGGGCAAGATCACCCAGGAAATGAAGGTGGTGGGCCGCACCGACCACACCGGCACCACGGTCACCTTCAAGCCAGATCCGGAGATGTTCGACACCCTGGTGTACAGCTATGAGACCCTCCACACCCGGATGAGGGAGGAGGCCTTCCTCAACGCCGGCCTGCGGATCCAGACTGTGGACCTGCGCCCCGGCCAGGAGCAGGAGGACGATATGTGCTATGAGGGGGGCATCCGGGAGTTTGTCACCTTCCTCAACAAGAGCAAGGACCCTCTGCACAGCGACGTGATCTATATGTCCGGCGCCCGGGAGGACAGCATGGCCGAGGTGGCTATGCAGTACAACGACGGGTACAGCGAGGTCATGGTCTCCTTTGCCAACAACGTCCACACCCCGGAGGGCGGGATGCATGAGGAGGGCTTCAAGCGGGCCCTGACCAACGCCCTGAACGCCTATGGCCGGAAGATCAAGCTGCTCAAGGACGACGAAAAGGTGTCCGGCGAGGACTGCCGGGAGGGCCTGACCGCGGTCATCTCCGTCAAGCTCACCGACGCCCAGTTTGAGGGCCAGACCAAGGCCAAGCTGGGCAACAGCGCGATCCGCACCTTGGTGAACAACATCGTCAGCGAAAAACTGGAGATCTATCTGGAGGAGAACCCCGCCGTGGGCCGGGCCATTCTGGACAAGGCCCTCACAGCCAACCGGGCCCGGGAGGCCGCAAAGCGGGCCCGGGAGTCCATCCGCCGCAAGACCGCCCTGGGCGGAGCCGCCATGCCCGATAAGCTGCGGGACTGCAACGAGGCCAACCCGGAGCTGACAGAGCTCTACATCGTCGAGGGCGACTCCGCCGGCGGCTCGGCCACCCAGGGCCGGGACAGCCGCTTCCAGGCCATCCTCCCCCTGTGGGGCAAGATGCTCAATGTGGAAAAGGCCCGGGCGGACAAGGTATACGGCAACGATAAGCTGACCCCGGTCATCACCGCTCTGGGCGCGGGCATCGGGGACGACTTCGACCTGAACAAGCTGCGCTATCACAAGGTCATCATCATGGCCGATGCCGACGTGGACGGCGCCCACATCCGCACCCTGCTACTCACCTTCTTCTTCCGCTTCATGCGGCCCCTCATCGAGCAGGGCTATGTGTACTCCGCCGTCCCGCCCCTGTTCAAGCTCACCCGGGGCAAGACCACCCGCCTGGCCTTCTCCGAGGAGGAGCGGGACGCCATCTCCGCCGAGATGCGGGGGGGCAATCCCAATGTGAAGATCGACATCAGCCGCTTCAAGGGCCTGGGCGAGATGAACCCCCACGAGCTGTGGGAGACCACCATGGACCCGGAGAAGCGCACCCTGCGGCGCATCGAGCTGGACGACGCCGTCCGGGCCGACGAGACCTTCACCATCCTCATGGGCGAGAAGGTGGAGCCCCGGAAGGAGTTCATTGAAAAGAACGCCAAGTACGCCGTCAACCTGGACTACTAAGGAATTATTAGTATGGATAAAAAACGAATCTCTCTGTTGACAGAACGATTTGATGTTATTACACATCAAAAAAATGATATAGAGTATTGGCTTGCCAGAGAACTTCAGGTACAGCTGGGATATACCAAATGGGAGAATTTTGAGGCAGTGATCTTCCGTGCGATAGAATCGGTTAAGACGGCTGGAGTTGAAGTAGTGGACCATTTTCTTGAGGTCAGGAAAATGGTCCAACTGGGAAGTGGATCCAAACGTGCTGTCAAAGATTACATGCTGACCCGCTATGCCTGCTATTTGATTGCGCAAAACGGCGACCCCAAAAAGGAAGAGATCGCATTTGCTCAAAGCTATTTTGCTATTCAGACCAGAAAGCAGGAGCTGATTGAAGAACGGATCGCTTATATAGAGCGAACAGAAGCCAGAAACAGGCTGAAAGAATCTGAAAAACGCCTGTCACAGAATATCTATGAGCGGGATGTAGATGACAGAGGGTTTGGCCGTATCCGTTCTAAAGGGGATCAGGCGCTTTTCGGCGGTGTAACAACACAGAAAATGAAGGAAAGATATGGAATTACAAGTGGTCCTTTAGCAGATCATCTGCCAACCTTGACCATCGCAGCTAAAAATCTTGCCACAGAGATGACCAATTTTAATGTGGAAAACAAGGATTTACAAGGGGAATTAAGCATTACACGGGAACATGTCCAAAATAACACCAGCGTCCGGGCAATGTTGGATGAACGTGGGATCAAACCGGAAGAGCTTCCCCCGGCGGAGAATATCAAAGTTTTGGAACGCAGAGTGAAAAAACAAGAAAAAGCAATTTCTGATCAGGCGGGGAGACTGCCAAGATTGGAAATTGAAAAGGACAAGGAGACCGAGGAAGATGTCTAAAAAACCCCAATACGATCCTGAGGAGATCCGCTACCCGAACCAGAAGATCGAAATATCCCCTCTGGTTCCAGAGATGGAGCAATCCTATATCGAATATGCCATGTCCGTCATTGTGGGCCGGGCCCTGCCCGACGTGCGGGACGGACTGAAGCCGGTCCACCGCCGCATCCTCTACGCCATGTACGAGGACAATCTGACCTCAGATAAGCCCTTCAAAAAGTCGGCTACCTGCGTAGGTGACGTGCTGGGCCGCTACCACCCCCACGGCGACCAGTCCGTCTATGACGCCCTGGTCCGTCTGGCCCAGGACTTCTCCATGCGGTATATGCTGGTGGACGGCCACGGCAACTTCGGCTCCGTAGATGGCGATCCCCCCGCCGCCTACCGTTACACCGAGGCCCGGCTGTCCAAGCTCTCCGACGAGATGCTGCGGGACATTGAGAAGGACACCGTGGACTGGGACCCCAACTTTGACGAGACCCGGAAGGAGCCCAAGGTGCTCCCCTCCCGGTTCCCCAACCTGCTGGTCAATGGCTCCAGCGGCATCGCCGTGGGCATGGCCACCAACATCCCGCCCCACAACCTCACCGAGGTCATCGACGCCGTGATCTGTGTGCTGGACGATCCGGAGTGTACCCTCCCCGACCTGATGGAGCACATCCACGGCCCCGATTTCCCCACCCGGGGCATCATCATGGGCCGCAGCGGCATTCGGGCGGCCTACGCCACCGGCCGGGGCCGGATTACGGTCCGGGCCCGTCACGAGTTTGAGGAGTTCGGCAAGGATCGTACCCGCATCATCATCACCGAGATCCCCTATCAGGTGAATAAGCGGATGCTCATCAAGAATATGGCCGACCAGGTGGAGGACAAGCGCCTGGAGGGCATCTCCGACATCCGGGACGAGACCGACCGGAACGGTATGCGCATTGTCATCGAGCTGAAGCGGGACGCCAATCCCCAGGTGGTGCTCAACCGCCTGTTTGCCCAGACTCAGCTCCAGACCACCTTTGCCATCAATATGCTGGCCCTGGTGGAGGTCAACGGAAAGCTCCAGCCCAAGATCCTCTCCCTGCGGCACATCCTGGATGAGTACATCGCCTATCAGGAGCAGATTATCATCCGCCGCACCCGGTTCGACCTGAAAAAGGCCCAGGAGCGGGCCCACCTGCTGGAGGGCCTGCTGGTGGCCCAGGACAACATCGACGAGGTCATCCACATCATCCGCACCAGCTATGACGACGCCAGGCAGCGCCTGTGCCAGCGCTTTGACCTGGATGAGATCCAGGCCCAGGCCATTCTGGATATGCGCCTGAAGGCCCTCCAGGGTCTGGACCGGGAGAAGCTGGAGAAGGAGTACCAGGAGCTGGAGGAGCGCATCGCCTATTTCAACCAGCTGCTGTCCAGTGAGGAGATGCTCCGGGGCGTACTGAAGGAGGAGCTCACCGCCATCCGGGACAAGTACGGCGACCAGCGGTACACCGAGATCCAGGACGTGGAGGACGAGATCGACATCGAGGACCTGATCGAGGAGGAGCAGTGCGTCTTTACCCTGACTCAGGCCGGCTACATCAAGCGCACCCCGGTGAGCGAGTACGCCGCCCAGTCCAAGGGCGGTATGGGCAAGAAGGGCATCACCACCCGGGAGGAGGACACCGTGGTGGATGTGTTTACTGCTTCCACCCATGACTACCTCTTGTTCTTTACTGACACCGGCAAGGTGTACCGGAAAAAGGGCTATCAGATCCCGGAGAGCGGAAAGACCGCCAAGGGGACCAACCTGGTGAATATCCTCCAGGTGGAGCCGGGAGAGCGGGTCCAGACCATGCTTCACTTCCGGGAGGCCGGGGAGGAAGAGCTCTATCTGTTCATGGTCACCCGTCAGGGCACGGTCAAGCGCCTGGCAGTCTCAGCCCTGAAGAATATCCGGGCCAGCGGCATCCGGGCCCTGACCCTGGACGAGGGCGACGAGCTGGTCTGCGTCCTGGAGACCGACGGGGCCCAGAAGGTTCTGGTCGCCACCCATGACGGAATGGCTGTGTGCTTTGATGAGCAGGACGTCCGTCCCATGGGCCGGACCGCAGTGGGTGTCCGAGGGATCCGCCTGCGGGAGGGCGACTATGTGGTGGGGGCCGGCCGGGCTGCCGAGGGCCGGACCGTGCTGTCCATCACAGAAAATGGATACGGCAAGCGCACCCCCGTGGAGGAGTACCGGATCACAAACCGGGGCGGCCTGGGCATCAAGAACTATATGGTCACCGAAAAGACCGGCCCAGTGGTGGGCATCAAGGTGGTGGACGGCAGCGAGGACCTGCTGCTGGTCACCCAGGCGGGTATTTTGATCCGCACCCATGTGGACACCATCCGCACCGCCGGCCGGGCCACCCAGGGCGTCATTGTCATGCGCTTCAAGGAGGAGGGTGACAGAGTGATCTCCCTGGCCCTGGCTGACCGGGGGGAGGAATCCACAAATTCAGAGGAAAATGTGGAAAATGCTCCGGCATCCGGACAGGATGAGATAGAAGCGGCGGAACAGGAATCCACAGAGGAATTGTGACCGGCTGAAACTGCTCATAGAAAGGACAGAACCATGAAATTGGCAAACGCACTCTCCCAGCGCGCTGAGCTTCAGACCTGTATCCGGCAGCTGGAGGAGCGATTGAACAATAATGCGCAGGTCCAAGAGGGGGAGGAGTCCGCGGAGGACCCCATGGAGCTTCTTCGGGAGCTGGATGAGGATTACGCCCAGCTGGAGGCTCTGATCGCCCGGATCAACCGGACCAACAGCGTTACCCTGGTGGATGGGGTCCCGCTGTCCGACCTGCTGGCCCGCCGGGACTGCATGACCGGCCGCCTGGGGATCCTCCGCGGATTTTTAAGCAGCGCCAGCAGCCTGGTCAACCGCCGGACAGTGGGCGAGATCCGGATCCGCAGCACCGTCAACGTCCGGGAGCTGCAAAAGCAGGTGGATCGGGATGCCAAGGCACTCCGGGAGCTGGATGAGACCATCCAGGAGAAAAACTGGACCACAGAGCTGATAAAGCTGTAAAAAGAGCGGCCGGGATGAGGAAGAACGCCCTCTCCCGGCGCTTTGGCAGCGGGGAAGGCGGGCGTCAAGCTCTCAGTGCCGGAGCCATTGGGCACACAGATTTGGCAACGAGCGGGGCCATTCGTTGGGTTCGACTCCCAATTTATGATAATGCCCGGTACAGTTACATGGGTATTATTACGATTGATGTTGATGACCGGACGCCGATTCCACGCGGGTGGGTTAGGGGATCAAAAAAGTCTTCCCCCCACAGGGGGGAAGGCTTTTTAATCAGGAGGCAGCCATGAAAACAGTCACCATTTATACCGACGGGGCCTGCTCCGGCAATCCGGGCCCCGGAGGCTGGGGGGCCATCCTGATGTACGGCCCCCACAAGAAAGAGATGTCCGGCGGAGAGGCGCAGACCACCAACAACCGCATGGAACTCACCGGGGCGATCTCCGCTCTCCGGGCCCTGAAGGAGCCCTGTCAGGTGGAATTGTACTCCGACTCCAAGTATGTCATCGACGCCCTGGAGAAGGGCTGGGCCAAGGGCTGGCGGGCCAGAGGCTGGGTCAAGGGGGACAAGAAGCCCGCCCTCAACCCCGACCTGTGGCAGCAGCTGCTGGAGCTGTGTGAATATCACACCGTCAACCTCCACTGGGTAAAGGGACATGCCAGCAACCCATACAACAACCGCTGTGACGAGCTGGCGGTGGCGGAGAGCAGAAAATCTCGATGATTGATCCACATTCTTCACAGAAAATGTGGATAACTTCCGGCTTCTGGCGGAAAAGCATCCCTTGACAACCTGGGTTTTGTATATTACAATGTCACTCAAAGCAGAGACAGAGAACAGTACCCCCCGCCGGGGCGCAAGAGAGAGGATGGCTGGTGCGAATCCTCCGAGGGCGGGGCGGGAAGGCACTCTGGAGCGCGGGCAGGAAATGGCCCGCCGGCCCCCGCCGTTACCGGGAACGAAGTGCGTGTCAGCCAGACACGAATTCAGGTGGAACCACGGACAGTTTTGTTCGCCCTGAGCCGATACAGCCGGCTCAGGGCGTTTTTGTTTGCTCTGGGCCATGAGAAGAACCTATGGTCCTGGCAGGGCGGGGGCTTGCCCCCGCCGCCGGCACAGAATATGGACCGATAGAACGGCGGGGCCGATGCCCCCTATCAGGGGGAAATGTCGAGCATAGCGAGACAAAGGGGGTAGGGATCAAGCCCCCGCCCTACCGGCTTCTTCTCAACAAAAAATCAAAGAAAAAGGAGCAAGCATTATGAAAAACAGCGAAAAGACCATGGAAAAAATCGTCTCTCTGTGTAAGGGACGGGGATTTATCTTCTCCGGCTCTGAGATCTACGGCGGCCTGGCCAACACCTGGGACTACGGCCCTCTGGGTGTGGAGCTGAAAAACAATGTGAAGAAGGCCTGGTGGAAGAAGTTTGTCCAGGAGAACCCCTATAACGTGGGCCTGGACGCCGCCATCCTGATGAACCCCCAGGTGTGGGTGGCCTCCGGCCATGTGGGCGGCTTCTCCGACCCCCTGATGGACTGTAAGGAGTGCAAGGAGCGCTTCCGCGCCGACAAGGTCATTGAGGACTGGTGCCAGGAGAACAGCTTCGACCTGGGCCACAGCGTGGACGCTATGAGCCAGGCGGAGATGAAGGCCTTTGTGGAGGAGCACAATATCTGCTGTCCTACCTGCGGCAAGTTCAACTGGACGGACATCCGGCAGTTCAACCTGATGTTCAAGACCTTCCAGGGGGTCACCGAGGACGCCAAGAACACCGTCTACCTCCGCCCTGAGACCGCCCAGGGCATTTTTGTCAACTTCCAGAATGTCCAGCGGACCACCCGCCGGAAGCTGCCCTTCGGCGTATGCCAGATCGGCAAGTCCTTCCGCAATGAGATCACCCCGGGCAACTTCACCTTCCGCACCCGTGAGTTTGAGCAGATGGAGCTGGAGTTCTTCTGCAAGCCGGGCACCGAGCTGGAGTGGTTCGCCTATTGGAAAAAGTTCTGCCACGACTGGCTGCTGGGCCTGGGTATCCGGGACGAGAACCTGCGCCTGCGGGATCACGACCCCGAGGAGCTGAGCCACTACTCCAACGCCACTACCGACTTTGAGTTTGTGTTCCCCTTCGGCTGGGGCGAGCTGTGGGGCGTGGCCTCCCGCACCAACTTCGACCTGACCGCCCACCAGAACACCTCCGGCAAGGATCAGACCTACTTCGATCAGGAGAGCGGCGAGCACTACATCCCCTATGTGGTGGAGCCCTCCCTGGGCGCCGACCGTGTCACCCTGGCCTTCCTGGTGGACGCCTATGACGAGGAGGTGGTGGACGCTGAGAAGAACGACGTCCGCACCGTCCTGCGCCTCCACCCCGCCCTGGCCCCCTTCAAGTGCGCCGTGCTGCCCCTGTCCAAGAAGCTGGGCGAAAAGGGCCGGGAGATCCAGGCCGAGCTGTCCAAGTACTTCATGGTGGACTATGACGACGCCGGCTCCATCGGCAAGCGCTACCGCCGTGAGGACGAGATCGGCACGCCCTACTGCATCACCGTGGACTTCCAGACCGTGGGCGACGACAAGACCCCCGCGGACAACGCGGTCACCATCCGGGACCGCGACACCATGGAGCAGGTGCGTGTTCCCATCAGCGAGCTGAAGAGCTGGCTGGAGAAGAAGCTGGCGTATTGATCGTCTTTTTGAAAAAGCAGAAAACCGTCTGGAACAGCCTTTTGTTTGACTGTTCCAGACGGTTTTTTCATAGCAGTTCCTACGGTGTATGTGAACCAGGAACAGCGGACAGCCGTCCCACCTGTTGACTGAGGACGTGGACCTGCTCCTGGGTCAGGCCCGTCCAACGCGCGATCCGCCTCAGATCGATCAGGGTTTCCCGGAGGATCCGAAGCGCAATTTCGGAACGGATCTCAAATTCATCCTGCAATCAAACCTACCTCCTGAACTGCATTGAGTATAACAAAATTGCGTGTAATGCACAATATAATTTGAGTGCAATGCCGACTGCGAAAGAAGATACACTTTGGATATTCTGGACATAACAGAATGAGGGAGCGGTGGGCATGAGGCAGATGTATAAACCAGAAAATATCGAAATCGGCGGCCGCATCCGGTCTGCACGGGAGACCCATGGGATGACGAGGGACGAATTTGCAGAGGCCGTTGGCATCTCCAGCCAGTTTGCATCGGATTTGGAACGGGGCAGAATGGGTGCCTCCGTAGAGACGATCTGCCGGATCTGTCAGGTTCTGGGTATTACGACGGACCAGCTTCTTCTGGGCAGACAGCCGGAGCCGGGGATCACAGCCCGGCAGATGGAGTCTCTGCTTCGGGGGGTGTCCCCCTGTTATCATCCCCATTTGCTGGCGATCCTGCGGGAGGAGATCAAGTTGATCGGTTTGGCGGAAGGACAGCGTTGAAGAAGTAGGGCTTGAGCCTCTTGAGGAAGGAAAATCTGTCTCTGAACGTGCTCGTTAGGCTCCTGTCACTATGGAAATATAAAAAACTGGAAACCCCTCCATACGAATTTTGGGATGGAGGGGTTCGCCCTGCGGGGCGAAATTGATTGTCAAAGAAAATAATTCTGAAAGCCGCCCGCCGGTTCTCCTCCACGGAATATCTCCCCATCCACCCCGTAGGGGCGGGGCTTGCCCCTCCCGTTGTCCCGTTCTGCTGTGATCTGCCTGAAACACCGTAGGGGCGGGTCTTAGACCCGCCCGCCGGTTTTCCCCCGAGAATTTCCCAGGTGCAGCCTCTATGGGGAGAATGCAAAAGATAAGGAAGAAAAATGCCAATTTTACTTGCAAAGATTGGATAGATGTGGTACATTTACGTTGAACAAAACTGAAATTTTGTTCAATTTAAAGCATAGCCCCATGGGGCTGTCTCTCTCCGCTCAGGAGAGAGACAAGCCTTTGCGGACTGGCTGGAGGACCAAATCAAATGATGTAAAGGAGTGTCTAGAAGTGAAAAAGCGATTATTGGCAAGCCTGATGAGTCTATGCCTGCTGGTAGGGTTACTTCCTGCCACAGCACTGGCGGCGGAGGAAACACAGGATGGAGAGCCACCTGTCTCTGAGCCGGTCACGTCTGCTGAGGCAGACGGTTATACGGAGTGGACAAGTATAGATTCCCTGCCGACGAGCGGCACCTACCGGCTGACTGACAATGTAACTATTAAGCCTACCTTTTTTGATTATGCAACTGTCACAAAAAGCCTGGTTCTGGACCTGGCCGGCCATACCGTCACGGTGAGCGATGAAGGAGACGGAAAATATGCTTATTTTGTAAATTCTTCGAATGCAAGCCTGGTAATTGAAGACAGCGTTGGTGGGGGCAAGATCACCAACGCTGGAACAAGTGACAGTATGTTAACTTTGATCCAAGTCAATAGCGGCAACTTTGAGCTGAAGGGCGGCACGTTGGAAAATACTTCGTCCATGGGCTATGCACTCCATTTAAATTCCTCCAGCACAGCCACCCTTTCCGGCGGCACCGTGGTCAACACTGCAAGCGGTGGCCATGCGGCGTTTGTCAATTCGTCTGCCCAGTTGACCATGATGGATGGCGAAATCAAAAACACCGCGAACGGCGGGCATGCTGCTTATATCAATACCACAGCTGGCTTTACTATGAAGGGCGGCAAGGTCACTCAGGAATCTACATCTAGCACTTCCGCAGCTATTTACTCGAATAGCAAAGAGACTCCCATTTCCATTTCCGGCGGAGAGGTCGAGTCCAAGTCCATAGGCATCTATGCCGCATCTGCTCCGGTCTCTGTGACTGGCGGCACCTTCCAGACGGAAAGCCATGCGTTCCAGACCCGCAACACGACCATTGAACCTGCCGATGGCAATACGGTTAGTGTAGAAAGCAAAGGTGTTGTTTTCTACATGTTCAGTGGTTCAAATAACAAGATTGTGGACGGCGAGTTTACAGCTTCCGCACTGACGAAATCTTATACGCAAGATCAGGCATCGACCCTCATGGTCTCCGGCGGTACCTTTGATATTGAGAATGTGGTCGCTTCTACGGGCGATAATTGCAATATCACCATCAGCGGCGGCACGTTTGAAAAAGCTGTCCCGGATCTGGAGCAGTATTTGGATCCGACCAAAGAGCTTCAGATTCAGCCCGACGGCTCTCTTATCGTTGTAGAGAGCAGTGGCGAGACACCTGATGCTCCTGTGAGCGTGACCATCAATGACGGCGAGGCACAGCCCTTTGATACTTTGGTTAAGGCGATTAAAGCAGTTAACAAAGCCAACGCAGGAGACAGCATTACGGTCACCCTGGGTAAGGACCAGATTGTAACTGAGACTATTCAGATTCAAAAGGATCTGAACGTGACTCTGGACTTGGGCGGCAAAATTCTGCGTGGGCCGGACAGTGGGTACACGATCCAGTTTGGAAGCTTTGATAAGGGTACCGCGACCAAGCCCGAAGATTGTGAGTATACCAACAGCGGCACGCTTACCCTGACGAATGGAACCGTGATTGGTTATCGGGGAATCATCAATTATTTTGGAAATGTGGTATTGGATCAGGGCCTTACCATGACCATCACAGAGCGAGTTGTGAATACCTATGGCGGTAAGATCACCGTTCAGGGCGCAAAGCTGAAAAGCACAACGGCATTTGGCGTGGGGCTGTTTAACAGCTTCTATCCCTTTGACTTCAATGCCAGTTCGGCAGTCACAAACAGTACGCACGAAAAAAATAAGAGTGCGGAGTTTGTGATGACGGCCGGTTCTATTGACGTGGTCTACTATCCGGTATCCGGAAATAATCAGCGGTCGGCTGGTACAAAAGCCACCATCACAGGTGGTACCCTGAAAGCCAGTGAAGAGTATACCGCCATTTATTGGCCTATGGAGGGTGAACTGACAGTAGGCGGTGATGCGGTCATCACCGGCGGCACCGGCATTGAAGCCAAGATGGGCACGATTACCATTCAGGACAACGCAAAGGTCATTGGTACGGCAGAATACAAGGATGATAGGCCAACAGATGGTGGCTCATCCCCGGAGGGTTCTGCGCTGCTGCTTACCTCACAGATGTATGGCAAGGATGGGCAGTATCAGACCAATAATCAGTTGGTGGTCAGTATTACTGGCGGCACTTTGACCAGTCAGAAGGGTAACGCTGTGACGGTCTATAACACGGAGAAGAACGAGGTGCAAGCGGCACAGATCACTGTGTTAGGTGGTACATTTGAGGCGGAAAAAGCTGCTATTACCTCCGTGACCAATGGTGATAACACTGTTACTACCGATGGGAATACCCAGACAACCAGCAAGTCCCAAACAACCTTGACGGTTTCCGGCAGTGTGGCTCCTGCCTCCATTGACGCAAATGGCAGAACGACTTATTACACAGATGTGACCAAAGCCATCCAGAGCGTTAGTCAGGATACTAACGCCGAGACTCAAATTACGGTTTTTGGAAACGCTACCATCTCCACAGATGTGGAACTGAATGACAAGATCACCTTGGTGGTAACTCCTGGCACACAACTGAACGCCGACGTAACATCCGGCGAGAGCAACATGGTTGTTGTGACAGAGAAGGACGCAAATGGAAATACAGTCTATAAGCTTGTTGAGACACCTACGAATCCTGAACAAGACTATGTTGCATCAATTACCGCAAACGGTCAGACTGCGTATTTCCAGACCCTGGCGGATGCTGTGAAGACGGTTCAGGATGGACAGACCATTACTCTGCTGAAAAATAGCGATGTAGAAGGAACGATTACGATCTCCAGAGTAGTGACCTTTACCCTGGATCAAAAAATCTTTACCATGAAGGACACCATTGCCGCAGGCAACGGATTTGTCCTCACTCAGAGTGGCAATACCTATACGGTCAGTGTTTATGTTCCTCCTGTGACACCGCCCGACCGTCCCTCCGGTGACTCCTCCGACAATGAGCGCACTTACGCCATCATCACCGAGGACAACGGACACGGCTCCGTGACGGTCAGCGCGGACGAGGCCTCCGCCGGCACCCGCATCACCGTCACCGTGAAGCCCGATGCGGGCTATGAGCTGGACGAGCTGACTGTCACCGACGCCAAGAACAAGGACCTGAAGGTCACCAAGCGGTCCGAGACCACCTACACCTTCCACATGGCGGACAGCAAGGTCACCGTGGAGGCCAGCTTTACCAAGGACGGCACCGTCCAGAAGCCCGACACCCGCTTTGACGATGTGGCAAAGAGCGCCTGGTACTACAAGGCCGTGGAGTATGTGGCCGAGAACGGTATCATGTCCGGCGTGTCCGCCCGGGAGTTCGCGCCCAACGCGGGCTTCAGCCGCGCCATGCTGGCCCAGACCCTGTACGCCATGTCCGGCAAGCCCACTGTGAAGGCGGAGGGCACATTTGCTGACGTGGCGGCCAACGCCTGGTACGCCGACGCGGTGAACTGGGCGGCGGAGAAGGGCTATGTCTCCGGTGTGGGCGACGGGAAGTTTGCTCCCGACGCCTCCATCACCCGGGAGCAGATGGCTCTGATCCTGTACCGCTACGCGGGCAGCCCGGACGCCTCCGGCATGGTCCTGCGGGAGTTCGCCGACGGGGACAGCGTCAGCGCCTACGCCGTGGACGCCATCCGCTGGGCGGTCCATGAGGGCCTGATCTCCGGCATGGAGAACAACACCCTCGCGCCCCAGGGCACCGCCACCCGGGCCCAGGTGGCCCAGATCCTGATGAACTTCCATCAGAAGCTGGATAAGTAAATCAAACGCCCTCTGCCCCTCGCGGGGACAGTGCAAAGTGAAAATTGCTCTTATGGTTGACATTCCCCAAAGATACGGGTCTGTAAACTTTATTC
>ERZ773185.895-NODE-895-length-24784-cov-20.601318_pt1 | contig 24784 bp, 26 predicted proteins | sample MGYA00580531_ERZ773185 | MGnify/ENA primary metagenome ERZ773185 (study PRJEB29015, sample SAMEA2737799) | human gut metagenome | biome: human gut; feature: human-associated habitat; material: faeces | place: China | collected 2012 ...
GCACCACCAGCAGCAGAATGCCGATCACCCGGAGGATGAACAGCAGCACTGCGCCCAGCGCGGCGAGGAATGCTCCCATGCGTTACCCCTCACTTTCCGTCGGTGATGCGTTTGTTTCCGTTTCCTGCCCGTGCACCGGCGGCAGGTCGGCCAGAGAAGAAAGGCCGAACACCCGCAAAAAGGTGTCGGTGGTGCGGAAGCTCACCGGCCTGCCCGGCAGGTCAAGGCGGCCGGCTTCCTCAATGAGGCCCTTTTCCAGCAGGCCCGACACGCTGGACGAGGAATCCACGCCGCGCACCTGCTCGATGAAGGCGCGGGACACCGGCTGGTTGTAGGCGATCACGGTCAGGGTCTCCATGGCGGCGGGGCCAAGGGGCACTGCGCGGCGGCTGTCCAGCAGGCGGCGGATACAGTCGGCCCACTCGGTCTTGGTGGCAAGCTGCCAGCGGGTGTTCAGGTGCAGCAGGCACAGGCCGCTGTCCTCCCGGGCGTAGCGCTCCCGCAGGGCTTCCAGCGCGGCTTCCACGCTGAGCTGCGGCAGCTGCACCGCCTGGGCCAGCTTGTCGGCACCAATGGGGTCGCCGCTGGCAAACAGCATGGCTTCCACGGCTGCACGGATCTGTTTCTGGTTCATTCCTTCTCCTTATCACGTTGGATGCGGCCCCGCTGCATGGTCAGCCGGCCCTCGTCGTCCAGCTTTACACGGCCGCCGCGCACCAGCTCCAGCAAGGCCAGAAAGGTGGCCACGTTGGTGCTGCGGGTCTGCTGGCGGCTGAACAGCTGGCTCATTTTTGCCGCTGTGCCGCTGATCAGGTGCCGCAGAATGTACACCACCCGGCTCGTCACCGACACCATGGGCGCTGTGACCAGCGGCTCGAACTGCTGCTGGGTAGGCTCCCGGCGCAGCTTGGTGCGGCCGGAAAGAACGGCCCAGTAATCCGCCAGCACCTGCGGCGCATGGTGCAGGTCGTAGGTGTTATCGAACTCCATCTCCATGGGCGGACGCACAAAAACCGGCGCAGCTTCGGCCTTTTGGCGCAAAAGCGCAGCCATGCGGCGGCACTGGTCGTACTCGATCAGCTGGCCGGTGAACTCCTGCTTCATGCGCTCGCCCTCTTCGCTGCGGGGCAAAAGCAGATAGCTTTTCATCTCCACCAGCCGCGCGGCCATCTCGATGAAGGCGCTGGCGGCTTCCGGGTCCGGGTCGGCCCGCGCCACCGTGGCGGTGTACTGGTCGATCAGCTCCAGAATGGGGATGTTGTGCAGGTCCATCTTATGTTTGGCCACAAGCGCCAGCAATAATTCCAGCGGGCCGTCAAAATCTTCCAGATGGAAGGTCAATTCTTCTGCCACGCTCACACCACCGTCCCAAGGCCGGCATAGTAGATGGAATACGCGATCTTATCAATGTAGCCGGTGCCCTTGCCCAGCAGCTCCCACACAATGTTGTTCAGGTAGTACAGGGGGGTATCCAGTGCGCCGAACCACACTGCCGCCAGCAGGGCGATCATGATATAGCGCTCGTACTTCATCAGGCCAAAGTAGATGCGCCGGGGCAGCACCACCAGCAGGATGCGGCTGCCGTCCAGCGGCGGCACCGGGATCAAGTTGAACACGGCAAGGCTCACGTTCATCAGCACAAGGTACTGCAGGAACATGGCAATGTAGATGGTGGCATCGTTCACCGGTGCCCAGTAGTACATGAGCTTCCACACCACCATGCCCACATAGGCAAGGAGGATGTTTGCCGCAGGGCCAGCCAGCGCGGTGAGGGCCATGCCCCACTTGGGGTTTTTGAAATTGCGGGGGTCGGTGGAGACGGGCTTTGCCCAGCCCACGCCCGCAAACACCATGCACAGCGTGCCCAGCAGGTCAAAGTGGGCAAAGGGGTTCAGCGAAAGCCGCCCCTGCCGCTTTGCGGTGTCGTCGCCCAGCAGCCATGCTGCCAGCGCGTGGCCGCACTCGTGGAAGGGGATGGCCACCAGCGCCACCAGCGCGCGGATGAGATAATAGATGCCCTGAGAGGTCATTCGATATTCCTGCCTTTTTTCAGTATACCATATATAATACTATTTTTTGAGGTTTTAGACAAGGGGTGTCCAGACGATTTAAAATGATCTCCGCTTCGCTCTGATCATTTCAGCGGAATTTTATTTTTAATTCGTGATTTGTCTACGAGTTGCGGCACCCAGCATTCGTTTCGTGCCTTGAACGGCACTCACGTCTTGCTGGCCGCTGCCCCAACAGCTTCTCCCTGTTTCCGCCACTGGCGGCGGTCGTCGCCGTTGCAGCCTGCGGGCTGCTCCAAATCACATTTTCACACAAGGGGTCGTAACAAAAAACAGCATCTGAGTGCATCGGGGCAGTTTTCCAAAAAACCGCAATATTTTTTGAAAAAAGGCTTGCATTTTGCCCGGCAATCTGCTACAATAGTCAAGCTGATTATTTTGATTCCTTACTTCACTGCAGGAGGTGCAAGTACCATGGCTAAATGTGAATGCTGCGGCAAGGGTGTTGCCTTTGGTATCAAGGTTTCTCACTCTCATCGTCGTTCCAACCGTACCTGGAAGCCGAATGTCCGTCGTGTCAAGGCGGTCGTTGAGGGTTCTCCCAAGTACGTCTACGCATGCTCCCGTTGCCTGCGCGCTGGCAAAGTTACCCGCGCTGTCTAATTTGGTGTATGTGGCCGGTCACTTTGTCGAGTGGCCGGCTTTTTTTGTTGCTGTAAGGAGGCAAAACACATGGCTCTGCCCAATGATCCCATCATGCTGCTGAGCGTGGTGAACCTGAAGCTGCGTGATTTTTACAAAAACCTCGATACTCTGTGCGAAGACATGGATGCCGACAAGGCCGACCTTTGCGCAAAGCTCCGGGCCGTGGGCTACGAGTACGATGCCCAGCGCAACCAGTTCGTGTGATATTTCCAGAGAAAGCTTTCTTTTGATCGCTAACGACCGGCACCAACGTGCAGCGACTGCGCCCGGGCCGGTGAATATAGAAACAAGGAGTGCTTGATTTATGATCCAGGGTACCTATTACAAAGAGTGGAGCAGCGTGCTGAACCGCGAGATGGAGTTCAAGGTATACGGCAGCGCCGGTGTGCCGGTGCTGGCCCTGCCTGCCCGCGGCGGCCGCTTTTATGATTGGGAGAACAACGGCATGCCCGATGCCATTGCCCCGCTGCTGAACGAGGGCAAGGTGCAGCTGTTCTGCGCCGACAGCATTGACGGCGAGGCCGTACTGAACGGCGACATCCCGGTGCGCCGCCGCGCCGAGATGGAGGAAAAGTACTTCGTCTACCTTACCGCCGAGCTGGCTCCCCGGGTGCTGGCCCTGAACGGTGCCGCAAAGGATGCCAAGCTGTGGTGTGTGGGCATCGACCTTGGCGCTGTGCACGCCGTCAACTGCCGCCTGCGCCGTCCCAAGCTTTTTGCCGGTGCCATCGGCCTTTCCGGCATCTACGATCTGGCCCGCTTCTGGGGCAGTGAAGCCGACGATCTGGTGCTGCGCTGCTCTCCCCTGCAGTATCTGGCCGAGAACGGCATCGCCGACAAGCTGGCTCTGGCCAAGGCCGAGGAGAACAGCCTGATGCTCTGCGCCGGTCAGGGTGCCTACGAGGACGACGCCAAAGCCGACACGCAGGCGCTGGCCGATGTGCTGGCCGCACAGGGCCTGCCCGCCCACCTCGAGGTCTGGGGCGGCGATGTCTCCCACGAGTGGTACTGGTGGGGCAAGATGCTGGGCCTGTTTGTGCCGCGGATTCTGGAGAAGTAAAAGTGATTTGATAGAGGGAAGGCATTTGCAGTGCCTTCCCTCTTTTTATTTGTATTTTTCAATTCCCTACTTGATTTATCGGGTTTGCTGTGCTATACTCATGCTGTAAGAAGTATACCCCCTATGGGTAAAGGAGATATTTTATGGACAACGAGAAAAAGCCCTGCTGCTGTTGCAGCACGCCCGCCCAGCCCGAAGCTGCCACGGCTCCGGCCGTTGACGCATCCGCTGTGCCCACCGAAAGCGTCACCCCCTCCTGCTGCCGCCACAAGGACCGCACCCCGGAGGAGCACAAGGCCCTGCTGAACCGGCTCAGCCGCATCGAGGGGCAGGTGCGCGGCATCCGCGGCATGCTGGAAAAGGATGCCTACTGCGTGGACATCCTTGTGCAGGTGGCGGCGGCGAACTCGGCGCTGAACAGCTTTTCCAAGGAGCTGCTGGCACAGCACATCTCCACCTGCGTGGCGGACGACCTGCGCGCGGGCAGCGAGGCAAAGCTGGACGAGCTGGTGAATCTGCTGCCCAAGCTCATGAAATAAGAAGCCCGTTCCCGTGCATACTCAACGTAGGAGTGATATTTTATGGAACAATACAACGTTACCGGCATGAGCTGCGCAGCCTGCTCCGCCCGGGTGGAGAAGGCCGTGAGCAAGGTGCCCGGCGTTGCCAGCTGTTCGGTGAGCCTGCTGACCAACTCCATGGGCGTGGAGGGCACCGCCAGCTCTGCCGAGATCATCAAGGCCGTGCAGGATGCCGGTTACGGTGCCAGCCCCAAGCGTGCGGGCGCGGCGGCTGCCAGCTCCACCAGCGCCGACCTTGACGCGCTGGCCGACCACGAGACCCCCAAGCTCAAGCGGCGGCTCATTGCGTCGCTGGGCTTTCTGCTGGTGCTGATGTACTTCTCCATGGGCCACATGATGTGGGGCTGGCCCCTGCCCCGCTGGTTCGACGGCAACCACATCGCCATGGGCCTTGTGCAGCTGCTGCTGGCGGGCATCGTCATGGTCATCAACCAGAAGTTCTTCATCAACGGCTTCAAGGGGCTCCTCCACGGCTCGCCCAACATGGACACGCTGGTGGCCATGGGTTCCATGGCAAGCTTTGTGTGGAGCACCTACGCCCTGTTCGCCATGACCCGCGCGCAGGTGGACGGCAACAGTGAGCTGGTCATGCACTATATGATGGAGTTCTACTTTGAGTCCGCCGCCATGATCTTGACCCTCATCACGGTGGGCAAGATGCTGGAGGCCCGCTCCAAGGGCAAGACCACCGACGCGCTCAAGAGCCTGATGAAGCTTGCCCCCAAGACCGCCACCCTGCTGCGGGACGGTGCCGAAGTGACCGTGCCCATCGAGCAGGTGCAGAAGGGGGACATCTTTGTGGTGCGCCCGGGCGAGAACATCCCCGTGGACGGCATCGTGCTGGAAGGCACCAGCGCCGTGAACGAGAGCGCCCTGACCGGCGAGAGCATCCCCGTGGACAAGGCTGCGGGCGATAAGGTGAGCGCTGCCACCACCAACCAGTCCGGCTTCCTCCGGTGTCAGGCCACCCGCGTGGGCGAGGACACCACCCTTGCCCAGATCATCCGGATGGTCAGCGATGCCGCCGCCACCAAGGCCCCCATTGCAAAAATCGCCGATACGGTGTCCGGTTTCTTCGTGCCTGCGGTCATTACCATCGCGGTGGTCACCACCATCGTGTGGCTGCTGCTGGGCCGGGAGCTGGGCTATGCACTGGCCCGCGGCATCTCCGTGCTGGTCATCAGCTGCCCCTGTGCGCTGGGTCTGGCAACGCCGGTGGCCATCATGGTGGGCAACGGTCTGGGTGCAAAGAACGGCATCCTGTTCAAGACCGCCGCTTCGCTGGAAGCTGCAGGCCGCACCCAGATCGTGGCGCTGGATAAGACCGGCACCATCACCAGCGGTGAACCAAAAGTGACCGACATTCTGCCCGCCGAGGGCGTTTCCGAGACGGAGCTGCTCACCCTTGCCGCCGCACTGGAGCGCAAGAGCGAGCACCCGCTGGCAAAGGCCGTGCTGGCCTGCACCGACGCGCAGAAGCTCACCGCCCCCGAGGTATCCGGCTTTGCCGCCCTGCCGGGCAACGGTCTGGCCGCAAAGCTGGACGGCGTGGAGATCTTTGGCGGCAATGCGTCCTTTATCGGCACCAAAGTCACCGTGCCCGCACAGCTGCAGGAGAAGGCCGCAGCCCTTTCCGCACAGGGCAAAACGCCCCTGTTCTTCGGCGGAGCAGGCCGTCTGCTGGGCATCATCGCGGTGGCCGATACCATCAAGGAGGACAGCCCCCGCGCCATCCGGGAGCTGCAGGCCATGGGCATCCGCGTGGTGATGCTCACCGGTGACAACCAGCGCACCGCTGCTGCCATTGGCAGGCAGGCCGGTGTGGACGAGGTGATCGCAGGTGTGCTGCCCGACGGCAAGGAAGCGGTCATCCGCCAGCTGCAGGCATCCGGCAAGGTGGCCATGGTGGGCGACGGCATCAACGATGCCCCGGCCCTGACCCGTGCCGACACCGGCATCGCCATCGGCGCAGGCACCGACGTTGCCATCGACGCGGCGGACGTGGTGCTGATGAACTCCAAGCTGTCGGACGTGCCCGCCGCCATCCGCCTGAGCCGCGCTGCCCTGCGCAACATCCACGAAAACCTGTTCTGGGCGTTCATCTACAACATCATCGGCATCCCGCTGGCCGCAGGCGTGTTCATCCCCTTCGGCCTGACGCTGAACCCCATGTTCGGTGCTGCTGCCATGAGCCTTTCCAGTTTCTGCGTGGTAAGCAACGCCCTGCGCCTGAACCTGTTCGACGTGCACAGCACAAAGCACGATCGTGCGGCAAAAAATGCTGCTTCCCTGCCCGCTGTCTCCGCACAGCCCGCAGCGGTTGCAAATAAAGAGAGTACCAAGGAGGACACTGCTATGAAAAAGACCCTGAAAGTGGAAGGCATGATGTGCGGCCACTGCGAAGCCCGCGTGAAGAAGGCTCTGGAAGCCCTGCCCGAGGTGGACGAGGCCGTGGTGAGCCACGAGGCCGGCACCGCCATCGTCACCCTGAACGCCGAGGTCGCCGACGACGTGCTGAAGAAGGCCGTTGAGGATCAGGACTACCCTGTGACCGGCATCCAGTAAACCGCCGCAGAATACTCCCCATCAAATGGAAAGGCCGCTGCATGTAAACGCAGCGGCCTTTTGCATTGGGTTATGCTGTTTTCTTCACAGGAACGCTGTTTTCGTACAGCTCATGCGGGGCGATATCCTGCCCCTCTTCCCACTCGATGCCAATACCGCCCGGCAGCAGATGCACGGTAGCAAAGTAACGCTCATCCTGCAGCCTGCCGTACCACGAGCCGGTGGCATAAGGGGCTGCATCAAACAGCTTTACCTCGCCCGTCTCATAATAAAGGCAGAGCTTCAGCGGTTTTACGGGTTCCACCTTTGTCAGCTTCGGCTGTAACATCCAGAATCACTCCTTACTTCAGCGGGTCGATGCGGATACAGCGGGTCCATTTCCAGAATTTCCAGCTTCTTTTTCAGCTGCGCCCGCTCCGCTGCGTTCAAACGCTTCAGGTTCTTTATGAATCGTTTGGTGTAGGTGATCTTATAATTCATTCGTCCGCACCGTCCAGCGCTTCAAACAGTGCGTCCACAGTGTCGAACACCGGCTGCTCCCCTGCCGCAATTTTGGCCTTTGCTTCGTTGATCTCGCTGCGCAGCTCGTCCAGATACTTTTTGGGGTAAACGGCTACCGGCATCAGCTCGATCACGCCATCCTTCTCCACGATCTCCAGCTTGTCGCCCTCACGCAGGCCCATCTTCATTACAATATCCTTTGGAATGGTGATCTGGGATTTTGTCCTCAATTCCGTCAGCATCCTTCATCCTCCTTTGTGCGATTTTCTTACTTTCTCACTTTTATTATACTCTGCTTTTTTCAAAAAGCAACCATGCACCATAAAATTTTACAAAGCGTCGTTTCTGTGTCTTCTTATTGTATTTCGTCAGAAAGTATGTTAAACTAAAAATGCCGCCCCAAAGGGTGGCGTTAAGGTGCTATCTGCAAGCGCAGGTGGTCATGCTTCCCTCCGGCAAGCGTCCGGGGGACGTAAAAGCTTATTGTTTGTTCCCCCGTTCGCAAACGCGGAAGGGGGGATGCATCATGGTGTTGAACGATGTTCTGCAGCTGTTCGTCATTGTTGGCGGTACAGTTGGAATTACATTTCAGATCGCATGGGCAATCTTCAAAGAGATCCATAACAATAAGAAATGACCGCCCCTGTCTCCAAACGGTAAGCGGTCATTCTTATTGATCCAACCGGAAGGAGCTGACCATTGCGGACAGCACCTTTTCTATTTGTAGTATAGTTATTTTTTGCCGTTTTGTCAAGAGAAGGTGCCCGCCTTCTCTTTTTCTTTCCCCATTTTCCTGTGCATTTTCACCCCGGAAGCTGTGGCTTTTTGCGCAAAAACTATTTGTTGACACGTTGTTTTTTCAGAGTTATACTTATAACAACAACATTTGGTTTTGCTTCCAGTTATAAACCACAGCGAAAGGAGAAATGTATTTTGGGAGTATCCATTCAGGACCGCACAGACTTTCTGAACATGCTGGACGCCTGCAGGACCGAGCAGCAGCTGTTCAGCCGCCTGACCTTTGCGGTAATGTTCCACCAGACCGACCCGGCTGCACGGGAAGACCTGCTGGACGACGTGCGCGGCGCAGCCTGCAACATGCAGCTGCCCGCCGTCAATTACAAGATCGATCAATGGCTCAACACCTGCAAGCAGGCGTGGCAGGCCGACCCCGCAGCCTTTATGGCAGCCGTGAACGCGGACGCAAAGCAGCGCAAGCTTGCGCTGGAGGGCAGCGCGGCGCAGCCCGGCCTGCTGGCCGATGTGCCCATGCAGAGCGTGGCGTGGCTGGTGCCGCAGCTGCTGCCGCTGGGCGAAGTGTCGCTGCTGGGTGCCGACGGCGGCACTGGCAAGGGCATCTGGCAGGCACAGCTCATTGCCTATGTGACGGCGGGCAAGACCTCCGGCTTTTTTCCGCTGCCGCCGCAGCAGACCGGCAAGGTGCTGCTGCTTGCGGGCGAGGACGACCCCGGCAAGGTGCTCAAGGCCCGTCTGCTGGCGGCCGGGGCCGACATGAACCGGGTGCTGGTGCTGACCGCCGACGACTACTTTGGCAAGACCGGCCAGCCCCTCACCCTCAAGGATCAGGCACTGGCGGATTTTGCCGCCAAGGCCGGGCCGCTGCTGCTCATCGTGGACCCGCTGCAGAGCTTTCTGCCCGCCGATGTGGAGATGGCAAGCCGCAACCAGATGCGCAGTGCCCTGCTGCCGCTGCGCGCCATTGCCGCAAAGCAGGGCTGCGCGGTGCTCATCGTGATGCACTCCAACAAAAAGCAGGGCGTTTCCGGCCGCGCACGTCTGGCCGACAGCTCGGATATCTGGGACATGGCCCGCAGCGTGCTGATGATGGGCCGCGCCAAGAACGACGGCAAAATTTATCTCAGCCACGAGAAAAGCAGCTACGCCCGCCCCCAGCAGACGGTGCTGCTGCACATCGACGATGTGGAGGTGGAGGGCGTAAGGACTGCACGGGCCGTGTTTGACGGCTACACCGACAAGAAGGATGCCGACTTCATTGAAGAGCGGCGGGTGCGCACGGCGGAGACCCGGCAGGACACCCGCAGCGCCATCCTGAACGTTCTGTCCGAGAGCCGCCTCGGGTCGATGCCCAGCAACGAGCTGCGCGCCGCCGTCCTGCGGGAGATCGGGTGCAGCGACAGTACCTACAACCGTGTGTACAGTGACCTCACGAAGTCCAGCCAAATCGCAAAGCAAGCGATACGTGGAAAAGATGGCAGGAATCGCTGGTATACCTGCTACTGTGGAGAAACATCTGACAAAGTTCCATTTTAAATACTTATCTACGTTATAAATTTGATGTTTGTCAGCTTGACAAAGTTCGGATATTTGACAAAGTTGGAACTTTCTCAGAACAATGGAACTTTCTCACCTTGACAAAGTTACTTTTCAATCGTTGTATCGTTTAAAAGTTCAAACTTGCTCAGATAACGCTCCTACAGTAGCACCTGATAAAGTTCCCTGAAACCAAGGGCTGTGGGCTGGGAGTTTCTCCAGCGAATGTCCGGGAAGTGGGGCCCCGTGCGTAAGCACAGGGGCGGAACCGTGGGTTCCGGGCTGTTCGCGGAGAAAGCTCCCAGCACGCGGCCCAGCCCGCACCTCAACGCGCCAACTCCTCCACCGTGATGCAGCACACGGCAAAGGCCAGCAGGGCGCAGTCCAGCGGGACACGGCGCAGCACCACCACCCGTTCGGTCAGGGTGGTAAAGGTCTGCACGGCCTGCACCGGCACGGTGCTGCCCAGCCAGAACAGCGCCACCGAAAGCGGCAGATGCATCGCCCGCGCTGCCAGCAAAGGCCGCAGCGAGATCTCGGCCGGGCAGATGGTGCGCACCTGCAAAAGCACCGACACCCCCTGCACACTGAGCGCCGCGCAGCACAGCGTGCTAGCCCACAGCCCGGTGCGGGCGGCCTGATCGCAGCCGGAACACACTTCCAGCAGCATGGCGGGCAGCGCCGCCCACGGCTGTGGCAGCAATGCCCCGCACCCTGCCGCCAGCAGCCGGAAGTACAGCACAAAGCCGCAGAGCTTCAGGTAGGTCACTGCCGCCTGCGCGATCACCGCGTCCAGTGCGGGCAGCGGAATGGTTTCCCCCTGCGCGGGGGGAGCCTGCCCGGCCCCGCCCTGCATCCGGCACAGCAGTGCCGCCGTGAGGTATCCCGCCAGCAGCTGGGCCGCAAACAGCCGCACCCCCACCGCGCGGCTGCCCAGCATCTGCTGCCCTACCGTGAGGATGACAAAGGACGGCCCGCTGCACACACAGGCGGGCAGCAGCGCCGAGGCCTGCCGGGAGGTGAGCTGACCGGTGCGCACGGCTTCGGACGCAGCCACCGCCGCCGGTGCAAAGCCCCCCAAGGCCCCAATGAGCAGCACGCCGCCCGCACCCTTTGCCCGGATGCCCATGAGCCGCGCCGCAGGCCGGAACACAAAGCCCAGCCACTGCCCGGCCCCGCAGCCTGCCGCCAGCGCCGATACGATGAGGAACGGAAACAGCGATACCAGCAGCGGCCCGCCGCACAGCCGCAGCCCCGCCTGCAGGGCATCGGCACAGCGCTGCGGCGCGGCAAACACCAGAAACGCCGTGTACCCTGCCAGCGCCAGCAGCACGCCCCGCCGGAAATTCCAGCTTCGATTCATAACTCAGCCCTCCGCATCCATATATATGTAGCAGCGCGCCGCGGGCAGAACTGCGGGATGGGAGGGAATGGGATGTGTGCCAAGCGCAAAAAGCGGCTTTTGCCGCAAAGCTGGCTGGCCCTGCTGTTCCGTCAGCCGCCGCAGGGCTTTTACCATGCCCCTGCCGTCTACCTGAGCGGGGGCCGCATGGAGGTGGAGCACTTTTGCCGCATTCTGGCCTACAGCCCCGACCGGCTGTGCCTGCAGATGCCCCATGGCCGGTTGACCATCTACGGCGACGGGCTGAAGATCGTCACCCTTACCGCCAGCCGCCTGACCCTGCGGGGGCGGTTCGTGCGCACGGACTTTGCGGATGACTAGGAGGTGCCCATGGAACCGGTAAGCCTTTGGGCCGCGGTGGAGTTCACCGCATGCAATGGCAGCACCGAAGCCCTGCTTACCGCTGCCGCCCGGGCCGGGCTGCATCCCTACGGGGTAACGGCCCTGCCGGGAGGGTTTGGCGGGCGGTGCGCTGCGTGGCAGTACCCGCGCCTTGCCGCGCTGGCCCGCAAGCACCGGGTGCGGCTGCGCATCCGCCGGAAGCTGGGGCTGTATTTCCGTCTGCGCCCCTTGCTGCGCCGGGCCGGGCTTTGGGCGGGGCTGACGGTGTTTGTGCCGCTGCTGCTCTTTGCACAGCAGTTCGTCTGGTATGCGGATACCTCTTCCCTCACCACCGGACAGGCTGCGCGGGCCTGCGCCGTCCTGCGGGAAGCGGGCCTGCAGCCCGGTGCGGCTGTGACCGAGGCAAAGCTCACCGCCGGGGAGTACGCCCTTTTGCACAGCGGCGAGTTCTCCTGGGCCAGCCTGAATTTTGCCAAAGGGCGGCTGGTGGTGGAAGCCGCCGCGGCCAGACCCAAGCCGGACATTGCCGCCGGAACGCTGCACGGCATCCGGGCCAGATGCAGCGGCACTGTTCTGCGCACGAACCTTACCAGCGGCACCATGCTGGTGCAGCCGGGCCAGCAGGTAGAAGCCGGGCAGGGCCTCATTGGCACAGCCCGCGCCGAGCGGGACGGCACCCTGATCTTTGCGCCCGCCGCCGGGACAGTGATTGCTCAGTTTGAGTGGAGCGACACCCGCACCGTGCCCTTGGAAGAGACGGTGCAGCAGTACACCGGCGCGTGCACCCGCGCATACCGGGTGACAGCGTTCGGGCACACCTTCTCCCTGCCCGCCGCACCTGCGCCGGAACATGCGGCGGTGATCCTCCGGCACTTTCAGCCGGAGGTGCCGCTGCTGGGCCTTGCCCTGCCCTGCTCTGTGGAGGAGACCTGCCGCTCTGTGCAGCAGCCGGAAACGCTGCACCGCACCGAAGCGCAGGCCGCCGCGCTGGCCCGGCTGCAAAGCCTGCAGGCGCTGTACGCCGCATGGCCGGACGCGGAGCGCATCGCCCGCAAAGAGGACTGCACCGTGAACGGCAATGTACTGGACTATACCGTCACCTACACCGTGGCAGCGGACATCTGCGGGTGATGCACAAAAGGGCCTTCCCATTTCCGGGAAAGCCCTTTTACATTTTGCGTCTTATTTGTTTTCCGCCGCCTGCGCGTCGTACTCGGCAAGCAGGTCGTTGAGGTCGTACTGGTACTTGCTGTGGCAGAAGTGGCACACCACCTCGCAGGCGGGGTCCTCGTCGCGCATCCTCACCAGCTCCTTGCGGCCAAGGCTGAACAGCATCTCCTTGGTGCGCTCGGCGCTGCAGTCGCACTGGTAGTGCACGTCGCGCTCGTCCAGCACGTTGGGTTCAAAACCTGCCAGCGCCAGCTGCATCATGTCCTCGGGGGTCTTGCCCTCGTGCAGCAGGGTGGTGACGGACGGCATGGCCGCGATATTCTTTTCCAGCTGATCGATCTCCGCATCGGTGGCACCGGGCAGCAGCTGCACCATAAAGCCGCCTGCGCACAGGATGGACAGGTCTTTGTCCACCAGCACGCCCAGCGCCATGACGGTGGGCACCTGCTCGCTGTAGGCGTAGTAGGCGGTCAGGTCCTCGGCGATCTCGCCGGAGACCAGCGGCACCTGCCCCACGGTAGGCTCCTTCTGCAGGCGGTTATCCCGGATGACGGTGAGCACACCGTCTTTGCCCACAGCGCCGCCCACATCCAGGTGGCCGTTCGGCTTTGCGGGCAGCTCCACCAAGGGGTGATCGATGCAGCCCTTCACGTTGCCGGTGCCGTCGGTGCAGGCAATGACCACGCCCGCCGGGCCGCCGCCGGACACGCGCAGGGTGATCTGGTCACGGTCGTCCTTGAGCATGGAGCCCATCAGGGCCGCGCCGGTGAGCAGACGGCCCAGTGCCGCGCTGCAGGTGGCGCTGGTGGTGTGCAGCTTTTCGGCCTTGCGGACGATCTGGGTGGAATCCACGCCGCAGAACACGACCCCGCCGTTCTCCGACAGGCCGCGGATCAGATTTGCCATAAAGTTATCCCTCCAATTGTGTATACTGCTTGACTGCGCAGAAGAAATAGCGCTGGCTGTCCTCGGTCAGCGGGCCGAAGGTCTCGCCGTCGCAGACGCTTTCCAGCGCAAAACCGTGCTTTTCCAGCGCGGTGCGGATGGTGTCAAGGTCATAGGTGTATTCGCAGAACTGCTCGTGGAAGTGCTCGCCGGTCTCGTGGTAGTCGATGTCCACGGTGATCTCCACGCGGCGGTTGGCGGCATCGTAGTGGTTGCGCCACACACAGGCGGCATCCTCTTCCTCAAAGGTGAACGCGTTGTCGCCCAGCACGTTCCGGTGCTTGTAGGGCGTGTTCATATCGAAGAGGAACACCCCGCCTTTTTCCATAAAAAAGCCCGCGTTGGCAATGGCGGTGTCGAGGTCCGGGATGTGGTTGAAGGTGTCAAAGGTTGACACCGCGCCCCGGATGGTGCCGTACAGATCGAGCTTGAGCAGGTCCTGCCGGAGCAGCAGCAGCCTGCCGGAAAGGCCCAGCTGTTCGGCCTTATCGCGCACAACGCAGAGCATCTCCTCGGACTGGTCAATGCCGATCATATCATAGCCCGCCTGCGTGAGCATCAACGTCAGCTCACCGGTGCCGCAGCCAAGGTCGGCAAGGATGCCGTCGTGGATGCCGTGCTCCTTGAGCTTTGCATGGATGTGGGCATACAGGGCATCATAATCGGCCTCGCCGTTGAATTCATCGTAGAAATAGGCAAATTCGTTGTAGGCCATGGTTTACTCCGCTTCCTGTTCCCCGGCCACAGCGGCATTGAGCACCGCCTGCAGCTCCGGGATGCCGTAGCCGTTCTCGCCGCTGGTCAGCACCACCTTCTGGCAGCCATAGGGGCGGCAGAGGTTCTCAAAGTCTTCCAGCGTCTTGGCCAGCTGGCTCTTTTTGAGCTTGTCGGCCTTGGTCAGAGCCACCACATAGGGGATCTGGTGATAGTGCAGGTAGCGCAGCATCTGCTCATCGTCGGCGCTGGGGGCGTGGCGGCAGTCCAGCAGCTGCACCAGCAGGGTGTGGTGGCGGGGTGCTTCAAAGTAGCTGTTGATGAGGTCGTCCCAGCGCTCACGGTCGGCGTTGCTCACCTTGGCGTAGCCGTAGCCGGGCAGGTCCACAAAGTAGCAATCGTCCACCGAATAGAAATTGATGGTGGCCGTTTTGCCCGGCGTACTGGACACGCGGGCAAGGTTTTTGCGGCTGCACAGCTTATTGATGAGGCTGGATTTGCCCACGTTGGACCGCCCCGAAAAGCTCAGCTCCGGGCGGTCGCTCTCGGGCAGCTGGCTGGAAATGCCGTAGCTGGCAATGAAATCAGCTTTGTTGTAATTCATGGAGCTTTCCTTTCTTTGATAAGGGGATCGTCACCGGACACTCCGTCCCGCCTGCGCTCGCCAGACCACCAGCGAAGGCAAGCCCTCGCACTTCCCGTCGGGCTTTTCTGTCGATTTTAGTCGCAGCCTGCACTTTAGACATGGCTTCGCGCATCTTGCCGGAGTATCCGGTGCCGATCCCAGCAGGACGGCAGATAGTTTCTCCAGCGAATGTCCTGGGGGTGGGGCCCCGGCGCGCAAGCGTTGGGGCGGGACTGGAGTCCCGGGCTGTTCGCGGAGAAAGCTATCTGCCGCCCTGCCCTATTCTCAGCACACCGCGCCGGGCTGGGGCTTTTCTGCGGTGGGCGGCACGATGGCGGCGTCTGCCGCCTTTTTCTTTGCATGGGTGCGGCTGGGAGCCTTGGCCTTCTTTGCGTTCTGGGGCTTGAGCAGGGCCGCGTTCAGCACCTGTGTCAGGCTCTGCATGGGCAGGAAGGTGAGGTTCTTCTTCACCTCGTCGTCCACCTCATACAGGTCGGGTTCGTTGTCCTTGGGGATGAGCACCGTTTTCATGCCCTCGCGGTAGGCCGCCATGCTCTTTTCCCGCAGGCCGCCGATGGGCAGCACGTTGCCGTGCAGGGTGATCTCACCGGTCATGGCCACATCACCGCGCACCGGGATGCCGGACAGGCAGGACACCAGCGCCGTGGTCAGGGTGACACCGGCAGAAGGGCCGTCCTTGGGCACTGCGCCCTCCGGGGCGTGGATGTGCAGGTCGCACTTCTTGAGCTTTTCCGGGTCGATGCCGTACTCGGCGGCGTGCACGCGCACCCACGTAACGGCCAGCTGAGCGCTCTCCTTCATCACGTCGCCCAGCGAACCGGTGACGGTGATCTTGCCGCTGCCGTTGTCCATCACCTGCACCTCGATGGGCAGGGTCTCGCCGCCCACGCTGGTCCATGCCAGACCGTTGGCGATGCCCACCGCGTTGGTGCGGTTGAGGAAGTCGGGCTTGACAAAGCGGGGGCCAAGCAGCTGTTCCAGCATGGTGCCGGTAACGGAGACGCTTTCCACCTCGCCTGCGGCGATCTTGCGGGCGCACTTGCGCAGCACGCTGGTGATGGTGCGTTCCAGATTGCGCACACCGGCCTCACGGGTGTAGCCGTCGATGATGCCGTACAGCGCGCTCTGGCTCAGCGTGACCTTGCCGGTCAGGCCGCAGGCCTTGAGCTGCTTGGGCAGCAGGTGCTTGCGGGCAATGTTGTATTTTTCCACGCGGGTGTAGCTGGGCAGCTCGATCACGTCCATGCGGTCACGCAGGGGACCGGGGATGCTGCCCAGATCGTTGGCGGTGGTGATAAAGAGCACATGGCTCAAATCGAACGGGATATCGATGAAATGATCGTTGAAGGTGCTGTTCTGCTCCGGGTCCAGCGCTTCCAGCAGGGCTGCGGCCGGGTCGCCCCGGAAGTCGCCTGCCAGCTTGTCGATCTCGTCCAGCAGCATGAGGGGGTTCGCGCTCTTGGCAGAGATCATGGCAGTGATGATCTTGCCGGGCATCGCGCCGATGTAGGTGCGGCGGTGGCCGCGGATCTCGGCTTCATCCCGCACGCCGCCAAGGCTGATGCGCACATACTTGCGGCCCAGACTTTCGGCGATGGAGCGTGCAATACTGGTCTTGCCCACGCCCGGAGGGCCTACAAGGCAGATGATCTGTGCCTTCACGTCCGGTGCCAGCTTGCGCACGGCCAGCGTTTCCAGAATGCGGTCCTTCACCTTTTTCAGGCCGTAGTGGTCGCGGTCCAGAATCTGCTGTGCGCGGCTGATATCAAGGTCGTCCACCGTAAAGGTGTTCCACGGCAGGTCAAGGCAGGTGTCCAGATAGGTGCGGATGACCGTTGCCTCCTGATTGGAGCCCTGCATCTTGGCAAGGCGGTCCACTTCCTTGAGCAGCTTCTTCTCGCTGTCCTCGGCAAGGTGCAGCCCGGTGATCCTGCGGCGGTACTCGTCGGCCTCGGCGTGGGTGTCGTCGCCCTCGCCCAGCTCGTCGCTGATGATGTGCAGCTGTTCGTGCAGGTAGTAATCGCGCTGGTTCTTGTCCATGGACTCGTTGACCTTTTCCGCGATCTCCTTTTCAATTTTCATCACCTGACACTCACGGCGCAGCATCTCGATGAGCTTTTTCAGCCGTCCGTTCAGGGTGCCCTCGTCCATCACAGCCTGCTTGTCCTCGTAGCGGAACAGCAGGTTTGCAGGCATGTACTCGCTGAGGAAGGCGGGGTCGTCGCTGGAAACGATGGCAAACACCACGTCCTTGCCAAGGCGCGGGTTCATGCCAAGGTACTCGTCAAACCCGGCCTTGAGGGCGCGCAGCAGCGCTTCGGTCTCCACGGCATCGTCGGCCTTGCCTGCGCGCACCGGGGCCGGGCGCACCTCCGAAAGCAGAAAATCGCCGCTGGCATCCAGTGCACTGAGCTTTGCGCGGTACTTGCCCTCCACCAGGACCTTTACAAGGTCCCCGGAGACGCGCAGCACCTGCTTGACCTCGGCCACCACGCCGTAGCTGAACAGGTCTGCCTGCTGCGGCTCGGTGGTGTCCATGGACTTCTGTGCCACCAGAAACACGTTGGAATTATTTGCCATTGCCCACTCCACGGCGGCAATGCTCTTTTCGCGGCCCACCTCAAAGTGGACGAGATTGTTGGGGAACACCACCAGCCCGCGCAGGGCGATGGTGGGCAGATGCAGCTTTTTGCGCTCCACCTTGATGGTAACTTTTTCACTCATAGTGCAAACACCTCCCGGCTGCCGCGCACTTTCCCACGGCGGCAGCGCTGTATGCAAGAGATTGTATCTTTAAAATAGCAGGTTGTTTCCTTATTATACTGATTTCCGGCCAAAATGCAACTGTGATGCATAGGTCGTTGGTTTTTTCGTCAGCGTCCTTGCCCTCTCAGTCTCACTCCGTTCGCCAGCTCCCCCAAAGGGGGAGCCTTTGGCAAAACCGGAAAGTTTACCGTACTGCCAAGGCCTCTCACTTTGGGAGAGGTGGCACGGCGGAAGCCGTGACGGAGAGGGCGAGGCCGTTAAAAACAGAGAAATTTTTTAATCTTCCTTCCGTTTTTCCTGTGTACTGAAGCCCATTTTGCCAAGAGCCGGCAGCAGGGCCTTGAGGGTGATGGAGGTCAGTGCGCCCATCACAAGGCCCAGCACCAGCATGACCGGCGCATAGTAGAACGAGAGCGACGACGAGATGATCACGCCCGCGCCCAGCAGCTGGCCGATGTTGTGGGCCAGTGCGCCGCATACGGACAGGATGAACCAGGTGGGCCGCACCGGCAGCAGGTAGTACAGCACCCACATCACCAAAAGTGACAGCAGGCCGCCGCACAGCGAGAGAAGGCCCGCCGTGAAGCCGGACACCAGAAACACGAACAGTGCCTTGAGCACGTCCAGCACCAGCGCCTGCCTTGGCCCCATGAAAAACAACGCGTACATCACCACGATGTTGGCAAGGCCCAGCTTCATGCCCGGCAAAAGGCCCGGGATGGTGAGCGTGCCCTCAATGAACGACAGTGCCATGGCCAGCGCAAACAGCAGGCCGGAAAGGGCGATGCGGCGCGTTTTTTCGTAACTGCGTCTGTTTTGGGGCATGCTGCACCCTCCTTTACTCTTCGGTCTGCTGGCTCTGCTCGTAGCTTTCCTGCTCTTCCATGGCAGCTTCCCACGCGGCAAACAGCTCTTCCTGATGGAAGCGCAGGTCGCTCAGCTCGTCGCTCTTCTGGCGCAGCAGGTCGGGGTCGTTGTACACCTCCGGGGAGTTGATCTCGTTGTCCAGCTCCACTTCGCGTGCACCGCAGGCTTCCATCTCGTCCTCGCAGGCCTTGATCTTGGCGCGCAGCTCTGCGCGGCGGCGGCGCTGCTCCCTGCCGTAGCCGGTCTTGGCCGGTTCAGCGGCCTTCTGCACGGCAGGGGCCGGGGCGCTGCGGCCCATCAGGGCGTCGTAGCTGGGGTAGAGGGTGGCCTTGCCGTCCTCAAGGTAGAGGATGGGACAGGCCAGACTGTTCATCAGGTGGCGGTCATGGGTGACCAGCAGCAGCGTGCCGGTGTAGGCCATGAGGGCCTCGGTAAGGTTCTCGCGGGTGTAGATGTCCAGATGGTTGGTGGGCTCGTCCAGAAACAGCAGGTTGGGCCGTTCCAGCACGATCTCCGCAAAGCGCAGGCGGGCCAGCTCGCCGCCGGAAAGCGCCTCGCAGGGCTTGAACACCGTCTCGCCCCGGAAGCCCAGCTTTGCCAGATGGCTGCGCACCTCCAGCTCGGTCATGCGGGGGTACTTGTTCCAGATCACATCGATGACCCGGCCCTGCCCCAGACGGTTCTGCTGCTGGGCAAAGATGCTGGGCCGTGCGCCGGTGCCCAGCCGCACCATGCCGCCGGAGGGGCGGCGCTTGCCGTCCAGCACCTGCATCAGGGTGGACTTGCCCGCGCCGTTGGGGCCTGCGATCACCAGCCGCTGGCCGCGGCACACCGTGTAGGTAAAGGGTTCCAGCAGGGTGCGCTCCCCTATTTTGATGGTCAGGTTCTTGAGCAGCACCAGCTCATTCCACGGTTCTACGTCATATTCAAACCGGAACTTGAGCTGGTTGGTCTCGTCCTTGGGCGCTTCGGTGATCTCCAGCTTTTCCAGCTGCTTGCGGCGGCTCTGGGCCATTTTGGTGGTGGAGGCGCGCACAAGGTTGCGGTCCACATAGTCCTGCAGCTTTTCGGCCAGTGCCACATCTGCATCGTGCTGCTTCTGGCGCAGGGCATCGGCGGCTTCCTTCTGGGGCAGGTAGGCCGAGAAGTTGCCCTTGTAGGTGGTCATGGTCTGGAAGGAGACCTCCCAGATCTTCGTACACACGTTATCGAGGAAGTAGCGGTCGTGGCTGACCACCAGCACCGCACCGGAATAGCTTTTGAGGTAGTTTTCCAGCCATTCCATGGTGGCAAAGTCCAGGTGGTTGGTGGGCTCGTCCAGAATGAGCACGTCCGGCTTTTCCAGCAGCAGCTTTGCCAGCCGCAGCCTCGTCAGCTCACCGCCGGAGAGCACCGCAATGTTCTTCTGCCATGTATCCTGCGCAAAGCCCATGCCGGACAGCACCTTTTTGATGTTCACATCCATGTTGTAGCCGTCGGCGGCATCCACGATGTTCTGCAGCTGGTCGTGCCGGGCCAGCAGTTCCGTGTCGTCCGGCTGCGCGGCCATTTTGCGTTCCAGCACCTGCATCTGGGCCATGGCATCCAGCACAGGGGCAAAGGTGGAGCGCATCTCGCCGTAGAGATCCAGCGTGGCATCCAGCTTTGCGTTCTGTTCCAGATAGCCCAGCGTCACGCCGTGGGTCACACTGAACTCACCTTCGTAGTCCTGGTACTCGCCGGTCAAAATCTTGAGCAGGGTGGTCTTGCCCGCGCCGTTCTGGCCCACGATGCCGATGCGGTCCTCCCGCTCGACACTGGCGGTCACATCGTGCAGCACGATCTTTTCGCCAAAGCTCTTGCCTAGTTTTTCCAAATGTATCAGCATAGTTTTATGATCCCGTTCTCCATCCGCTTATTGGCTCAGCACTGGTGGCGGCGGTTCTTCAGGCCCACATTGGCCAGCTCTTCCTGCTCCATCACCAGCGGGTACAGCTCTTTCAGGTCTGCGATCTCGTAGGTGGGCACCACCTTGCCGGGGTTCTCGGCGTGGCTGGGGTTATACCAGCAGGTGTCAAGGCCCGCATTCACGCCGCCCTGAATGTCGCTGCTCAGGCCGTCGCCCACCACCAGCACATGCTCGCGGTTCTCCACGCCAAGGGCGCGCAGGGCCGCATCAAAAATTCTGCGGTTGGGCTTTTCGCTGTCCATCTTCTCGGAGACGAACACGTCCTCCATAAAGTTCAGCACACCGCTCTCGGCCAGACGGCGGATCTGCACCTTCTGGAAGCCGTTGGTCACAACGGCCAGCGTTGCCACCTCGGAAAGCTCCCGCAGCACATCCAGCACTTCCGGCCCCATCAGGTCCGGGTGGGTGGAGAGCTGTTCCAGATAGAAGCGGTTCATCTCGGCTCCGTCACCGGCGGCATCAATGGCCTTGAGGAAGCGGGTGAACCGCTCCGCCATGAGCTTTTCCCGCTTGATCTGGCCTTTTTCCAGCTGCCGCCACAGCTCCGAGTTGATGGTGCGGTAGGTCTGCACCGTTTCTGCGTCCGGCTCAATGCCGTAGTTCACCAGCGTTTCGGCCAGTGCCTTGCTTTCGGCTGCGTCAAAGTTCAGCAGGGTGTTGTCTGCATCGAACAGCACGCAATAATATTTTGCCATAAACCTTCCCTCTTTTCCTTCTGCCATGGCCTCAGCTGCCATGCGCTCAACAACAGGCAGAAGCCAGCCCTGCCGTAAACAGAGCTGGCTTCACATCATTCTGTTACAATTTCGTACGATGGTACGTCCGTCTGCTCCGGGTCGTTGTCCGGGCAGGTGGTTTTGACATCACAGGGGGTGGCAGCACACTTTGCCATTTCCTCTTCCAGCGCGCCGTTGTCCACGTTCTCCCAGTCGGTGCCGTAATCGTCCACGCTGCCGTCGGTCACGTTCTCTTCCCCGGGCAGCGCCGGGATGCGGGGTTCCTCGTAGTACATGCAAACGCCTCCCTTCCTGCCAGCCTATGCGGCACAGCAGGCCGGGGTGACAGCCTCAGGACGCGGAGTCCGTGGATGCGGACTGCTCGTTGGCGGCTTCCTTGCTGGCATTGGATTCCGAAGCCGCATGGGAGCTGCCAGAGCTTGCAGAGCTGCTCTCGCTGCTGGAGCTGCTATGGGAAGCCGAGCTGCTCTCACCAGAGTCCGCGTGGGACGAGCTGGTGCTGTGGGAAGAGCTGGCTGTTCCGTTGGAAGCAGAAGCCGAGCCTGCCGGGGAAGCCGTGCTCTCACTGCTGGAAGAGCTGTGAGACGAGCTGTCGGAGGTGGATGTAGCCCCGGAGGATGCCCCGGAGGTGGTGCCGGACGATGCACCGGAAGAACTGGTGCTGCCGGAAGAACTGCTGCCCGACGTGCTGCCAGAGCTGCCGGAGCTGTGAGACGAGCTGCCGGAGCTTACGCCGCTGACCGTCACATTCAGGACGTTGCTGGTAACGGTGCAGCCGTTGTAGCTTGCCACTGCGTACACCTTAAAGGTCGCATTGAGCATGGAGGGGTCGATCTCCACCTTGACGGTGGTCTTGCCCGCCGCCTGCGGCACTTCCGCACCGTTGGCGTACCAGCGGATGCTGTCGGCAGTGAGGTGCTTGCCGCCCAGCTTTGCGGTAAAGGTGTAGGAATCGCCCAGCACGGCCTTGCCGGTGCTGCTGATATGCACGGAAGCCGCTGCAAACACGGCGGTCACGTCCACGTTCTGCTTGAAGTTCGTATCGGTGCGGGTCTTCTGGGTCACGCCGTCGCTCCACTTGACGAACACATAGCCGTCCTGCGGCACAGCCGTCACGCTGATGGACTGGGCGGCGCTGGTCACTTCATAGGAGAGGGATGTCTTGCCGCTGTCGCTGCCGCTGGAAAGGGTGCCGCCGGTCTTGTCCACCCGGTAGCTGGCCTGATACAGCACACCCTGCTCTTCGGAAGAGCCTGCAGCCTCCGAGCTGCTGGGTGCTGTCACCGCAGAGCTGGGGTTCGGGGTATACTCGGCGCGGGTGGGGATGTTGGCGGTGTCGGGCCGGCGGTCGTCGGTCTGGTAAGCGTGGGTGCGCAGATAGCTCAGCATGGCCTTCAGGCCCACGGGCTTCAGGTGGATATCGCCGGCCTGGTAGTAATCCTCGCGGCCATAGCCGTTGGCATCCTTCAGCGCTTCGGCACTGTTGAGGAACTTCAGGCCCATCTGCTCACACATGGACAGCAGGGCCATGTTGAAGTCGTCGATCTTGGTCTGGTCCATGTGGGGGTAGTTTGCGTGGTTTGCAGGCACCGGCGGCACCGTGTTCACGATGATGTCGGTGTAGGGGTAGCTTTCCTGAATGGCCTGCACCAGCGCGGTGTAGTTCTTGATGAACTCGTCCACGCTCATGCCGGTATCGTTGGTGCCCAGCATGATGACCACGCGGCGGGGCTTCATTTTGGCCACGGCCTGCGCGATGGTGTAGGTGCTGCTGTCCTTTTTAAAGGTAACGATGCCCTCGTTCAGGGCGGCATGAGTGCCAATGCCCTCCTTGGCGCAGAACTGCTGCAGGCTGATCAGGCCGTTGGCGTACAGGCGCACCGTGTTGGAATCGCCGAGGAACAGCGTTTCCTTCTGGTAGCTCTCGCCCGCGTCGGCGGTCTCCGGCAGCAGGGCGGCAGAGGTCTCACTGATCTGATAGTGATCCGAGATATCCTCTTCACCCGGCACCAGCACCTCGCTGGAGGGCTGCTCCACCGGGGCGGAGGGGTTCTTGCCGCGCTTGAGCAGCGTCATGGTAATGGCAATGGTCAGAATGGCTGCCAGCGCGCACACACTGCACACCAGCACAGCCTGCTTCTGCATAGGAGTAAGCGATTGCTTTTCCGGTCGTGTATTTCTCATATCTCTCACCATTCACTTAGTTTCCGGCACTGGGCCTTCCGGTCATGCCTGTCCGTTCAGGATCTGGTCTGCAAGGCTGGCGCAGCTTTCGGCCAGCAGCACGGGGTGGAAGGGGGCCAGTTCCTCCCTGCTGCCGTAACCGTACAGCGCACCGGCGGCGTCTAGACCGCAGTCTGCTGCGCCGCGCATATCGTCGTTGCGGTCGCCCACCATCAGCACCCGCTTGCCCTGCATCATGGGCTGAGCAAGCACATGGCGCACCACATCGGTCTTGGTGTCGCGGCTCTCATCCATGGACGCGCCGCCGATAAAATCAAAATAATCTGCAAGACCCTTTTCTTTCAGGATCGGCGTAACGACCTGCGTGGGCTTGGAGGTAGCCGTGCACAGGATCAGGCCCGCAGCCTTCAGGCGCTGCAGCATCTCTGCTGCACCGGGGTAGGCGGCGCACTCGTGGCTGCCCTTGACGGCGTAGCTGTCGCGGTACAGGTCGGTGGCCTTTTCAATGAGGGCCGGGTCGGTAAAGTGCTCACCAAAGCTCTTGCGCAGCGGCGGGCCAAGGTAGCGGCGCAGGTTCACATTTGTGGTGTCCACGCCCATCTTGGCAAAGACTTCTTTTAATGTATTTATGATACCGGGAGCGGAATCGATCAGGGTCCCGTCCACATCAAACAGGATCGCATCGTAGTTCAGCAATTTGTAAATTTCCTCACTTTCATGGTGATACATTGTATAGTATAGCACAGAATCCCGTTATCAGCAATTCCAACAAATGGTTTTTACAAAAATTATGCATTCAAGCAGAGAAAAGGCCCGCCCGGCATCCGGACAGGCCTTTCCGCATCTTCTTACTTCGCTGCGGCATCCGCAGGCGGATAGTACAGGTTGTTGGAGACGAACTCCAGCTTATCCTTGAGCACCAGCTCCAGGTTTGCCACGGCGTGCACCATGTTGGTGGCCGAATCGTTTACTTCCAGCAGCTTGCACAGGTCCAGACCGTCCAGTTTCATGGCGGCGTCCATCTTCCGGCTCTCGGCGCACAGGATGTGGCTCAGGGCATTTTCCTGCAGAGCAATGCTCTCCACAAGGTCAACGACCGCCTGCTCCAGCGTCACCTTGGGCAGGCAGGGGCAGGGGCAGCGGGTGGTATCGATACAGTTCTCAGCAGACATGATAAAACCTTCCTTTCGTTCGTCCGGTCAGGGGCGGTGTACGCCCCATTCTATGTCTGCCGGGTACGCCGGTGTTACTCCTGCTTTTTAGGGTTCTGGGTGCCGCGCACCTTTTCAATGGTCTCGCGGTAGCCGCCGGAGCCGTACTGGATGCAGCGGTTGATGCGGCTGATGGTGG
>ERZ773185.897-NODE-897-length-24697-cov-9.962300_pt1 | contig 24697 bp, 29 predicted proteins | sample MGYA00580531_ERZ773185 | MGnify/ENA primary metagenome ERZ773185 (study PRJEB29015, sample SAMEA2737799) | human gut metagenome | biome: human gut; feature: human-associated habitat; material: faeces | place: China | collected 2012 ...
TTCGAGCCGCAGCATGCATCCTTCGCGCAGTCCTGCTACGTATACGTTGGTGTTGACGGTAATGTACTCTTCGATACGCTGCTCGCGCGTCTCTCCCGCATGGCCCTGCGGGTGTGCGTCGAGGTAGTGGGGGTTGATCTGGAACGGGATCAGTCCGGCGGCATGGAAAGTGGCGGGCTCGATGATCGGCATGTCGTTCGTGGTGCCGATGGTCGGGCAGGCCATGTTGCTGCCCGCGCTCCAACCCGCATAAGGAATCCCTTCGTCGGTCACTCTTAGTCGGATCGCTTCGACCAGCCCTTCGCGTTGCATCATTTGTGCAAGACGGAACGTGTTGCCTCCGCCTACGACAATCCCCTTTGCGGACATGATGGCCAGTGCCGGATTGGCTTCGCGGTGTACCGAACGGACACGGATGCCGAGTTCCGAGAAGCGAGCCTGTACCTTTTCCAGGTAGGCATCGTAGGTGAAAGTCACTGCGGCGTACGGGACGAACATCACTTCGTCGATGCCCTTGAAAAAATCGCCGAGCTCTTTTTTCGGATAATCGAGGTAAGCCTCGCCGGCATTGGTCGAATTGCTGATCAACAGGAGTCTCATGGTATGCTGGTTTAGGGGAGGGACCGCTTGAGAGAAGCGTCCCTGCCGGTCTGTTATATGCTATCGTTTATATTATATATAAGTATAGACGTAATAGCTGCATCAGTGGGACCACGGAAAAACCCGGGCGTTGGCTGTTCGTGCTGTTTTTATCCGTCGGTGCGTTTGCTCCTTTTGTCGCCTTCGGTGCGTGCGATCGATACGTCGTTTCCCGTTTCCGCGACTGTGATGCGCCGATGATTTTCCCTTGCAAAAACCGCACTACAATTTGGCGAGCTCTGCTTCGACGGCTTGCGGGTAGTATTCGTATTCGAGCGCATGCACTTTTGCAGCCACCTCTTGCGGCGTGTCGTCCGGTGCGAGGGGCACCCGGTGCTGTGCGATAATGTCGCCGCTGTCATACTGGCTGTTCACACGGTGGATCGTAATACCCGATTCTTTTTCCCCGGCTTCCACGACCGCCTGGTGCACACGGTCGCCGTACATTCCTTTGCCGCCGTATTTGGGCAGCAGCGCCGGATGGATATTGACGATGCGGTCGGGATAGGCGGCGATCAGGTAGTCCGGGACGAGCCACAGGAATCCGGCCAGCACGACGAAATCGATCCGTTCCTGCCGCAGCCGGGCGAGCACCTGTTCGCTATTGTAGAAAATATCGCGGTCGAATACCATGCTTTCCACACCCAATCGGGCGGCACGTTCGATCGCGCCGGCCTCCGCTTTGTTCGACAGCACCAGCCTTACAGTGCCCTGAGGATGGGCTGAGAAGTAACGGATCAGGTTTTCGGCATTGGAGCCCGAACCCGACGCGAATATGGCTATATTTTTCATAATTAGTTTTTTACGGGTGAAATCCCGGTGAAAAGACGCAAAAAAACGTTCGGGATATCAAATGTAAGGGAAAAAGTGTTACTTTTGCAAAAAATTGGCTTTGAATTACGAAGTTATTTTGGAATAATGTTAAACCTAAATCATTAGTATCATGTCAGACATTTCATCAAAAGTAGTGGACATTATCGTGGACAAACTGGGCGTTGACGCAGCAGAGGTTGTTCCTACCGCCAGCTTCACCAACGACCTGGGTGCCGATTCTCTGGACACCGTTGAGTTGATCATGGAATTCGAGAAAGAGTTCGAGATCTCGATTCCTGATGAAGATGCCGAGAAGATCACCACCGTCGGCGACGCCATTACTTACATTTCTGCCAAGAAAAACTAAAAGGCCTTAAACTGGACAGGCAATTTTTGTTTAACGAACGAAATTTCTTTATGAAACAACGAAGAGTTGTAGTAACCGGGATCGGAACCCTTAACCCGCTGGGAAACAATATCGAGGAATATTTCACGAACCTTACACAGGGCGTGAGCGGCGCAGGACCCATTACTCATTTCGACCCTTCCAACTTCAAGACAAAATTTGCCTGCGAACTCAAAGGCTACGATCCCAATAACTTTTTCGACCGTAAAGAGGTCCGCAAGTACGACCTCTACACGCAGTATGCCCTTATCGCAGCCGAACAGGCCATCAAGGACTCGGGACTCGATCTCGAGACGATCGATAAGGATATGGCCGGAGTTATCTGGGCTTCAGGCATAGGTGGACTGGAGACATTCTACCAAGAGGTAAAGAGCTATGTCGAGGGAGGCGAAATCCCCCGATATAGCCCTTTCTTCATCCCCAAGATGATCGCGGATATGGGCGCCGGCCAGATTTCGATGAAATACGGTTTCCGGGGGCCGAACTATTGTACGGTTTCCGCATGCGCGTCGTCGAACAACGCGATGATCGATGCGATGACCTACATCCGCCTGGGACGTGCCGACATCATTATGACCGGTGGCTCGGAAGCCGCTATCAACCCTCCCGGAGTAGGGGGATTCAACTCCATGCAGGCTCTTTCGACCCGCAATGACGATCCGACGCACGCATCGCGTCCGTTCGACGCGGACCGCGACGGGTTCGTGATCGGTGAAGGTGCCGGTGCGCTGATCCTCGAAGAGTATGAGCACGCCAAGGCACGCGGGGCCAAGATTTATGCCGAAGTGGCCGGCGGCGGCATGAGCGCCGACGCTTACCACTTGACCGCACCGCATCCCGAAGGGCTCGGTGCACGCAAGTCGATGAGCGATGCGATCAACGATGCGGGCCTCAAACCCGAGGATATCGACCTGGTCAATACGCACGGCACTTCGACGCCGGTGGGCGACGTGGCTGAGCTGAACGGCATCAAGGCCACCTTCGGCGACCATGTGTACAAGATGAACATCAACGCTACGAAATCGATGACCGGCCACCTGTTGGGCGCTGCCGGTGCGATCGAGGCTCTGGCTTGCATCCTGGCGCTGTCCAAAGGCATCGTTGCCCCGACCATCAACAACGAGAACCTCGATCCCCAGATCGATCCGAAGCTCAACCTGACGCTTAACAAAGCGCAGCAGCGCGATGTGAAATGCGCATTGAGCAATACGTTCGGTTTCGGCGGACACAACTCCACGGTGATCCTCAAAAAAATCTAAGCGCGCTGTGGCGGGTTCGATACTGCTTGCTCTGAAGCTCCGCTGGAGCCGGGACAGGGAGTATTACAAAATCGTGAAACACCTTTTCGGCTTCCTGCCGAACAACATAGAACTCTACAAGCTGGCCTTGATACACAGGTCAGCTTCGTTGTTTTTGGAGGATGGCACGCCGATTAACAACGAACGCCTTGAATTCCTGGGCGATGCAGTGATCGAGGCAATTGTGTCGGATTACCTTTTCATCGAATTTCCGGAACGGGACGAAGGATTCCTGACCCAGTTGCGTTCCAAGATCGTGAGTCGCAGTACGCTCAACGCGCTGGGTTTGCGGTTAGGTCTCGATCGCCATATCATCGTGCAGGGCGGCGGTAATTTTGCACAGAAACACCTGTATGGCGATGCGCTTGAGGCGATGGTCGGCGCGATGTATCTCGATAAGGGATACGAATTCGCCAATAGGTTGTTTATCAATGAAATCCTCCGTCGGTATATCAACCTCAGCAGCATGACCCGCACCGAGACAGATTTCAAAAGCCGGTTGATCGAGTGGGGGCAAAAGAATAAACGGAGGATAACGTTCAGCACCGTCAACGGCGAGGCATTCACTTCACAGCACCCCACATTCCGTTCGACAGTGTTGCTGGACGGTGCCGAGATCGGAACGGGTGAGGGCGGTTCGAAAAAGGAAGCCGAGCAGAGGGCTGCGATGCATGCTGCCGAGAGGCTGCGTGAAACCGCACCGGAAGGGGCTTTCGGCCATATTGAAATCGATATCGAAACCATTTGATTCTATCCTTGCCGGTCACGACATAGGTTTGCCGGGTACATGGCATACGTCGGATCTTAGGGGCACCCGTGCGGAGTTTAAGTTTCCCTTCCGGTGTCTCTACGGGAAGGTGCCGCTGCAAATTTGTGGTGAAAATCGGAATCAGGCGTTGCCGTTACGCATAGAAATCCTTATCTTGCCGTAACCGGGCGGCGTATTCGAAGGCCCGTATAAACTACCCAAACCCAACGTTATGCTGACGGACAAGCAGGTGCGCGGGAAACTCGTGAACCAAGGCGTGCGGTCGCTCTCCGACGCCGAATTACTCTCTATATTGTTGCAGAAAGGCGAGGCGGGCGGCTCGGCGCTTGAGTTGGCCGAACGATTATTGGAAGCCTACGATCACAATTTGATGCGCATTGCACTCGACGGTCCGGGCAAACTTCGCTCGGTGGCGCAACTCGGAATCGCCCGGGCTGCGCTAGTCAGTGCAGCACTCGAAATCGGGCGCCGGGGCCGTGCCGCGGAAAACAGCATGCGTGACCAGATTATGAGCGACCGGGATGTGATAGAACTTTTCCAGCCCGAATTGGCGATCTTGCCGCATGAGGAGTTTTGGGTCCTTTACCTGAACGCATCGAACAAAATTCTCGACCGGGTCCGCATCAGTCAGGGCGGCGTAACGGGAACCGTGGTCGATTACAAACTGATCGTCAAACGTGCCGTCGAGCGCCTGGCACAAGGGATCCTGCTCGTGCACAATCACCCTTCGGGCAATCCTTTGCCCAGCGACGCGGACACGCTGATCACCGAAAAACTGGTGCGTGCCGCATCGTTGTTCGAGATTACAGTGGCAGACCATGTCATTATCACGTCCGGCGAGTGTTACAGTTTTCGGAGCCACGGCTTTTTCGACCGGTTGTAAACCAAGGGGGATACGTACTTATTCCGTTTATTCCTGTTTTACCAGATCTTCCAACAGGCCTTCACAGGCATCTTCAAGCAGATCGAGTACCAGTTCGAACCCCTCGTGCCCTTCGTAATAAGGGTCTGGAACGTAGGTGGCGTCGGAACGGCGGTAGAAGGCCACCATCCGGTAGATTTTCGCTGCGGCTTCCGTCGACGGGGCAAGGCGGTGTACGCGTTCGTAATTGCTGTCGTCCATCACCACGATCCGGTCGAATGTTTCGAAGTCGTCGGGCGTGATCTTCCGCGAGCGGCTCGTGAGCGCATAGCCGCGTTTGGATGCGGCCTGCCGCATCCGGCGGTCGGCGGGCTCTCCGGCATGGCCGCCATAGGTTCCGGCCGAATCGATTACAAAGTTATCGTGCAGGCCAGCCCGGTCGACGAGCTGCTGCATGACTGCTTCGGCGGCCGGGGAACGGCAGATGTTTCCGAGACAGACGAATAGAATTTTATGCGGTTTCTGTTTCATGGCATATCCGGGTCAAACGATTCCAAAGATACGCTTTTCACAGAAAAACGGCCGTCCGCTCCCGAATTTTCTCGTTTTTATGTATCTTGCAACGTCAAATCCGAAGTATTTTATGGCGTTACTGTTGTGTATCGAGGCGGGCACCGACATCGGTTCCGTCGCATTGGCTAAAAACGACCGTCTGCTTTCCCTGCGTGAGAGTTGCGAAAGCCGTCAGCACGCCCAGAACCTGGCTGTCTATGTCGAGGAAATTTTGCGCGAGAACGACCTCGACGCAAAAGACCTTGATGCCGTAGCGGTCGGAATGGGCCCCGGTTCCTACACCGGTTTGCGGATCTGCGTGTCGCTGGCCAAAGGAATTTGCTACGGGGCCGGGATTCCGCTGATCGCGGTGGGAAGCCTCGAAGCCCTGACTCGGGTGGCGTTGGAAGATTATGAGGCGGGGATTCTCAATGTGGACGACATCAGCGATGCCATTCTCCTGCCGATGATCGACGCGCGGCGCATGGAGGTCTACTGCCAGCAGTTCGATGCCCAGGCTCACCCTTTATCCGGGGTCGAAGCGAAGGTTGTCACGGCCGAAAGTTTTCTCGATGAACGCCGTGCGGGGCGGACGATGGTGTTGTTCGGCAGCGGGGCAGGCAAATGCAAAGAGCTTTTTCCCGAGGATAACGTGCGGCTGGTGGAGGTCACTCCGTCGGCCCGGGGGTTGGTTAAACCGGCCTATGAAGCGTTCCGGCACAAGAAATTCGAAGATATTGCCTACTTCGAGCCCTTTTATCTGAAAGATTTTGTCGTTACTCCTTCGTCGAAAAAAATATTTTGATTATATTTGCACCCACAAACCGAAAGGTTGGACATTGACCTATGGTGTAATGGCAACACTACAGATTCTGGATCTGTCGTTCTTGGTTCGAATCCAGGTAGGTCAACAATCAAGACTGATAATCAGTCGTTTATTAGTGTGAGGGACTAAAATAGGGACTACTTTAAGTAGTTCCTATTCTTTTTTTTACAGGTAAACTCTGCTGATACTGTCTTTGTATAAACTCCGTTGTGATCACCGTTTTTACCTTGTCCTAACCTTGCTGTTTTTTGTTGTGGGTGGTACAAACCCTTGCCGTCGGACAAGATAATTGAAATTTCGCAAAACAATAGGCCAAAAACGGGCATTATGGCGGCTCCGGTCTCTACGGGATAACCAGTTTCGGCAAAATATGTCGTCTCATGGTGGGTGACGCTGATCCGCGCTTTCTTTGCCCTCGATAGATAGTTTCTTTTCCGTATTCTTTTCTATTCTGATTGCTATTAGGAGTGTTGTTTTTTGTTGTTTTTTACAGTGTCAAACTTATTTCTTTTAATACACCTGTTTTCCTCTCAAATTCTCTTTTTCTTTATTTTGTGGATTATTCCGGGGTCTTGCAGATCGTTTCAAGTCACAAACCCTACATTTACAACGCTTATAAATAAGGGCGAGTTATTTGCCCGCCCTATGGTGAATAGAAAACAAAAATAGATTTACTAAATTTATAATTTTCGTTTCATTAGTGCTTGGGGATCAATATTCTGATAATTGGTAGCAAGTTTGCTTTTTTGCTTTTGTGAAGTTCTTTTGCGTAATTGATTATACGCTTCTGTGAGTTCCATGTAACTTTTCATAATTTCAAAATAATTAGTGCGATAAGTTTCTTCTTGTTGTTTGTATATTTCATAAAGGTGCTTATAGGTTTCTATTTCTGATTCTAAGAATTTTTGCTCCATAGATTTAGTTTCCATTGTAGTTCATTATGTGTTAAATTTGACATTATCGAGTAATTTGATGTCTTATATTGGTTCCCTCGGTAAACGTAAAAAATTCGCCGTTTTGCGTCCACTCCCGGATAACGTATGTACCCTTTGGCATATATCGTAAATTATGCATAGCCTCTGTGTGATTGGTAAAATATCCGACCGTTTGACCATTTGTTTCAATAGCGTAAATATTCACTTTCATAGTAATTGATTGTAAGGCGGTAGTTAATACTAGTGTATCGTTTTGCCGTTAGTCTCCGAAGTACTGGCCGGGACGGGCGTTCTGGTAGTAGTCGAGGCATCCGATTGTCCACGCATTGCTGATCCGTACAGTCTTTGCCGCTGCGTTTTCAGCCTTGATAGCGGCCCGTTTTGCTTCCCGCTCTATATTCTATCGTTGCCTTGTCAACCTCCCAAGCCCGGCGCAAAGCGGCCGAAAAACTGTAAGAATATGGGTTGTTGCCTTTGTAGATATTCCAGGCTCTTTTCATAATCTGCGATTTATTGTATTTGCTCATGGTTTTCGTGTTCGTAAACGTTTCGTGTTTATTATTACACTGCAAATATACATTTAAAGTTTATAATAGCCAAATAAAAGCATGAAAAAATAATCATTCAACATATATTTTTTCATTTTTATATACATGCAATGTTATTATGATTATCTTTGCAGATAGGATGCTATAAACTTTAAATGTATATGGATATAAGAATTAGAGAACTCTGCCAGCAGCACGGGACAACGCAAAAAGATTTAGCTGCTAAATTGGGGGTTTCGGAAATGACACTAAGTCGGGCCGCAAAAGGGAATACATCGTTACCTCTACTCGAAAAGATTGCTGCTGTATTAGGCGTATCTATTCCGGAACTTTTCGTCCCTCAACCAACGAACACGATCACCTGCCCGCATTGCGGTAAACCGATCAAATTTGAAAAAGGGGAATAGCAGGATGAAAAAACGTTTACGCAAAAAGCTTCACAAAGGCGAATTTCGGGAGCTGGGATTTGAATTGGATTATGACTATACCGGAGACTTGGAAGGTGAACCGTTCGATCAATTTTGGGGTGATTGGATCAGAATGATTGAATCTCTCGGATTGGAGTGTGGCGGCGGTGGCGCTGGACATCAAAACTATTTTATAATTAAGTATCGCGGTTCTGTTTCTGTCGAGCAGCGACAAGCCGTAATTGATTGGCTGGGGAAACATCCCGATATTGCGAATGTTACCGCCGGACAATTACGGGATGCTTGGTATGGTTGGGAATAATTTTATAGCATTTGTTAAAATGCTAAGACGACGACAAAGAAAGATGTGGAGTAGGGGCGCTGAATTAAATTCGATGTAGGGTACAATTTGCACTCCTGTTATAATGCTTACACCTATTGCAGAGGTAAGATCAAAGAGGTGGATTATGAATAAAGAACTTCAAAGAAACGATTTAAGTATTTTTGAGCAAATACGAAAAATCGACAGCAGTGGTAATGAATATTGGTCGGCTCGTGATTTAGCAAAGGCCCTTGAATATTCAGAGTATAGGCATTTCATGCCAGTAATCGAGAGAGCTAAAGATGCTTGTAAAAATAGTGGTCAGCGCATTGAGGATCATTTCGAGGACATCCTCGAAATGATAACACTGGGTAAAACAGCTCAACGAGAAGTTGATAGCGTTAAATTATCTCGCTACGCCTGTTATCTCGTCGTGCAAAATGCCGATCCGGGTAAAGAAGTCGTTGCCCTTGGTCAAACCTATTTTGCCGTTCAGACCCGTTTGCAGGAAATACAGCAAATGGATGAATATAGCCGTTTAAGTTCCGAAGATGAAAAACGGTTATTCTTGCGAAACGAAATGGCAAAGCATAATACACAACTTGCGGCGGCAGCAAAAGATGCGGGGGTTATTGAGCCTCGGGATTATGCTATTTTCCAAAATCACGGATACAAAGGGCTCTATGGTGGTCTTGACGCAAAAGGTATCCATCAGCGAAAAGGCCTGAAGAAAAGCCAAAATATACTTGATCACATGGGTAGTACCGAGTTGGCCGCCAATCTATTCCGAGCAACTCAGACAGAGGAAAAATTACGACGTGAAAAAATCAAAGGCAAGGCTAAAGCGAATCAGGCTCATTATTACGTTGGACGTAAAGTGCGAAAAACAATAGAAGAACTTGGCGGCACTATGCCTGAAAATTTGCCGGTGGAGGATAGCATTAAAAAAGTAGAACGTAAATTAAATGCAAAACCAAAGAAATCCTTGAAAGATAAGAAATAGTATAGGTTGTGAAGTAAGGGATTGCTTTGCCCCCTTCAATCGACCAATAACTTCACATGTCCGAAGTGCGGGACGGTACTGGAGATAAAGGAACGGGATAAATAGTCGCCGCTATGGAGCTGACGAAAATACAAAGCAAGATCTACGAAATCCGAGGCTATCGGGTGATGTTGGATTTCGATCTGGCGGAGCTCTACCAGGTGGAGACAAAACGACTGAAAGAGGCTGTAAGGCGTAATATCGAGCGTTTCGAGGGCGACGATTTTATGTTTGAACTCTCGGATAACGAGTATAACGCATTGAAAGGCAGACTAAGGTCGCAAATTGCGTCCTTAGAAATCAATGGGCGGGGCAAGTATCCCAAATATCCGCCGTTTGCCTTTACCGAGATGGGTGTCGCAATGCTCTCAAGTGTATTGCGAAGCGAGACGGCTATACGGGTAAATCGGGCCATTATGCGAGCTTTCGTGGCTATGCGTCAATTTATCACAGCCTTGCCCGGTGATCGTATCGGGCAAATAGAAGCGCAAATAAAGGAGCTGAAAGATTATATAAACGACGCTTTTGCCGATTACAACGATATTAACGAAGATACCAGGGTACAACTGGAATTGATAAACCAAGCCCTCGCAGAATTGCAAGCGCATAAGAAACTATGCCGCCGCCCCCGTAAACCGGTTGCCGGGTTTATCAAAAGCAAGGGTGAAATAACATGATAGGTATAAACGGATAAGACATTCATTACAAAACAAATTTATACAACCATGCTACGACACCCAAAACATCTGCTCGGAGGAGTCGGATTACCACTTGCTCTGAATGCTTGCACCTCCTCGCCTGATCCGGAGGCGTTCAAAACCCCTCCAGCCGAATTCCGTCCCCACACCCTGTGGTTTTGGAACAACACCTCCCATAACCCGCGAAGGCATCGACAAACAAATTCCCCCGCTCCGTTCAGCGTGGCGGAAAGTAAATGACCTGCAACCGCAGAACAATCGGCACGTCCCGCCGTCACATGCATATGCAGGAAGGGACGGCCATCCTTCATTAAGATGTTCCCGGTCAGGTCTGCTATCTCCATCTGTTTCCGGAGTACCGTATTCTCATGTCGTTTCATCCGGGAGTCGAAAAAATGCAGTTCCAATTCGCTGACTGCACCCAACCCGCCGATTGTTCCGGAAGAGATTCCCTGATCCGCACAGAAAGTCCTCAAAGCCTTGACTACTTCCGCGTGATTCCTGATGCTGACCACATACCGGTTACCGAATAGTCGGGAGGTATGCAGGAGGTCACCCTGTCGATTTCGGTTCTAGCTCTTCAACTCTTTCAGTATCGGTACTTTCACCGCCGAAATCTCGTTTTTGGGCCCGTCGTTCAATTGTTCGAAGATAACGATCCTGTTCTCCCCTTTTTTTAGCCATACCCCCGGTACGTATAACGTCTGCTGGGGTCCTGCCTGCCAGTAACGGCCTATATTTTTCCCGTTGATAAACACGATTCCTTTCCCCCAAGCGGACATGTCGATAAACGTATCGCCCGTCTCGGACAAATTAAAGGAACCCGTGTACAAAACAGGTTTACGATGCAAAAAAGATGCCTCGGGAGTATCGGCACGGACTTCGGCCGTTTTATCTGGGCCAGGGGCTCCGTCCATTGGCAACCGGTACATAAACCAATCGGACAGTTCCATTCCGTTGACCGTCACCGGACCGACAATTCCCTTGCGGTTGTTCACGATCTCTTCACCGAAATTGATCCGTCCCCAGTTCTCCACCAAAATATCCAGCGTCGCATCGAACGGAATTTCGACAAACACCGAATACCGGTTATAATACCGGTTCAGTTCGCCGACCCGCTCGCCGTTCACATATACGGTAGCATAATCCCTCAATCCGGGAATTTCCAGCATACCTGCAAGCGGCTGATTGAAATGCCGGGTATAAAGCACATAGCCATACCCCTGCCTCAATTGTTCGAACGTTAATGGAACCGGCGATTCCACCGGTTCCTGCCGTTTGGCGAAGGCCAGCACATCAGCGATTCCCGTCAACCGGATGGAAGGAATCTCAATCACCGGATTCGGGGCAGGTACCTCCGGAATGACATAATCCACATATTTCCCGATGACGTTGCGTATCGAATCGTATTTCGGAGTCACCCAGCCGGCCTCGCTGATGGGAGCATCGTAATCATAACTGGTCATGTCGGGCTGAATACCATGATCCTTGTCGTAATTGGCTCCCGACGTAAATCCGAAATTCGTTCCGCCGTGTACCATATAAAAATTGAAAGAGACATCATTTTGCAAATATTTTTCGGTCTGGCGGGCCACCCATGACGCACTCACATTGGGAAACGGTTCGGCCCAGTGCGATAGCCAGCCGGGATAGAATTCGGCCACCATATACGGACCCTTACCGCCATGATATTGGTCCACGACTCGTTTCAAATTTTCGATATTGCTTTCACCATTGGCAGTAGGCAAAGCCCCGGGTGTCGTTCCGCCTTCAAACAGCCAGCTCCCGTCTGAAGTGAATAACGGAGCGTCGAATCCTGCATCGGCCAACTGGCGGCGGATCGCGGCATTGTAACGTTTGTGTTCTTCCAACGGAATGTCGTTGCGTTGTGCTACATACGAACCGAATTCGTTCTCGGCCTGCACCATGATAATCGGGCCTCCCCGGGTCACCAGTAAATCGCCCACCTCCTCGTACAACCGGTCGAGGTACCGTTTCGTGCATTTCAGGAACTCGGGGTTATCCCGCCGGATCTCCATTCCCGGAATGTTCTGCAACCACCACGGATAACCGCCGAATTCCCACTCGGCACACACGTACGGACCGGGACGGAGAATGACCATCAAGCCTAGTTCGCCGGCCGTCTCGATATACCTGCGCAAATCCTTGTCTCCTTCGAAATCCCATTTGCCCGGCTCCGTTTCGTGCAGGTTCCAGAACACATAAGTCGCCACCGTATTCAATCCCATGGCCTTTAGCATCTCCAGGCGATGACGCCAGTACTGGTGCGGAATCCGGGGATAATGCATCTCTCCGGAAATAATAGGAACGGCTTTACTGTCCTTCAGGAAATGCCCCCCTTCGATTTCAAAGGAGAAACGTTGCTGAGCTTGTGTGTAAAACGGAGCCCACGCCAGCAAAAGAAGCAAACGAATCAATACGGGTTTCATAAATCTTCCGAATAGTAGAGTAAATAAAACGGATTAAATATACGCATAAACGGATCAAACCACAAACTTCCGCTTACGGCACGGACAACTTCCGATATTTTTTATCATTTTGCAATGTTCAACATAGGAAGACGGGGGTGTCGCAGGCCGCCCCGCCGCTGAGGAGATCATCGCGCTCTACCGCCGCTACGACGCGCTGCTGATTGTCAACGACGACCCGCTGCTGGCCAAGGTGATCTGCCGGTTACCCAGATCGATCTTTCGCTGCAGGGGCGTGAATTCATCTTCCTGGTAGAACGCTAAACACAACGCCTTCTCTCACCACAAAAAGGGGGCCCGGCAGACATCTGCTATGCCCTCTCTTTTTTGTTTGCTCAACGCGCACTATTCAATAATTTCACAAACGGTATCGAGTCGCTTGCCATGCGAAATCTTGGCATCGAATTCCACCACGGATACGTTACGTTCCGGATCATAGTAAGCATTGTCCCCTTTCCATTTGCCCCGGAAGGTAATGATCGTACTGTCTTTTTCCGAAGTCGGATCCACATAAGTGATATACACCTTGTTGCCTTCACGACGGAAAACCATGATGATCTCTTCGGCAATATCCAGAATTTCGATCTTATCGTCGACTTTCAGTGTCGTTTTCGGCGCAAAGAACACACAACGAACCGTACCGTCTTCGAAACGAACGGCATGTACGTCATCCGACTGTTTGAGGATCGTAAACCCTGGATGAGCAATCAGCGAATCCAGTCCCTGTTCGTTCGTACGAGGCATCACCACATAGCTGTAGGTCGCCGCACTCGGATTGACACCATGATGAATCGCGAGGTTGAATACTTCGGCCGACACCGGATCATCCGACGAATCGAAATGAATGGCATGCCAACTGCCGGTCTGTACTCCCGACATATAGGAAACCTGCTGACGCTGCGGGAAATAATAACCTACCTGATCATGCAGCACGGCCTGCAGATGGTCGCCCGAGAATGAAGCCCGAGGAGTAAAAGCAGTTTCGCCCTCGGTCTTGGCCCGCGGGTCTTCGCGACGGAACGTCTGATTGACGGCCGTCGTAACCGGCTGGCCATTGGCGCTGGAAATATCCGAACCCAGACAGAGAATATAACGGTCCGTAAAATACCACGATTTATTGGCTTTCAACCCGTCGGCATCGACCCGCATGACTGAAACCCCGTAGTTGTCGTCCACAAGACCGCCGACAATGTCGGATTTACCCTTGATCCGACGGTCTTCCTGCGGGAAATCGTTGTGGTCAGCTACATTACAGGTAACACCCGGAACCCGGGTCCAATCCCACATGGGATAGATGTTGTTGTACTCGCCGCCGTCCTGATAGATCATCAACGAACCGTTGGCCATCACTTCGCATTTGCGGTTTTCACCGTTGACCGCTTCGGCTCCCACCGTCCGGTCGGAACACATCTTTAGAACAGCCATCCAGTTGTCGGTACGCATATAAGTCATGTCCGACATATAAAAATGCTTGATGCCCTTCAATACGTTGGGTGCCCCCATCATCTGAGCATCGAACATCTGCTGATATTCGTCCGCATGGGCCGGATCGATCTTCTTGAGGGCCAGCAACTGCAAGGCATAGGTTCGAGCCTTGCCCTTCATGGCATCCCGGAAGACGAACTGGCGACCGCAGGAACCGGTCTCCATTTCACCCCGCCATACAGCCCACGACATCCCTTCGAGGGCATAGTTGCGCAGGATAGACAGCTCCTGTTCATTAAAGGTATAACGCGTTCCCAGGAACAATCCTCCTATCTGGGTCAGGGACGATAGGTACGAAAGCCCATAGTTACCGAACTGCTGCTGGCGACCGTGCTGATGGAAACTCCAGTCGAATTGCACCCCTTCATCGTTTTCGATTTTGATGACGCTCTTCATCTCCCGGATCGCCTCTTCGAACAGCGCTTCGTCATCGATCAACAAGGCCCGCACCATCACATTGCAGCAAAGCCATACTTTATTTTGTCCCGTAATCTTGATCTTCGAATTGTTCATGTAGTCGATCAGGCCGGCAAACTGTTGGTCCGAAAGTTTATCCTGCAACAACAGCCCAAAATCACCCATATTGCGGGGTCCCCCGATCTCGTTGGCCCACCAGTTGGTACTCTGGGGACGACGCTGCAACCAGAAATCGAGTCCTTTGAGAGCGGCCTGCAACACCTTTTCGTCCTGATAATAGGCCGAAGCCGGCGAACAATATGCCTTGGCCATATTCAACATCCGGGTCTGATGAGTAAACGGACGCCAACTGCTGCGCAAGTGGCATTCGTATTCAACATCCGGCCACGAACCGTCAGCCTGTTGGGTGGCCATGCTGGCCTGCACGGTGCTGTCCAACACGGCCGTCAGCCGCTGTACATAGGCCACGCTGTCGATAGGCTCATTTTTTTGAATCTGACTCAGTTTGTAAGCTTCATAAGCAGGGCTGAGCAACACGTTCAGGCAACGATCGGTCATTGTCTGACGCACTTTCTGCATGTCGCGATTCGCGCACCCGCTCAATACGATCGACACCGCGGCTACGACCGTACACAAAAAGAGAAAACGTTTCATCGTTTCAGGTTAGAGGTTAAGTAATTATAGGTATAGACGGATAATGCGCCCAAAGTTAGTTGTTTGTGGTTAAGTGTATTGGTGTATTATTCATCAATCGCCGTATAAGTACGTCAAAGATGGTGTCCATATTGTTACGGCGGTTAAACCTGAAATAATATTCATCAAGATAACCTTTTTTTCTTTTTGAGGTATTCCAAAAACTCTATTTTCACGACAAGTGTGCGCTAATAACGTCCTTTTCTGAGTTCTGAGAAATCTAGCTTCAAGGCTACTGATGCCCGGATATATGTACGCGAATCGGTACTATCCGGATGCTTAGGAATAGCACCATCTTTAATGTAAGCGCGGACAGTTTGTACGCTCACGGCCTGCAACCGGGCTACCATCGGAGGATCAAGCAGGATAGAGTAGAACTTGTCTACATTCACACTCTTATTGCGCACCTCTTCCAGTTCCTCCTTGAGCTTTCTGTTTTCCCATTCTAGTTCGGCTACATAAGCTGCTATGCCTACAGCGGAATAATCTGGATGGAGTGGGGGGATTTGTTTCATTGGGTGTGGCATGGTTAATATTTTTTATTGAATTTTTGACGCACCACTTCGTAAATCTCTTGCGGTTGATTAAACCGATCCAAGTCTGCCACATGGTAGACAGGATGACATTTGCGGCGCACCTTGAAAGAAATAGCCCCTGATTTCGCATACCTATCCAAAGTGGTCACACTTATCCCCAAATACTCCGCTGCCTCTTTTCTGGAATAGAAGATTTTTCCCGGGCGGGGTGGGGCGGTGGGTATTTGTTTTATTCCTCGAGGCATGATTATCTACATGAAAGGTTTCCCTTTGCCGCTTGCAAAAATCAAGCTCTAATTTCGGTCAATCATTTTTAAAGTGCCAGATCATTACAATCCTTTATCTTCTTCACTGAAAACGATTCGCACAATTTCGACATTAAACACTTTTGCAAGTTCTTCTGCATTAAATTCCCCGGCTTGTAATACTTTCAGCAAGTATCGTTTTTGTTCCATTGTTAACAATTTCATAATCCTTGTGTTATTTTGGTTATGATATTATCTATCTGACTATCGCTCAACTGATCAAAATCGATTTTTGTTGTAGCTTCGACCGATTGCAATTTCGGAACTGTATATTGCATGAATTTCTCAAGTACCTGCAACCGTTCTTTAGGTGACAGCGCTGCTAGATCGTTTTGCATTTGTTCCCGGTTGTCGTCTATCAGTTTGGATAACCAGTTACGAATATCTTGTGTGATCTTATTCGGACTACCTTTAGGTCGGCCTTGCGGGTTACCCGTCTTTCCTTTGGGTTGTGGCATTACTCAAATATTTTAATGTTATTTTCATTGGTACTGGGGCGCAGTTTACCCGTATAAACTGTGGTAATAATCTGCCAATTTTTTAGTTGCCTGAAGTTTTTTTTGCTCAAATTCCAATTCTGGCATTTCAAACAGTCTTGCAATATATTGACGGAACAGGAGCCATTGTGGATGCATTCTCAGGAAACAAAACATATTCTTTTGGGCTTGTTTGGAGTGACGCTGAATCTCTGTTGTGATGTACGTTATATCTTTGCTAATAATCGGACAAATAACCGCCTTGAAAAGCTCATAGTTGATATTAACCAATTCTTCTGTATTTGTAATATAAGGCCGCAAAATTTTTGGCTTACGTCCGACATACAAATGGTCAAGAACTTCCATGCCCATTGCCTCAAATACAGTTGAAGGGAATGTTACCTGTCCATCATTGGATGCTTTCAAATCTTTGCACAATCTAAGACATTGCAGATATAAAACCTGATCCGCCGCTTGTGTTAGATCCATTGGTTTAAAACTTAGGTTTAGTGTTTCCGCCTTATTGTCAGACGTGTATTGGTATGAAATTTTAATTTTTTTCATGTTTTAATTATTGAACAGCTATTTGGCTTAATGTGTTAACGATTTCTTTAGCTGCAATTTGTCCAATCTCTTCCGGGGTGTATGTTTTTCCGTCTACATGGTTGTCATTGATCTGAACAATAGGTGCATAATTGTTAAATTCGAAATTTTTGATACCGCCGTTACCGGAGACACCACGCAATGAATCTGAAACATCTGCCGGGGTATAAGATGATTTATCTACCTCACCTTTGGTTGTTAAATCGACATTGTCTTTTAATAATTGCGTGGCCTTTCGAGTGGCTTCGGATTCCTTGTGGATGGCATCAGTCAGTTTTTTACCGTCCTCATGTATACCTATGATTGTGCGTAAATATTTCTCTTCATCGGCAGATAAAGTAATATCTCTTCTAGATAAATATTTATTAGCCAAATCGGCAGTTTTAACAGCAGCGATACCTGCTTGAATGTCTCTTTGTGTGGCTTTTGTTTGCTCTGTCCTCCATCTTGATAATGCAAACTCAGCCTGCCTCCGATCCTCACCGGCAGACGCCGCCTCGCTCAAATACTCGCTTGCTTTTGCGGTGGCCGCCATTGCCCGTGCCCGATTGACAAGCGACTGGATAAAATTCGCTTCACCCGAGGTAAACAGTTTTTCCGCATCGCTAACCTTACTGATAGAGGCACCCAAATCCTCAAAAGCGCTTTTATTCTTCTTGATGAACTCCTGACGCTTAGATAAACTATCACCAGTACGTTCCCATTGCGCTTGAAGCTGTTTGAATTTAACAATGGAATCAGATGCGTTTTGCCCGACAGATTTATTGAACTCCGACTGTGCCTTACGTGCTTTTTCCGCCTCCTCCCTGGCTTTCTTTTGCGCATCACGATATTTGGAAATAGCAGCTATCGCTGCTCCAATCGCCACCGAAAGCCCTAATGTCAGCGTGCCCATCAGGACGTTTGCAGCAACATTGGAACCCCACAAGGCCCGGGTTAAAGTTTGCTGGGCGGATCGCCATGCTTTAGTTGCGGCAGTAAGAATGCCAATCTGCCTAACATTCATCCGCTTGATTGCTTCCGATGCAGATTCTAGACCGATTACCACCGATAGCGCCTGCGCCAGCCTGCGTTGGATTTGGTCGAGCTTTTCGTTTTCCTTCGTGAAAGTCCCAACTACACCAACACCGGCAGCGTATAATCCTATAATCCCACGCAATAGAGCTGCAGAACCATATATGTTAGATTTTAAAGCTGCTTTTTGTTGTTCGCGTTGTTCTTGTTGTAATTCTCGTGCCCGTTTAAGAGCTTTTGTTTCTTGATTATTATAAAAATCGCGCGCCTGAAATATGGTTTCCAATGCCCCTTTACCTTGTGCTAATTTAGCCTCAGCAGTCAGCAGGTCGCGCTCTGCTCTTAGTCTGTCTGTCCCTGCTGCCGCCTTTCTTGCGGCAACTTCCGCCCGTTTATAGTTGTCCTCAAGACTTTGTATGACCGTTCGCTGCTCCCTAATTAAACGGGCAAATTCGTCTCGAACTTTTATTCCTGCGGTTTTAGCAGAGGCTTCCACCATTTTTGAAGCCTCTGCTATCTTCCGCAGTTTCTCAGGAGCGTCACCATTTACGGTTATTTTGATACCATAATCGATCATGGCTTGAATAGTTTATACTCTTTGACATAAGCAACCGTTGCGAATATTTCATCTTCGGTCATGCTCTCAAACTCCCTGCGGCTCATCCCGAAAATCCGGGCGAATAACAGGTAATTCGTCCACATGAAATTCTCTTTGGAATAAAGAGCAAGTACCTCCGAACTCCTTTGTATGGAGACTTGTATGCCTTCGCAGAGCCTTACAAGTTTTGCATTATAAAAGGGACTACCAGCTCAACAAACAATTTTGAATTGAGCTGATACAGGGCCACCACGTCGTTTTTTAACAGGGTGAAATTTGTCTCATTGAAATCCGGCCCTTTGACAACCAAATTATCAATGAAAACAACCCCCATACCCTCTACTGCTGAACGAGAGAAGCCCGCATCGTCTTTACTATCCTCTGCCAGCATCCGCATCGCCGCATAAAACAGTTTTGCGTCGCTTCTCCGGCACCGGTCGATCTCCCGGAACTCCAGCTTCATCTCCTTGTCGACCAGCTGGCCGTCGGCATTTTTGCACTTGAATTTTTGCGTGATTTCCATGATGTAATATGATTAAATTGTTAATAATGAAATTGTACATAATCTTTAACTTTCGTCACCCCGGATGCAAAGGGCCATACCGAAACCAAACCCTGAAGAGCTCGGGTAGCGTTCGTAGGTGTTCCCGTTCTCGTCTTTGGCCGTCGGAGCCTTGAACACCTCGTAATAGGTCAGTCCGTCGGAGGTCGTGCGCTTGTAACAGTACATCCCGTTTACCTCGTTGTGGGCGATTTTCTCGAACTTGTTGAGGAATTCTGTAAACTCATTTGCAAGCTGATTGTATAATACCCGTTTTTTGCTAGTATATCCTTTCATACGTCAATTTTATTTGCGTTTTGGTAGTTATCCACCCGACATGGGAAAGTGGCTTAAATCGGCTTGTTTCAGAAAGGTGTTTTGTTTTCCTGAAAATCTCCAATCTTGGTCATACTCGGATTATGGGAGAATGCGACCAAGCCGGTTGCCCCGTCCCGTTGTTTGGCAATATTGATGATGCCTAAACCGCTCGTAGAGATATTGCCGTATTTGAGTGTTTCGATCCTGTCGAGGCCGTAGTACGCAGGGCGGAAGATAAATCCCACTACATCCGCATCCTGTTCGATAGCGCCCGATTCCCGCAAATCCGATAGTTGAGGCTGTTTGTCCGCCCGCTTTTCGCATTCCCGTGAGAGTTGAGACAATAAGACAACCGGAACGTCCAGTTCTTTGGCTATGATCTTCGCCTGTCGGCTGGCTTGTGCGATTTCCTGCTCCCGGTTGCGGTTTCTCTCTTTGGTCGAGGTGTCTGCCAACTGGAGGTAATCGATCATAATTAGGCCGCATTTGCCCTGTTTTTTCAGAATGTGGCAGCGGGTTTTTATGTACCGCATCGAGACAACTGCGTTATCATCCACATGTATCGGCAGCTTTTCCAATTGTGCGGATGCTTCGTTGAGTTGCCGCCAGTCATCTCCGGACAAATCACCATTACGAAACCTGTTGACCTCAACCTCGCACTCCGAGAGTAAGAGCCGATCCGACAGGCTGACGTGCGACATCTCCAGCGAGAAAATGCATACCGGGGTTCCGTTCAGCGCCGCAGATTTGGCAAAGTGCAGCATTAAGGCGGTTTTGCCCATTGCCGGACGAGCAGCCAGGATAATCAATTGCGACCCCCTCCAGCCCCCGGTAAGCCGGTTTAAATCCGAGATCCCGGTTGGAATGCCGGTTGGTAATCCTCCCCAATATGCGGCTTGCCGCTGTTCTGCCAGTTTCAAAGATTCCGTAAGGCTATCCCGGAGGGACTGTCCCGCCGAACTGCCACAGGAAAGCGCATTTATTTTGTCGATCAGTTTATTCGATTCATCCAGCACATCGGCCACGTCTTTCGTATCATCACCTGCCAGCGTGGAAATCTTGGAACCGGCGTACATCAGTAAGCGGGCGATATAACGCTGTTGGATGATTTGTGCCTGAAACAACAGATTAACCCCGCTTCCTACTTTGCACGTGCATTCCGAAGCATACAGGGTTCCGGTACGCCCTCCAAACAGCGATGAACCGTCGCACCGTTTCCCGACATTGTACAGATCGACCGGTGTATTTTGGTCGAACATTTCGATTAGTGTTTTATAGATAAACGAGTTTCTGTCGTCGCAAAACGATTCAGGAGAGAGTATCCCGACTACTTCCGTCAGTCTATCCGGTTCCATAATCAGCGTACCGATTACCGACTGTTCCAACTTTACGGCTTGGGGTATTGTATTCTGATTCATAGATTAGCGTTTTAAAGTGGAATTTTAAGGTCCATTCCGGACGTCTGTTTGTGTTCAGGTTTGAACCATACGCCCCGCATCTTTTGTTTCCAGTTGAGCACGGGCTTACCCTCTGCATCGTGCCAATTCGCATCCGTGTAATAGTCGAAAGCCCTACGGGCAGCCTCTGCGGTGTATCCGTTCTCAGTAAAGAAGGATTCTACCTCTGATGGGGTGGGAGGGGAAAACGGCTTGCGTTTTCCTCTCATACTCTCTTTTCCTATACTCTCCTTTTCTTTACTTTTCTTTACTTTACTTGCGATGAATTGCGATCGCATTGTTATCGCATTGCGATCCGTTTGCGATGTTTTTCATCTTGCAGCATTCCCTAATCGTCCTGCTTCTGAGCGTTTTGCACGTTTTTCTTCCAGTACTAGCATTCGGCGGTTAAGACTGTCAGAAAAGAATATTTTATCATCTTTTACTGTAAAAAGTCCATAGTTACATACCACCGTTTTCACTTTTTCTGCAGTTGTATTGTATCTTCTTCCGAGTGCGGGAATATTTGCCACAGGGTAGGTGTAATCCGGTTGTTCTCGGAGGGTTTCGATCAACATCCAGTAAATCCCGTATCCTTCCATTCCTAATTGCTCAATTAGCAGGACGCATTTAGGATCGTCTTTTGCGTTGGAGTCGTGCGGGAAATAGTAGGCATCTTTAGGCATGGTCTACCTCCTTTCCTGTCAATTGCAGCATCTCCACGGTAATTCCGCTACGAGGGTTGCGATCCTTACCGATTACGCGGATAAATCCGGCATCGAGCAGGTTGTACGCAATTCGCGTAATGTGGTTTATCGGCAGTTCCAGTGCCTCAGCGAGATCGGCGCGGGAATAGGTGCAGGTAGGGTGTTCAGTGAAGAATTTGCGAGCTTTCCGCATTTCGGTTTCGTGCAGCCTTTGAATAGCTGCGAATGCCTGTGACTGGGTGTCGGAGAAATTAATTTTCCGCTTGCTTTTTCTTGATCTGTGACTATATTTGCAGTAGGAAATTTGTTCACCTGCCAAGGTATTGCCGCTTCCTGTGGGGGCGGCTTTTCTTCTGTCTTTCATCGCCGGGCCCCTCCTATCCTTTAGCGTGTTCATCGAACAGTTCGAGGGCTTTTGCTATGTCAACGACGATCTTACGGCCATTCTGACGTATAGCCGGTTTTAGGAAGGTGTCTTTGTAACGCTGGGCGGTGGCGTGGGATACGCCGAAGAGCTTACGAATGCCTTTGAGCCCATACGCATAACCTTGCGTATAATTACGGGCCGGGGCGATAGGTGCTGCCGGCGCCGATTTATGCTCATCCAGCAGATCGACAAACTGAGAAACAGTCAGAGCCGCAATAGGAGTCTGCTCGGAAATAAGATAGTCCATAATTTTACATTATTAAATTCAACAATGCGGACGGCCTATTCCGCTAAATCAAATTTGATAATGCAAGGTTATGAGTTAAATTGTTGCACGTCAAGGGTACAACGGGTACAAAATAAGGGGTACAAGGGGTACAAAATGAAAGAGAAGCGATATTTTATCGCTTCTCTAATTAACTACTCGTTCTCTATCCTTGAAATAATATCTTTTAATACTTGTGTTAGTTTTTCTTTTGCCGGTTGTGTGTGTAGTTTACTTTGTCGCAACTGTTCTGCGCTATATCCGGTTAAAGTGCTTATCGTTTCCGCTAATCCTGTATCTGGGATTTGTTTTATTACTCCTTTTTGTCGGAGCATTGTAAATAAAAACCATGTGCCGTCACGAGTTATAGGATTTTTGCATATTTCTTCATCCGAAGTGATTGTCGTTATGCTTTCGTTGGCTACATCAGATATAATATATTTAGTGGCAGGCTCAACGCTTTCAATGTCGATAGGTATCTGTGTTTTGAAAACATTTAGAGTGCTTCGGAGCCGATAACTATCATCTAATCTAAACTAAAGTAATGAATTCGACATACACCGTATCAGATCGATGAGAAGTACTCCATCTTCTTTATTCGATGCCATTTTGATAACATCGTTGATTAAAGTTGTTTTGTCGGTATTAAGCACATCATTATCAAATACTAAATCCGACATTAATAATTGCAACTGAGTAAAGATTATATTTTGCTCGTTCCAGTCGCTAACGCACTCCAGTTCGTCCCGCAGGGAGATGGCAAATTGTAGATAATTATGCTTCAGATTTTTGATGAGTTCTTCTGGTGCAATATCTAAGCGCCCGTTAGTATGCATTTTATCCCTATAATCTACATAATAGTGATAGCATTGCTCAAAAGAGTTACTATATTCTTTAGCGCTGAGGGTTAGTTTAGTTTTCATATTCTCGAATTATCTGCAATTGATGTAACTTTTCACGTTAATTGATTGGCAATAGAGAGTAATAATTCCCTTAAATCTTCTCTAGCTTTATCACTCATTGGGCTGTTTTTTCTGATCTGCTCTTTACTATAACCTGTCAAGGTTTCAATACATTCGGACATTCTAATGTCTGAAATAGGCTTAATAATCCCTTTGTTTCTTAACTCCCTAAAAAGGAATCCAATTGCATCACGTCTGATAGGGCATGATACATTAGATGAGTCTGCGTGGGTTGTATTTCTTTCTTCTTCACGTTCAGTAAGATTCATTTTTTGCTTCAATATGTTCTCAATTTTAAATAAGTGACATAACTCCACAGAATCAACAGCAAGCAATTTCTTAACATCAATAGACCCTTTTTTCGAATCGTGACAATTTTGAGCCAATTTGCAGATTAGTGCATATTGTTCATCATTCATACCTTCTTTACGCTGAGGCACAATGTGTTCATTATTGGGAATACGTGGCACTTCTAAACCGTTCTCCTTGTAACGATTTATTGCATGTTGAATACGATCAGAGTCTTCGTAAAAATCCTCCTTTACTGTTTCAAACCACGGCCAAAAGTCACGCCAAATCAACAGCACCAATTCAGGCTTAAATCCATCACTATACTTTTCTATATACTTCAAAATATATAAATCTGGAATTCCATCACCATGTCTACAATAGTCAAAGAAATCGTATAACTCCAGTTGTAATAACTTATCCAATGTAAGTCGTTCGTATGATGGTCGTGTTTTCGATTGTGTTTCGCCGTCCGAGAACAGCATTTTGTCAACGGCCTCTATCTCGTCATCCTTTTTGTTTATTTCTTCATAAAATGTTGTTTTCTCTCTCACGATCCGACATAGGGATGGATATTCTTTTTCATCCAGACGGAAGCCGTCATCGTCGGAAATATAGGTGCCAGTGGGGTAATCCATATTAACTTCCAGTATCTTATATTGGGCGCAATCCATAAATATTTCGTCATAAAGTTGAAATATCGCAGATTGATATTTATATTCAGGAAGATGCAGACTATCGATATAATCTAAGCGTATTTTTATCCTTTTCTCTAAATTGAAGTATTGCGCTCTTGCTGCAACGTTCGGTTTTTGTGGTGTGTCCATAATCATTACTTATCAAACAATTTCATCGCCTCTGCTTTTGCAGAATCGGCAATATCTATGTAGGGTTTCATCGCTTTATAATCGCTGTGCCCCGTCCACTTCATCACGACCTGCGGAGCTATGCCCATCATCAGCGCATTGCAGATAAACGTCCGGCGGCCGGCATGGGTGCCCAGAAGCTCGTATTTGGGGT
>ERZ773185.901-NODE-901-length-24646-cov-4.607905_pt1 | contig 24646 bp, 16 predicted proteins | sample MGYA00580531_ERZ773185 | MGnify/ENA primary metagenome ERZ773185 (study PRJEB29015, sample SAMEA2737799) | human gut metagenome | biome: human gut; feature: human-associated habitat; material: faeces | place: China | collected 2012 ...
AGAGAAGGGTTCATTATTCAATGTGAAGGTTTGGATGAAGCTACTGGTGAAAAAGCAAGGCCCGTATCCGTTCTGGATATGAGCCTTGCAAGAATTGGAGAATTGTAATCCTTGCTTTATGGAATGGAATTTTCTGATGTGTCAGTTTCTCGATTATAATTGCGACACTGTCATATGGAGCGATTCCCATATCTGCGACCATATATAATGCCACTCCCATAGATGCCATCAGCTGAGCAAGCAGCAGTGCAAGGATACGCAGTGGCAGATTCATCTGAATCTGCACTACATCATTCGCTACATAACAAATAAAGTCTGCAATGTATCCGACAAGAATGCAAAGAAAGTAATCAAGAGTATGTTTAAAAATGTGGCAGACGGGAAAGACGTTGTTGTAACATTTCAGAATTAGAAGAAAATTAGATGAGAAGAGGCAAATTGTAGTAATTGGCATTTTATGAGCCGAAAAAGTATGTTATAATTGATGATTGAGAATAATTAACAAAAGGGAAATGGGTATGAAAAAAAAGGAAATAAATTATCAATTACTGATAAGAAGAATATGTCTTATCGTACTTGATATCATATGTATTATCGCAGCATCAATTCTGGCATTACTGACACGTTTTGAGTTCGATTTCAGCCAGATTCCGAAAGAATTCTTAAAAGTAATCTATAAATACGGACCATTCACCATAGTCATAACATTAATTATATTTTCACTTTTCCGTATCTACAGTAGTTTATGGGAGTACGCAGGGATTGAAGAAGTATTCAGTCTGATCGCAGCCTGTCTTGTGGCGGCCGTAGCGAAGATTGTCATCATCTTATTTACATGGAGCGTTATGCCAAGAAGCTGGTATGTACTGGATACAATTTATCTGATGATCCTGATCGGGGCAACAAGAGTATCTTACCGACTGATACGTCTGCGCAGACAGAACCGTACATTCCCATGGTCAAAGAGAAAGAAAGTCATGATCATCGGCGGAGGAGAGGCCGGAAGAAGTCTGATCACAGAGATCCAGAACAGTAAATATCTGGATCAGAAGGTTGTCTGTATCATAGACGATGATCCGTATAAGATCGGAAGATATATTAAGGGAGTCAAGGTTGTCGGTAATCGGAACAGTATCAAGAAAAGCGTCAAGAAATACAATGTCCAGCAGATCATCCTGACGATACCATCGGCAAATGCAGCAAAGATCAGACCAATCGTGGAGATCTGTCAGGATACAAACTGTGAACTTATGATCCTGCCGGGAGTATATCAGCTGGTCAACGGAGAGGTCAAGGCAAGTAAACTGCGTCCGGTGAATATTGATGACCTTCTGGGAAGAGATGAAGTCCATGTCAATCTGAACGAGGTCATGGATTATGTATCAGGAAGAGTGATCATGGTAACCGGCGGCGGAGGTTCGATCGGAAGTGAATTATGCAGACAGATCGCAAAGCACAGCCCGAAGCAGCTGATCATCTTCGACATCTATGAGAACAATGCATATGATATCCAGCAGGAATTGTTAAGGGAACAGCCGAAGCTTGACCTGGTGGTGCTGATCGGTTCTGTACGTGATGAGAACCGTATCAACAGTATCTTCGAACAGTACCGTCCGGAGATCATCTATCATGCGGCAGCACATAAGCATGTGCCGCTTATGGAGGGCAGCCCGAACGAGGCTATCAAGAATAATGTCCTCGGAACTTATAATATGGTCAGAATGGCAGATAAATGGAATGTTAAGAGATTTGTGCAGATATCTACAGATAAGGCTGTCAACCCAACGAATATCATGGGAGCTTCCAAGAGAATCTGTGAGATGATCATACAGACTTATAATAAAGAATCGAACACAGAATATGTAGCAGTGCGGTTCGGTAATGTACTTGGAAGTAACGGAAGTGTTATTCCGTTATTTAAAAAACAGATTGCAGAAGGAGGACCGGTAACCGTCACACATCCGGAGATCATCCGCTACTTTATGACGATTCCGGAAGCGGTATCACTGGTACTTCAGGCAGGTGCCTATGCCAAAGGCGGAGAGATATTCGTCCTGGATATGGGAGAACCGGTAAAGATCCTTGATCTTGCAAGGAATATGATCCGGCTGTCAGGCTATAAAGTCGATCAGGATATCAAGATTGAATTCACGGGACTGCGTCCGGGAGAAAAATTATACGAAGAACTTCTGATGGACGAAGAAGGTATGACGGATACACCGAATAAGCTGATACATATCGGACATCCGATCGATGTAGATGAAGTCAAGCTCGCACATGCACTCAGAGTCCTTGAGAGCGCAGCACAGAATGAGACCGATGATATGCGTCTGATCGTGGAAAGCATCGTTCCGACCTATCATCCAAAATTAAATAAATCAACGCAATAGAACCAGAGAATACAGGAGGCATAACAGATATGTTCAAAGAGGATCATTTGTCTTTCAGACAAAGGAAATATATGAAGGTTAAGAACATAATAGGAAGAGCTCTTGGAGGGATCGGTCTGGTGGTATTATCACCCGTCTATCTGGCAATTATTGTGGCAATCAAGAAAGAAGACGGGATCACAGCTCCTGTCTTTTTTTCGCAGAAAAGAGTAGGAATCCATAAGGAATTTTTTAACCTGTACAAATTCCGCTCCATGCGCACAGATACGCCGCACGATAAGCCGACACACCTTCTGGAGAACCCGGATCAGTACATAACAAAAGTCGGACGTTTCCTGCGAAAATCATCATTAGATGAACTTCCGCAGCTTTGGAATATTGCCAGAGGAGATATGGCCGTGATCGGACCGAGACCGGCACTGTGGAATCAGGATGACCTGATCGCAGAACGTGACAAGTACGGAGCTAATGATGTAAAACCGGGACTTACCGGATGGGCACAGATCAACGGAAGAGATGAACTTGAGATCCCTGTCAAAGCCAGACTGGACGGCGAGTATGTAAAAAAGATGGGGCCGCTTATGGATATCCGTTGCTTTATCGGAACGGTATTCTCCGTGCTTCGAAGTGACGGAGTCGTAGAAGGCGGAACCGGAGCAAAGAAGAAACTTATGGTCATCACCAATCATTCTTATATGCTGTGGCAGTTCAGAAGAGAATTGATCGGGAAACTTATGGAAGATTACGACGTGATCATCAGTACACCATTTGTAGGGCATGAGGATGATTTTAAAGCAATGGGATGTACGATGATCGAGACGGATGTGGACCGCCGTGGGATCAACCCAAAGACGGATATGAAGCTGTATCTGACCTACCGCCGGTTATTAAAAGAACATCACCCGGATATGGTAGTTACCTATTCGATCAAGCCTAATGTATATGCAGGATATGCCTGCCGACAGATGCGGATCCCATATTGTGTCAACGTACAGGGACTTGGAACAGCATTTCAGAAGAAGGGACTTCGGGAAATCGTTATAAGAATGTATAAAACAGCCTTAAAAAAGGCAAAGACAGTGTATTTCGAAAATAAGGGAAATGCGAAGGTGTTCCTGCAGGAGCAGATCATCCGTCGGGAACAGATGTGTCTGCTTAAAGGGGCAGGAGTAAATCTTAAGTATTATACTTATCAGAAATATCCGGAGAATGACAAAGTGCATTTCCTATATCTTGGAAGGATCATGAAGGAAAAAGGAATGGACGAACTGTTCTATGCAGCGAAAGAACTACAGCGAAAAGAAGTACCGTTCGTTCTGGATCTGGTAGGATTCTTCGAAGATGAATACAAAGAAAAGATTGATAAGCTGGTGGATGCAGGGATCGCAGTATTCCATGGATTCCAAGAAGATCCGAGACCATATTATGCCATGGCCGACTGTGTCGTGCTCCCAAGTTATCATGAAGGAATGTCAAATGTACTTCTGGAAGCAGCGGCAACCGGACGGCCGGTGATCACCAGCAATATTCCGGGCTGTAAGGAAGCCGTAGACGATGATAAGAGCGGGCTTCTGTGTGAAGCAAAGGACTGGAATGATCTGTACCGTAAGATGAGTAAGATCGCCCGGATGAGCCGTATAGAACGCGAAGCAATGGGAGTATGCGGCAGAGATAAGATGGCGCGGGAATTCGATAAGGATAAGGTTGTGAAGAAGACGATACAGGGGATCGAGAGAGTATAATATAATCAAAGACGGTAAAAAGGAAACTCCTTTTTGGCAGATGCCAGAAAGGAGTTTCCTTTTATTAAAGATTTTTATCTAAGCTTTTTTATCTACCTTATCTACGGAATCTTCTCTTACAGATCACAGCTGCGATCACAGCAAGTGCTGCCAGAGAAAGAAGTGTGTACATCCATACCGGTGACTGATCGCCGGTTCTGGCTGCAGCTTTGTTAGAAGCTTTGCCGTTGGTTGATTTGTTAATATTTATATTCTTGGTTGTATTCTTGTTATTATTCAGGTTCTGATTCGGCTTCAGATTCTGTCCAGGATTATCGTTTCCAGGATTCTTCGGATCATCCGGTGTACCAGGATCCGGTTTGTCAGGATTCTCCGGATCATCTTTGGCCTGGATCGTGTAAGTGGTCCATCCGCGTGCCAGAGGAAGCGAATATGTCTCACCGTCTAAAGTAACCTTCTTACAAGGCTCGCCATACGCGGACACATCGTCCATGACAAGCTCAGCTTTCGCATGATAAGTACCTGCCTTGGAAGGAACTTCGGAAAGTTCTTCTCCGACAGCACCGTTATCATCTGCATAGTAAGTCATCTTATAAGCAACGCCCTCTACCTCTTTGCCCAATACATAAGTATGGAAATATGGTGCAAGGTCGATCGGAGATCCGTTCTCCGTAAATGTCTCGTCATACGCACGGCTTAATACCGGAGCGTAATCAGATCCATACCAGGTGTAATAAAGCGCTTTCAGGAATTCGATTCTTTCCGCATCTTTCTCGGCGTCTGTAGAAGGAGTATAGCCTTCTTCGTGGTTAGTGAAGTAATTGCGTAGTTCATTTGCTGCAAACTGCATGCCGGCCTCATCTGCTGTCGTGTAGATGGTGAAACGCTTGTTCTTGAATGTAGTACCTGTCTTGACATTCTTATCATTTACAATAACGATATTAGCTTTGTAGTAAGATGTGATGACATTATTACCGATGTACATTGCACCGGCGGTACTTTCGTCTGTCGGAACAATCTTACCATTCTTGTCATAAGTCAGTTTGTAGTAAGTATCTTTGGCTTTCTGACCGATGCCGGATTCATTGGATACGGTCTCTACCGTGTGATAGTTAAAGTACGTGTCAGCTTCTTTGAAAGGTTCTGTAGAACGGAAATACTTCACAAAGTCTTTTGCAACATCTTCAAACTGAGACTGATCGCCGGCTGTGTAACCTTCTCCTGAGAATACGATCGTCTTATTGTTATAATAAGGCATAGCACCCGGATAATCGGCTGTATCGTTATTCTGAAGGGTCGTAGACTTGAAGGTGATCTCATAGTCTTTGGTCTTGCTGCTGATCGCAGTTCCTGTGGCTTTGTCATAAGCGGTAAGGGTTACGCTGTAACGGCCAGGAGTTACCGGTGCTTCGTCGCTGTCATAGTCATAAGTGATCTCAGCGGCGTAAGGAACAGTTCCTTTATAATGCGCTTTTACCGTATAGTCTTTGTCATAATTAACGGTATAATTAAGGTCAGCAGGTTTGCCGTCGTATACCTTGGACGGAACATCGAGAGTGATGAGGTCCGGTAATTCGATCGTGTAGGCAGCTGTCTGACTGCATTTCTCATAGGTGCTGTCGCCGGCAAATGTAGCTTCGATGGTATAAGTTCCGGCTTTGTTAGGAATACCGGATACTACGTTGCCATCCGCATCCTTGTAAGTAAGCGTTAAAGCATCACCGAGCTTGTCGCCTGTAATCTCATTCTTGCCTCTGCGGAGGATAAAATATTCACGCATATCTTTGCCTGTGTCAGACTCATAGAACATGTCTGCATAAGGCTGGAAGAATAACTTCGTTACGTTTGAATCCTGGCAGAAGGTCTTGCGGATCTGTTCTTTACACACTTCACAGAAAGCATACTGCTTGCCAAGGAAACGCATCTTACAATTCTGGTGTGGACGGTACCATCCGTTACCGCCATTGTCATATTCATAGACACCGACACCATTCTTACCGATGAAGCGTGACCAGCGGACCTTTGCAGGATCAGACTCAGCTGTCATATTCGGCATCTCGGCCGCATAGCTTGCACCTGCGAAATATTCATCCGAAAGTTTGGCAGTGGTGTGTCCAAGCTCGTGAAGCATCATCTCGAGTGATTCATTATTAAGAGAAGCAACACATACATCTCCGCCGCTTCCGCCGTATGTAGTAGCATTGACGATTACAACATTAAAGTCTGCTGCAGGAAGGTACTGATCTGATAACTGCTTTGCTTTCTTAGATCCATCTGAACTGATCGTAAGAAGACGCTGCATACCGCCTGACCAGAATGAAGATCCGAAGTAGGTGTCGCGTGTGTCTGCGTTCGCCTGCTCCTGGTTGATCGCTGTGTCTGCTTTTGCGCCCGATTCGTTCGATACAACTCCGAGAGCGTAGATCTTGATCGTATCTTTGAACTCATCCCAAGGAGAAGTATCCATCAGATAATCCGCGGTATTCTGAGCATTGGTATAGAACGAATCCTGCTCGGAAGCAGTGAAGCCGTCGCCGAAGATCAGCAGGACGAAAGCATCTTCGTCAGCCAGACTCTTGTCACCGTATACGAGGTGAGGAGTCTTGTCCGGAATCGGATCGGTAACTGCATCGTCAGCTGCCTTTACGTCCTTCGTCTCTTTCACGTCCTGCTTAGCAGCTTCCTTACCGGATGAAGCATCTGTTGCAGAAGTACCGGCTACAGAATCTGATACAGAATCTGAAACGGAATCGGGAGTGGTCAGGTTCGCATCGGTGGTCGCTGCATCTGTGGAATCCGTTACGTCCTTAACTTCCGGTGTCTCAGGACTTACAGTCTGTTCTTCGGAAGTAACCGGATCGGCTGCGAATGCGTGGCCAGGCGGTACCAGTAATGAAGAAATCACCAGTGCGCCCGCCAGGACAGGAGCAAATCTCTTTTTCCAATAACTTTTTCTAAACATATAGGCCTCCTTTCAGTAATGCCAATGTGTGTTGGGCGTTACACGATAATTATCTCCCTTACATCATGTAAACACCAAATGTGTTAAAGTCAACATATCATATAAAATGCACAAATGCAATAGGAAAAGTTGGGATAATATGGTTAAAATGACGGAAAGAATAGAAAAGGCAGATACATGAGAAAACGCGAAGTGTTATGAATGGAAAAGAAGGTGATATAAAACTTGTAGGGGTAGAAATGGAATATGAGAGGTAAATAAGAAAAAACGTTATAAATTACGAGATATCGGTACAAATGGTGAGTTATGCTTATCGTGCTGTATTGGAATATTAAGGAATATATGGTAGAATTAAGTGTTGAAAAACGCATGAAGCAGGTAAGAAAAAACCTGCAATATCAATCAATTATTTGGAGAAGAATATGGACAAGAATTATATATTGATAATCGGATGGGTTGCCGTGATGGCGATACTGTCTGTATTGACATCGGTGAAACAAGAGGAGACGGTGTGTGGGAAAAAAGAATATCGGTGGAGACCGGTGTGGGCGGTTGTGACAGTATTGCCGCTTGTATGGATGTGCAGTCAACGTGGAGACATTATGGACACAGGAGCATATCTGGAGGGATATAAGGATATGCCGAGAGCGTTTGGCGGGATTGTATCATACATTGGAACGGTGAAAAAGGATAAAGGATTTTACTTTTTATCTGCAGTTATAAAATGTATTGTTGGAAACAGAAGTGTTGTATATCTGTTTATTATAGCAGCTCTTCAGGCGGGAATGCTTTTTTATGTATATCGTAAATATTCCAGCAGATATCTTATGAGCTTTTTCTTGTTCCTTGCGTCAACAGACTATATATCATGGATGTTCAATGGAATAAGACAATTTACAGCGGTAACTATTACTTTTATCGGAATTAAATTCATTCTGGATAAAAAGTATACAAAAGCAATCGTATTGATTTTGATCGCATCGCTGATGCATCAAAGTGCATTGTTAATGATTCCATTTATTTTTATTGTGCAGGGAAAGGCATGGAATAAGAAAACATTATTATTCATTCTGGCAGTTATAGCGGTGGTTGCATCTGTTGGACAGTTTACAAATGTGTTGGACAGTATGCTTGCGGAAACACAGTATAAAAATGTCGTATCAGATTGGCAAAGTTGGAAAGATAATGGAACAAGCGCATTGCGTGTGTTAGTGTATTCGATACCTACTATATTATCACTCATTGGAATTAAATATATACGAAATGCAGATGATCCAGTCATTAATCTTAGCGTAAATATGTCGATCGTATCTGTAGGATTCTACATTGTATCAATGTTTACAAGCGGTATCTTTATTGGAAGACTTCCGATTTATTTTTCGTTATATAGTTATATCTTATTGCCATGGGAAATTGATAATATGTTTACAAAGAGATCAGCGCGTTTGGTATATGTTATGACTATATGTGCTTATTTGGCATTTTATTATTATCAGATGCATTTTGCATGGAATTTCATTTAAAATACAAAGTTTCAATGTTAGAAATGGGGAGTTTATAATGTATGAAAAGGATCCAGTAATCAGTGTAATTATGGGGATATACAATTGTGGAGATACATTATCAGAGGCAATTGAATGTATAGTTAATCAGACTTTTTCAGACTGGGAATTAATTATGTGTGATGATGGATCAAATGATGACACATACGAAATAGCAATAAGCTATAAAGAAAAATATCCTGAGAAAATCATTGTGCTGCAAAATGAGAAGAACAGAGGATTAAATTACACTTTAAATAAATGTCTGAAACAGGCTAAGGGAAAATATATTGCAAGAATGGACGGAGATGACCGATGTGACAAAGAGCGGTTCGCAATAGAAATAAACGTGTTGGAGAAAGAACCGGAAATATCAATTGTCAGTACAGATATGGAATTCTTCGATGAAAGTGGAGTCTGGGGGAAAATCAGTCACCCAGAGTATCCGATGCCAGAAGATTTTGTAAAAGAAAGTCCTTTTTGCCATGCGCCATGTATGGTAAAGAGAGAAGCATATATGAAAGTAAAGGGATATTCTGTTTCTGACAAGTTATTAAGAGTAGAAGACTATCATCTGTGGATAAAAATGTACAAATGTGGATATCGTGGAAAAAATATTCATAAATGTTTGTATCAGATGCGGGATGACCGGAATGCATATAGCAGACGTTCTTTTAAAAACCGGCTAAATGAATATTATGTAAAAAGGCTGGCAATAAAAACATTTCAATTGAAAAAGTGGAATTATTTGTTTGCACTTCGGCCGATTATTGTCGGCTTGTTACCGAATTTTATATATGATAAGTTGCATAAGGGAAGATTATCGAAAGAAAGTAGGATGAACTAAGATATGCAAAAAAAGAAGATTTTATTTTTGATTCATGATCTGGGTCAAGGCGGTGCAGAAAAGGTTCTTGTAAATTTGGTTAATAATATGAATCGCGACAAATTTGATATATCTGTTATGGCCTTATTTGGTGGTGGTATAAATGAACAGTTCCTACGGCCAGAGATTCATTATAGGACAGTTTTTCCTAGAATAATTCCTGGTAATAGTCATATTATGAAAATATTTACACCAAAACAATTACATCAATGGTTTGTGAAGGAAGAGTATGATATAGAAATTTCTTATTTAGAGGGAGTGTCTGCAAGAATTATTAGCGGATGTCAAAACGAGAATACAAAACTGATTACTTGGGTACATCGTACCATGCATACACAAAGGGATGTTGTAGAATCTTTTAGAAATAGAGAAGAAGCAGAATCTTGCTATAATACAATGAATAAAATGATTTTTGTCTCAGAAAGTGTTCGTAAAGCTTTTTTGAATAATTGTGATTATAAAGGGAATACGGATGTTTTATATAATACAGTTGAATCTGATAAGATAATTCAGATGTCACATGACGATGCAAGTGAGATTCATAAAGAAAAGATAGGAATTATTGCGGTGGGGTCATTAAAACCAGTTAAAGGATTTACTCGTTTACTTCGTGTGGTTAAGAAATTGTATAATGAAGAATATCCTATACATCTATATATTTTAGGAATAGGACCTCAACGAAAAGAAATAGAAAAATTAATTGTTGACAGTTCCCTTTCGGATGTTGTTTCTTTACTCGGATATAAAACTAATCCATATAAATATATTGCAAAATGTTCTTTGTTTGTATGTTCTAGTTTATCAGAAGGTTTTTCAACTGCGGTAACAGAGGCGCTGATTGTGGGCACTCCTGTATGTACAGTGGATGTATCTGGTATGAGAGAGATGCTTGGTGAAAATAATGAGTATGGATTAATTACTAAAAATGATGAAGAATCATTATATCAAGGAATTAAAATGATGTTGGATGATCCTGCACTATTGAAACATTACAAAGAACAAGCAATTATTAGAGGAAAAGTATTTAAAGTAGATCAGACCGTTAAGGATGTTGAAAGAGTGTTAGTCAAAATGATAAGAGAGGAATAATAAATGGTTATTTTACAAGTATGTGCATTTGCTGCTCCTGCTCCGGGAAATTTTATTTCTTCGTTACTCAGTTTGGAGATGGATTTGAAAGATAAAGGTGTAAAAACTATTTATGCTTTTCCAGAACGCGCAAAGAATAATAAGTGGTGTAAAGAAATACAGCAAAGGACGAAGGTATATTTTTTGCCAGAAGCACAGGCAAGAATACGGATTAGTACGTATAAAATATTTAAAACAATATATAGAGAAAATCAAGTTGGTGTAGTTCATTCGCATTTTGAATTGTATGATATTCCAGTAACAATTACAGCACCTAAAGGTGTTAAAGTATTATGGCATTTGCATGATGCATTAAAAGAAACTTATAGCAATAGTTCATTTACGAGAAAAGTTTTAACAAAAATACAATATGGTCAGATTAGCAGAAGAGCAATGTTATTATCGGTATCGGAAGAGCATGCATTGTTTGCAGAAAAACTTGGATTTAATAAAAATAATATAAGGTATTTGCCAAATGGAATTCAAACTTCAAGAATTGATATAGAACAAATTGATCAATGTAAAAGTAAAAAGAATGCATTAATGTTTGGTTGGGATGTTTATCGTAAGGGTGTGGATATTCTTGTTGGTGCAGTGAAGGATATGTCTAATGAAATAACAGTAAAAGTTGTAGGTCAAGATGAATGTGAAAAATATTTGTCTGAAGAAAACACATCTGAAATGATTGAATTTTTAAGGCCGGTTTCTGACATAAATATTCTATATAAAGAAGCAATAGTGTTTATACATATTAGTAGGGCAGAAGGATTATCATATGCGCTTTTGGAAGCATTATACGCAGGGCTACCAATAATATGTAGTAATATACCAGAAAATTTGTTTGCTGAGGAATTTAGAAATATAATATGGGTTAAAAATGGAAATATAGGGGAGGTAAAAAGAGCGTTAGAAACTGTGTCAAGTAAAAAATGGATAATTTCACAAGAAGATATTATATATAATCGTAAATTGATTAGAGAGAAATATTCTATTGCAAGTTGGATTAGAAATATGCAGAAATATTATTTTGAGTAAGGAAACAGAGTATATGAACAATATAAAAATTTCAATTATTGTTGCTGCTTATAATGTTGCTGAATGGCTTCCAAGATGTATATATAGCGTGATTGCTCAAACACATATTAACTGGGAGCTTATATTGATTGATGATGGTTCAGAAGATGAAACTGGGAAGATAGCAGATTTTTTTTCAAAACAGGATTCGAGAATTATTGTAATACATCAAAAGAATAGAGGACTCGTTTCAGTTCGTGAAAAAGGGATTTCAATAGCCAAAGGCGAGTATGTTGGATTTATTGATGGAGATGATGCAGTTGATTCCATTATGTATGAAAAATTATTATATAATGCAATTGTATATGATGCAGACATTTCTCATTGCGGTTTAAGAGTATGTTATAATGGTCAGCAAGATAAGGGGGATAATGGAACAGATAAAATTGTGGTTCAAAATAGGAATGAAGCAGTTAGGGATCTGTTAGCAGGCGATTGGATGACCCCATCTCTGTGTAATAAATTGTATAAAAGAGATTTACTTAAGGATAGTTGTCTGGATAAAAACATAATTAATAACGAAGATTTATTAAGAAATTTTGTGTTGTTCAGACGAGCAAATAACATTGTTTATGAAGATTTTCAAGGATATCAATACTGGAGTCGTGAAAATTCTTTGTCAAATGATGAGAAGCTTATATGTAGAATGAAGGATGTCTTAAATGCGAGAAAATGTATTTTACAAAACAGTGATAGCATATTTAGAAATTATGCAATGAAATCATGGCTATCGGCAGTTGTAAATACTTTTAATTGTATGGTTTTTTATGAAAATCAGGAGTCCAAAATTCTTTGTCGAGAATGTAGACAGATATTGAAGCAAAAAAAAGATTATTTAGGATTACTTATAAAAAGACAGCAAGTTGCTGCTTGGTTGATAATTATTTCACCTAGATTACATAAATGGGTATATCGATTGTATCGGGAAAGGTAAAATATGGAAGGGTTAATTTCAGTAATTATACCAGTATATAAGGTTGAAAAATTTTTAGAAATGAAACAGAGCAAGAAAGTTGTGGCCAGGATTATAATATTGATCTTGGCCTTATTTACAGTAATACCGGGAACGGTAAGCCAGAAAGTATATGCGGAACCTGGCGGCAGTGAGAGCAGTCAGGCGGCAGACGCATCAAAAGATGATTCCAATAAGAAGGAAGAGAAAAAAGAAGAAGACATGACGCCGGAAGAGCGGGAAAAGAAGGCAGAAGAAGATGCCTATGAGATGGAGATCCAGTCGAACGGTTGGAAGAACTGGCCAAAAGGACCGGGCACATACGGTGAAGCTGCAATCGTGATGGATGCGGGAACAGGAAGCATCTTATATGCGAAAAATATTGATGAACATGAGTACCCGGCAAGTATCACAAAAGTCCTGACCAGTCTTATTGCTTTAAAATACGGCAATCTGTCAGACAAGGTAACATTTTCCAATGACTGCATATCTTTTATGCAGCCGGGAGATTCTTCGGTTGGATTAAAAGAAGGTAATGTGATCTCGCTGGAACAGGCATTATATGCGACGCTGCTTGCCTCAGCGAATGAAGCAGCTTATGCGGTGGCGGAAAATGTCGGGAAAAATGCCGGACATGATTACAACTGGTTCATCCAGCAGATGAACGAAGAATGTAAAAGTCTTGGCGGCAATAATTCCAATTTCGTCAATGCGAACGGGCTTCATGATGACAATCATTATACATGTGCGCGCGATATGGCTTTGATCGGCAGAGAGATCTGGCGCTATCCGGAATTCCTGAAGATCTGCCAGGAGCAGAGTTATAAGATCCCGGCATCCGATACGACGGAAGAACATGTATTTCCACAGCATCATAAGATGCTGATCAAAGAAAATAAAAATTATTACCAGTATGCGGTTGCAGGAAAGACAGGATATACATCGAATGCATTATCTACGCTGATCACATTGGCCGATAATGGCAATATGAAACTGGTATGTGTCGTACTTCGGACACATGGTGTGAATATATATCCGGATACGAAGAATCTGTTCGAATATGCATTTAACAATTTCCAGAAGATCCAGGTGGCAGATGAGAAGAAACCGGATGAAGTAGAGAAATTTATATCGGCTGCGGATAGCCAGAGTGCTGTATCGGCACAGTCAGATGGAAGTGAGGATACAGAATCCGTGCAGACAGGCGGAAATGAATATCAGCCGCTGGAGGACGGACATGTGATCCTGCCGAAGGATGTATCATACAAAGATATAGATTATGAAATTACGGATGTAGATGAAGATACCGGAGAGGGAACGATCCGGTATATATATGACGGCCATCAGGTTGGAAGTGCAACGGCAAAATTTACGGATAAGTATTTACAGAAAGTAAGCACCAGGAAAGAACGTGTGGACAGTAAGCCGAAGGATGTGGATAATTCCGGTGATTCGAAGAAAAACGGTGGAAAATCAAGTGAAAAGAGTATCTGGAAGAATTTTCTGCAAAAAGTAAAAGCAGTATGGGATTTCGGACAGAAAAAATTTGCCGGAAAATCAAGTACAGAAAAATATATGATCGCCGGAGGATGCGTAGCACTGGTGATTCTGATCTTCAGTCTGATCGTGCTGCTTATACGCCGTAGAAGATAAAAAATAGAAAATATATGAAAAATACGGAGAAAAACCGATTAAAAAAGGTAAAAACCCTTGACGGATTTTAGGATTACTGCATATAATAAGGAATGTGAAAAACGCTGACGAAGACAGTAGGATATAACAGAACGCAGCAGCGAGCCGGGGATGGTGGAAGTCCGGTACAAGTAAGATATATCTGAATATCACTTCTGAGTTGCAGATTTTGAACGGTTTCAGGGTGTGAACAAGAGCCTGACTGCCAAGTAAAAACTGACGGCATTCCTCCGTTACAGGGAAGACATATGATGGTATGTTAGGTGGTTTATAAACGTAAGTACAGCTTTCGTCCTATACAGGGCGGAAGCTTTTTTAATTCTATGTTTTAATTTTATGGAGGTAAATATGTATAAGAAAGTTTCTACGGATCTTAATTTTGTAGACAGAGAAAAACAGACAGAGAAATTCTGGGAAGACAATGACATCTTCAGAAAAAGTATGCGTGACCGTGAAGGCAACGAGATCTATATGTTCTACGACGGCCCTCCGACAGCCAACGGAAAACCGCACATCGGACACGTTCTGACACGTGTTATCAAGGATATGATTCCAAGATACCGTACAATGAAAGGCTATATGGTTCCTCGTAAGGCAGGATGGGATACACACGGACTTCCGGTAGAACTTGAAGTTGAAAAGATGTTAGGTTTAGACGGCAAGGAACAGATTGAAGAATATGGTCTGGAGCCGTTTATCAAGCACTGTAAGGAAAGTGTCTGGAAGTACAAGGGTATGTGGGAAGATTTCTCATCAACCGTTGGTTTCTGGGCAGATATGGAACATCCGTATGTTACCTATGATAATGACTTTATTGAATCAGAATGGTGGGCTTTAAAGCAGATCTGGGACAAGGGTCTGTTATACAAGGGCTTTAAGATTGTTCCTTACTGCCCACGTTGTGGAACACCACTTTCATCACACGAAGTAGCACAGGGCTATAAGGCTGTTAAAGAGCGTTCAGCAGTAGTACGTTTTAAGTGTGTAGGCGAAGATGCATATTTCCTTGCATGGACAACAACACCTTGGACACTTCCATCTAACGTGGCACTCTGCGTGAACCCAGAAGAAACATACGTTAAAGTTAAGGCAGCAGACGGCTATACTTACTATATGGCAGAAGCACTTCTTGATAAGGTACTTGGTGGACTCGCAGTTAAGGCAGGTCAGACAGTAGGCGGAAATGTTATCGAAGAAGGTAAGGAAGCTGGAAGCGGCGCTGGCGTTGACTACGAAGTATTAGAAACTTACAAGGGTAAAGACCTTGAATATAAAGAATATGAGCCATTATATCAGTGTGCAGCAGATGTTGCAGCTAAGCAGCACAAGAAGGGACATTTTGTTACATGTGATGATTATGTAACTATGTCAGATGGTACTGGTATCGTTCATATTGCACCAGCATTTGGTGAAGATGATGCTAAGGTTGGACGTAAGTATGACCTTCCATTCGTACAGTTTGTTGACGGAAAGGGTGAACTTACAAAGGAAACACCATATGCAGGACTTTTCGTTAAGAAGGCAGACCCAGAAGTACTTAAAGACCTTGATAAAGAGGGCAAGTTATTTGATGCTCCTAAGTTCGAGCATGATTATCCATTCTGCTGGAGATGTGATACACCACTCATCTACTATGCAAGAGAATCATGGTTTATTAAGATGAGTGACCCAGAAGTTAAGGCTAACTTAATAGCTAACAACAAGACAATCAACTGGATTCCGGAAACTATTGGAACTGGACGTTTTGGTGCATGGCTTGAAAATGTTCAGGACTGGGGAATTTCACGTAACAGATACTGGGGTACTCCTCTTAATATCTGGGTATGTGATGATTGTGGAGAAATGTTATCTATCGGAAGCAAGGCAGAATTAAAGGAACATTCTGATAACTGTCCAGATGATATCGAGCTTCACAGACCATATATTGATGCTGTTACTTGTACTTGTCCTAAATGTAAGGGCAAGATGAAGAGAGTTCCAGAAGTTATCGACTGCTGGTTCGACTCAGGTTCAATGCCATTTGCACAGCACCACTATCCATTTGAGAATAAGGAAGTGTTTGAACAGCAGTTCCCTGCTAAGTTCATTTCAGAAGCCGTTGACCAGACAAGAGGCTGGTTCTACTCACTTCTTGCTATATCAACACTTCTTTTCAATAAAGCACCTTATGAAAATGTTATCGTACTTGGTCACGTTCAGGATGCAGATGGACAGAAGATGAGTAAGTCAAAGGGAAATGCTGTTGATCCATTTGATGCATTAAAGAAGCACGGTGCAGATGCCATCCGCTGGTATTTCTACGAGAATTCAGCACCATGGCTTCCTAACAGATTCCATGACAAGGCTGTTACAGAAGGTCAGAGAAAGTTTATGGGAACTATCTGGAACACATATGCGTTCTTTGTACTTTATGCTAACATTGATGACTTCGATGCTACTAAGTATACACTTGAGTATGATAAGCTTCCAGTTATGGATAAATGGATTCTTTCAAAGCTTAATACTCTTGTTAAGACTGTTGATAACAATCTCGCTAACTACAAGATTACAGAGACAGCAAGAGCACTTGAGGAATTTGTAGATGAGCTTTCTAACTGGTATGTAAGAAGATGCCGTGAAAGATTCTGGGCAAAGGGTATGGAGCAGGATAAGATTAATGCTTATATGACTCTTTACACAACACTTGTAACACTTTGCAAGACAGCAGCACCTATGATTCCTTTTATGACAGAAAGCATTTACAGAAACCTTGTATGCAGTATAGATAAGACAGCTCCTATCAGTATCCACCTCTGCGACTTCCCAGAAGTTAAGGAAGAATGGATTGACAAGGAACTTGAAGATAACATGGAAGATGTATTAAATGCTGTTGTTATCGGAAGAGCATGCCGTAACTCAACTAACATCAAGAACAGACAGCCAATCGGCAAGCTGTACATCAAGGCTGACTGGAAGTTAAACGAATACTTTACAGCTATAATAGCAGATGAGCTTAATGTTAAGGAAGTTGAGTACACAGATGATGTAAGAGCATTTACTTCATACTCATTCAAGCCACAGTTAAAGACACTTGGACCAAAGTATGGCAAGCATCTTAATGCTATCAGAGCAGCACTTTCAACACTTGATGGCAATGCAACTATGGATGAGCTTAACACTAAGGGTTCATTTACAATCAATGCTGATGGTGAAGATATCGTTCTTGAGAAGGATGATGTTCTTATAGAGATGACTCAGAAGGAAGGTTTTGTAGCAAGTTCTGACAAGGGTATTACAGTTGTTATGGATACTAACCTTACACCAGAGCTTATCGAGGAAGGCTTCGTAAGAGAAATCGTAAGCAAGATTCAGACTATGCGTAAGGATGCTGGATTTGAGGTTATGGACAAGATTACTGTATATGTAGATGGTAATGACAAGTTAGCAGACCTTATGAAGAAGAATGAAGAACAGATCAAGAGCGTTGTTCTTGCAAATACTATAGAAACAGGTAAGACAGCAGGCTTCACTAAGGATTGGGATATCAATGGTGAGAAGGTTGTACTTGCAGTTGAGAAGAACTAATATAGAACTTTAATATATCAGGAGAAAATTACAGTTGTGCGAATTTTCTCCTGATTTTTTAATATTTACAGTTTTTGGGTTGACGTATAAATATTTGTGAAAATATATATTGACAAATAAGGTTTAGTGACTTAGACTAAGGCTATAAATATCAGATAAGAGAGGTGCAGATTAATATGCAGCCAGTAATATATGAAAGTGAGTATAACTTCTGTAAGATATTGTGGGAGAATGAACCGGTTAAGAGCACAGAGCTGGTGAGATTATGCAGGGAAAAGCTTGACTGGAAGAAGTCAACCACATATACAGTTATAAAAAGACTGAGTGACCGCGGAATAATAAAGTCCGAGAATGCAATAGTCACATCTATAATTAAGAAAGAAGATGCACAGTCAATAGAGAGCGTGAATACCATAGATTCAAGATTTGACGGTTCGCTGCCGGAATTTGTGGCGGCTTTTGTTCGTGCAAGGGGGATAACGGACGAGGAAAGACAGGAGATAGTAAGGCAATTTGGGTTAGATAAATAACACAATGGGGATTGTGTAAAGTGGAAGGCTTAGGGCAATCCGTATACATCAGTGAGTGGGGGTATACATATGATGGGGTTAAAGTTATATACAGACATTTTGGAGAATAATATCAGAGTAATGGCAGCTATATTAATATGCCTGCTGATATGCGGATTAATGCGTATAAAGTCAGCGAAGCTTAAGCTGCTGTTAATGTCTTTAGTGTGGGTCAGAATTCTGATACCACTGTCAATCAGGTTCAATATAAAAAGAGTATCAACAGACATATTGTCAGAAGTGAGTTACACAGACAGTGTGACGGGAATAACAATAAATATGTATGAAATATTAGCGGTCATATGGCTGCTTGGAATTGTTGTGATATTTCTACATAATATGTTAGCTGATATGAAATTCAGGAACGGATTATCTACAAGTATTCCACAGGAGATACTAGCTGGCGGTAAAAGAGTGAAAGTATACAGAAGTGATTATATATCTTCTGGATTGGTATATGGTGTTGTCAGACCTAAGGTTTATATATCATATGCAGTCAATGATGAAGACGTACCATATCTTTATGAGCACGAGTATACGCACATACGCCACAGACATCATATTATCAAGATAATAACAGGCATAGCAGCGGTTATATATTGGTACAATCCGCTGGTATGGATGTTTTATAAGTATTATGCAGAATATATAGAGTTAAGCTGTGATTATGACTGCTGTAACAGACATAGGGACGATGAGGACTGGAGTAAGAAATATGCCAATATATTGTTAAATAGTGCTTATAAAGGCAATGTGACAAAAGTAAGGGTGCTGGGATTTAATAATGATTACAGAATTACGATTAATAGAATAGGTAATATAATGAAGCCTCAAAGTGCCAGTACCAGCAAGGTGGCAGTATCATTACTGATATTGACGGTTGTTATGGCTGCATTATTCATAAAGCCTACGGTGCAGTATGTAGAAGCCGGTAATGATGAGGTTAACCAAAGTATAGGTGATAGTGGGGAAATAGGACAGGAAGAAGAGAGTGAACAGGTAGAATTAATAGAAGAAGAGAAATTAAAGCCGGGTCAGAGAAGAATAAGCAACAAGACACCAGGAACAGGAGGACAATTTGTTCAGTCATATCAAGAGGTGTTAGATGAGAATGGAGATTTCGTTAAATGTATAATAAACCATAGTGAAGATGGTATTGATAATACAGATAAATAGATTAGTGAGGGATGGAATATAATTGTTATGAAAAATATAAAGAGAAAATCAATTATAGCTATTTTATTAGTGATATTAATAAGCATAGTATCGGTCGATAAAGTAAAAGCTGAGAATATTTTGTGTACAAGTTCATATTTAGAAGATGATATGCAGATGATGAGGGAGTATTCAGATAAAACAGTTATGTATTTAACACTTATGGATATAGATAATATTGAATTAGTAGCAGATGTTTCAGTTACTATTGAATATGAATACGCTGATGGATATTGGGTACAGATAGATTGGATATATTTAGATGTGGAATGCTATGATGGTTACTCAGCTTCCATAGATGATGTGGAGATATACCACGAATATGGAGTAAGGTATTGCACAATAATTAATCCTGCTGGGGTAAAAATCAAATATGCGATAAAAGCGTATGCAGATTGTTATGGTGAAACAAGTGTAGACTATGAAATAATAGATAGATATTATGATTAATAACATAATGGGAATGAACATTGTGGTAGCTAATATGTAATAAATAAAAGTAAAATTAATTGACAGAATAGGTCTAATGAGTTAGACTAACAGTATAAATACTTTGTGCATTAATTATAAAGAACCAAGAGCTCAGTTCTTAATATTTAGTATTAGTGCAACAAAGAGTTAAATTTAATTAAGAAAGGAGGAGGTATAGATAATATTTAGTTAGTAACCGAGTAACTAAAGATATTTGCCGAAAGGAGAAAATATTATGAATTTTATGAGAATAAAGAAAATAGGTAAAATGGCAACAGCGGCTATCATAGCATTTATTGCTGTTGTAGTATTTATTAATCCACAGAAAGCACAGGCATCACAGGGAGGTGCAGTAACGGTAACAGCTACTTCCAATTATGTACTTGACAATTCACATAGTGTGGATATTTCTATAACGGCTGATGTTGAATATGCATATGATGAGGGTTCTTATGGCTGGGTTATAAATATAACTCCACGAGGATGGAGTGATTATGGTGATGTTATTATAGGTAATATGGATTACGTAGATGAATATGGATATACAACATCAATGGCAACATATGTATTCCATTATACAGGTTATTTAGGAGATAGTGATTATGAGGGATATGTATATTTCAATTTTAGTGTTGATGAATGGGGGAATATTGATTACTGGTTAGAATAATAAAATATCTAAAATGTTGATTATGGAAAGGGGCGTATCGGCTATGAAAAAGATATTATTAATTATGATGACAGTTACAACAGCATTAGTTATGACAGCGTGTTCTGGAAAGACGAACAGTCAGACATCATCTGAGGATTATAAGTATTCCTCATATGTATATGATGACAATGCACCACAGTATTATATGTCGGATAATGCAGCGGCATCAGAGACAGGATATTATTATATAGCCGGTGCGCCTGTTAATAATAATAGAAATTCGTATATATATTATTATGATATGGTGAAAGATATGACCATACCATTATGTTCTAAGATGGACTGTGACCATAGGACAGAAGAGTGTGAGGCATATATGTCTAAGGATGCCTGTCTGGGAAATAAGATATGGTATCATAACCAAAGATTATATATGATTGAGAGGACTACAGAAAAAGATATACTTGTTTCCTATGATAAGACAATGAGAGATAAGAAAGAAGAGAAGACGCTATCAATAAATGGGCTGTCAGTTAATAAAAATTATAACAGTGCCTGTTTAACTAATGGTAAATTATATTATGAAATATCTGGAGATAATCAGATATATCTGTGTGCAGTGCCTATAGATACAGATGGGCAGGCTTATATTGTAAAACAGTATGCGAGTGGGTATTATTATCACGAAGTGATTTCATTATATCCAATAGAAGATAAGCTATATGTTAACTGGCTGAGTGGAATATCAGCTGATGAGTATAGATATTATACAGAGCAGATTGATGTGTCAACAGATGGAGTTGTTATTCAGTGTAATATGAATGAGAAGTATCCAGAAATAGCATCAACTATTATATATACAGAATGGTGTAGACAGTCGCGTTTTGATAGTGATGGAAATATATATTTTGCCTGCGTAGGTGATAATAAATATATAGTAAGAAAGCTTAATATAAGTACAGGGGATATCAAAGATATATATTTGCAGGAAATGCAGCACGAAAAAGACTACATGTATGTGAGTTTGAAAAATTATGATGGTAAGTATTTATATATTTATAAAAATGTCAATGGAGAAGCACTTGATGAAAAGAGCATCGAAGAAAAATTAAAAAAATACGACAATAATATATATATATTAGATACAGATGGTAATGTAAAAGATACAGTAACATTGAATGGAACAGATGATACAGCAAGTGGAAATATTTCAGGTGAATTTTATGGAGGAGATGACAGATGTCTTCTTATTGTATTTAGCACATATGGTATAAAAGGTCTGGAGTTATCTGAAGAAAAAACAGCTCTTAGGGCGGAACTTATAGAAGAAAGTAGAAAAAATAAAAAGGGAAGTCCAGTTGTCAGTGTTTCAGCCATTTTGGATAAATCTCAGATTGGCAGTGGTGCTATAACTTTGGAGCAGATTACACCTGAATAAGTTATGGGTGAGGTGAAGGCGTATGGAACTTGTAAGAATTGTAAGAAAAAGTCTACTTTGCATAGTGTGTCTGTTTATAGCAATGATATGTATAAGCCTTTATCAGATTAATTATAATCAGGATAGTAAAGTGTATAAGTATTACAAGGAGATTATCGCAGATTATAATAATATTAAAAATGATAACGTAGCATTTACAGCAGAAAAACTTACTAAAACGTATGAACAATATAAGGAAGAAGACAGCGAATATATAGAGGAAGCTGCTGGACTGATTAAGGAAAAAGAAAAATATATCGAAAGTTATAATGCAGATAACCAGTCAAAGAATTATAACAGAATATTGCAGAGTACACTTTTTGGTAATGACAATAGTTTTTATATACTTAATGCGAATAAACAGATTAAGGATAAGGAAAATCGCCCATCTGTTGATGTAGAAATGGTTAATACAACGGCTGTTGAAAAGCTGGTAACCAACAGAACGATGCCTCTTTTGTATATAATTATATTCACAGTTATTATTATCTATTTTACAGAAGAAACAGATAATGGTGTATTGGTACTTGTAAGAACAAGCAGGCGTGGGCGCATATTACTTCCGATAGTAAGATGTGGCATTATAATTATATATAATATTGTACTTTCATTTCTGTACAACGGAATATTGTATGCTATATATGCTCGTGTATATGGAATTTCTGGCGGTGCATATATACAGAATTCCAAGTTGTTTAATATGTTTCCATATGCTATAAGCATTAACCAGTTCTTTGTTCTATATTGTCTGGTATATGCACTGGCAATGTTTACTATAGGGTTATTTATATATTTTGTAATTAATCTTATAAGTAATTATAAAGTTGCTGTTACATTGGTTATAGTAATATTTTTGTGTGAATATCTGCTATATAATAAAATTCAGTATAATAGCCAGTTTAATGCTTTGAAGTACATAAACATAATAAATATATTGTTTTCTGGAACATCTTATCTTGTGTATGAGAACTGGGGAACCAATGGCTTTATAGCAGATATAAGTACTACTACATTTGTTATGACTGCGGTTATATTCCTTATAGGTCTTGTTGGAAATATAGTTGTGTATTCATCAAAGCATACTATCAGAAAGAAGAATATTATTGATATTATGCTTGATAAAATACATATATTGATACAGAAACTGATGTATAAAATGTCGCTTCTTTTAATGGAAATATATAAGACGCTTATAATACAGAAGGGAATTCTGTTTATAATTGTATTGGTGTATGTGCTTATGACATTTAAAATTCAACGAGGCGTGGATTACACTAATAACAATTATATGGTTAATAAATTCTATAAGGAATTTGATGGACGTGCGCCAGATGAAGATGTGGAAGCCTATATAACAGATTTAAGAGATGAGTTAGAAGAAGCAAAGCAGGATGAAGCTGCAATGTTATATAAAAAGGAGGAATTGTTAAAAGAGCAGCGTAACATAGATGCAATGCAGGCGGCAGTTGATTATGTCAATGAAATTAATGATAACAGGTCAGCATCAGCAGTTATAGTTAATCCAGCCAATTATAATGATATACTTGGAGAAAGAATGTATTCTAGTAATGAGAGCGTGAATTTTATAAGTATTATTATAGTTATATTATTATTTGCAGGGGACTATGCTTTTGAAAGGCAGAATAAAATGACAGCCCATATACGTTCATCTAAAGGAAGAGTAAGGTTATGGAATAATAAAATGTTAAAGGTCTTCATAATAACCACATTATTGTGGCTGATATCAACTATAATTAATGTACATAATATATCTGACCGTTATGTATATAACCAGCTTACACAAAGTATATGGTGTTTACAGATGTTTAAGGATTTTCCAGTTAATATAAGTATTCTGGCATATATTATCTGGTGTAGTGTATACAGGCTTATATGGATGCTTGTTGTTGCATTTACAGCTTATATTATATCTTATAGATTTAGCTATAAAGTATCGTTAATGGTTTCATTTGTTATGTTAATACCACACGTTATATATATATTAGGTGTAAACTGGGCGCAAAAGTTTTCAATAGTTGTAGGTATGGATATTAACAGACTGTTTAATACATATGGCTATAACGTAAAAAGCATAACTCTGCTTATTGTAGTATTTGTAATAATGCTTGTGATAGCCTGTGCAACATATCGTAAAAATATAAAATAATATTTTTAAATATTATATAGACAGAATATCCATTAAATAAAAGCTATTTGGTATGAGAAGTATGGAGGGTTATTATGGAACTTAAGATTACAGATTTAAAGAAAACATATGGAAATGTCAAAGCTTTGAAAGGGATAAATTATACATTTACGCCGGGAGTATAT
>ERZ773185.930-NODE-930-length-24198-cov-28.140331_pt1 | contig 24198 bp, 19 predicted proteins | sample MGYA00580531_ERZ773185 | MGnify/ENA primary metagenome ERZ773185 (study PRJEB29015, sample SAMEA2737799) | human gut metagenome | biome: human gut; feature: human-associated habitat; material: faeces | place: China | collected 2012 ...
ACCGCCGAACAGCACCACCAGCAGGAAGCCCGCGATGACCACGCAGGCCACAGGCATCAGGTTCACCTGCTGGCCGATGACCAGATACAGCACCACGAAATACAGCGCGTCGATGGCGGCCAGCCAGCCCAGGTCCGCCAGCCAGCTCAGGTCCTTCTCCCGGAGCTTGCGCCGGATGTTCATGACGCAGGCCAGCGACAGCTGCACCGTGCCCAGGATGAAGCAGAACTTCATGATGGTGTTCTGCTGGGTGGTGGATTCCACACCGAAGTGGGCGGGATAGTTGGCGAAGGTGGGGATCACCAGGCTCCGGAGCAAGGGCACGTCCATGGCCTGCTCCAGGCCGAACCAGGTGCCTGTCAGCGCGCCCCACACAATGGTGGCGATGGACAGCAGCCACAGCAGCTGCACCGCGGTGGACGCCTTCTTGCTTTTCAGGGTCATGACCAGGGCCGCCAGCAGGAACAGGCAGCCGTATCCGGCGTCGCCGATGATCATGGCAAAGAACAGGGTGAAGAAGCCCAGAAACCAGAAGGAAATGTCATACTCCCGGTAGCCGGGAACCACGCCCAGAATGTCGAACACCGGGATCATCAGCCGGGTGACCTTGTTGTACTTGACCTTGGTGGGGACCTTGTCGTCATCGGCGGCGGGGTCCTCCATGGCCCAGGCCCAGTGGGCCTGGGCGGCGGCCTTCTTGAAGCCCTCCACCTCCGCTGCCGGGATATAGCCGGTGAGCCACACCAGGCCGTCCTGACTCTGGGAGGTGTTGCTGACGGAGGAGTACTCGGCGGCGTTCTGGGTCTTGAGCATCTGGTCGTGGATGCTGGGCAGGTGCTTGGCGGCCTCGGTCAGGAAGGCCTGGCAGCTGCGAAGCCCCTGGTCGCAGTCGTCCCGCTCACGCCGCAGCTGACCCGCACCCTTATCGGGGATAGGGAACTCGGTGACGGGGTAGGTCCCCGGCAGGGGACCGATGGAGGCCAGGGTGGGCATTTTCCCCACCGGGGCCAGGCGGATGATCTTCACGTCCGGGTCCGCCGCAAGGGCGGCCATGGTCTTTTTATCCGTCCGGTAGACGTGGATGTCGAAGCCCTGGTCCTTCAGCTCCCGCAGCTCCTCCGGGGAGAAATCGCCCCACTCGGCCAGCTTCTCCGCCGCCGCACCGGCGGCGGTTTTCTTCTCCTGCAGGGTCTTGCGGCGCTCCAGGCAGTCGGCCAGCTCCTTATAAAAAGGCTCAAAGTCCTTGTCGGACATGGGCGCGGTCTCCCGGCCCGGGCCGGCGTACTCCTGCAGGGCCATGTCCATCCGGGACAGCTCCGCGAAGCGCTCCAGATGCCGCTGGTCGGCGCTGGCCTTTTCGGCGAAGTGGACGATGCCCAGGGTCCGCAGCCGGTCCAGCAGGGCGGTTTTTTCCGATGCGGCCGCCACAATGTGGACGACCTTCATTTTTTCGATCATCCGCTCACCTCCTGCAGCTTCTTCTTGGCGATCTTGCCCCGCACCACGGCGGAGGTCTGCTGGTCGCCCAGGTAGATGCCGATGACCCGGATGTTCTCCTTGGCCTCGGGGATCTTGACCTTTTCAAACAGGTTCACCCGCTGGGCCGTGGAGCGCAGCTCCTGCTCCAGAAGCTCCACCTGGCGGCGGAGGGTCTTTTCCAGAGCGTCCAGCCGGGCGATCTCCCGCAGGCGCACGGCGGCGGTGTCCACCCACAGGGGATAGTCCGCCACGTCGTATTGGATCTCCTCAAAGCTCAGCTCCTGGAACACCGGAACGGTGACACCGGCGATGTTCTCCTCGCCGCACACCACATGGTGGGGGCGGATCAGGGTCTCCAGGCGCTTGTCCGCCGGGAAGCTGTCGTTTTCCGCGAAAACGGCCACCCAGTCGTCCAGTCCCGCCACGGCGGCCCGGCGCTGCTGCTCCACCTGCTCCAGCTGGGCCGTTACCTGCATCACCACGGACTGCAGCTGCTGCTTTTTCAGCTGCAGGGTGGGCAGATAGCGCTGAAACTGCTTCAGGCGGTCCTTCTGCACCTTCAATTCATTTTTGGTAAGTTTGACAGCCATAGGCGCACCCTCATTCCACGGCGGACCGCTTGGGCCATCTCTCCTGGATGAGGCTGGTTTTCAGGCCGGTTTCGTTGGGCTCGAAGCACTCGGCCAGGATCTCCCAGCCCAGGTCCAGCGCCTCCTCCAGCGGGATATTCACGCTCAGGTCCATCAGCTTCGTTTCAAACAGGTGCCCGTATTTCAGCAGCTTTTCGTCCCACTCGGACATCATGAAGCCCATGGACTTCTTTTCCAGACTCTCCTTATAGGCGCTGTACAGCCGGATCATGCCGTCCATCAGGGCCCGGTGGTCGCTTCTGGTCTTGTCGTTGACGTTCTGCTTCAGGCGGGACAGGGAGCCGAAGGGCTCGATGTGGCCGTTTTTCAGGTAATACTGGCCCTCGGTGATATAGCCGGTGTTGTCGGGCACCGGGTGGGTCACGTCGTCGCCGGGCATGGTGGTAACGCCCAGGATGGTGATGGAGCCCGCGCCCTCAAAGTCCACGGCCTTTTCATAGCGGGCGGCCAGGCAGCTGTACAGATCGCCCGGATAGCCCCGGTTGGAGGGCACCTGTTCCATGGTGATGGCCATTTCCTTCTGGGCGTCGGCGTAGTTGGTCATATCCGTCAGCAGCACCAGCACGCGCTTTCCGGCCAGGGCGAACTGCTCCGCCACGGCCAGGGCCATATCGGGCACCAGGGTGCATTCCACGGTGGGGTCGGAGGCGGTGTGGATGAACATCACCGTGCGGCCCATGGCGCCGCTCTTTTCCAGGGTGTCCCGGAAGTACAGATAGTCGTCGTACTTCAGGCCCATGCCGCCCAGGACGATGATGTCCACCTGGGCCTGCATGGCGATGCGGGAGAGCAGCTGGTTATACGGCTCGCCGGACACGGAGAAGATGGGCAGCTTCTGGCTTTCCACCAGGGTGTTGAACACGTCGATCATGGGGATACCGGTGCGGATCAGCTTGTTGGGCACGATACGCCGGGACGGGTTCACGGAGGGGCCGCCGATGGGGATCATATTCTCCGTCAGGGCGGGGCCGTTGTCCCGGGGGACACCGGCGCCGTCGAAAATGCGGCCCAGCAGGTGGTCGGAGAAGGACACCATCATGGGGCGGCCCAGGAAACGGACCGGGTCCGTGGTGCTGACGCCCTGGGTGCCGCTGAACACCTGCAGCGTTACCAGGTCCTTGTCCAGCTTGATGACGTTGGCATAGCTGTCGCCCACCAGGGCCAGGTCGCCGTTGCGGACGCCGGAGGCCCGGACCGTGACGACGTTACCCACGATGGACTCAATTTTCGTGTAAACTTTCTGCATATTGACTCCCCTCTCAACCCGCTGCCTTGCTCAGGTAAAAGTCCTTGAGCCGCTTTTCCTGGGCCTCAAATTCCGGGGTGCGGAACACGGTGTTGTGCCAGTCCAGGAACTCCTGCCGGACCTGGTTGAAGAAGGCGCGGATCTCCTTTTTGTCGCTGAGTGCGAAGTCCCGGGTCAGCACGTCATACAGCACGTTGAACTCGTGGATCTGACGGTCGGGATCGCAGGCCGCGTCGATGGGATCGAAGGAGTTCTGCTGCAGATACACCGCATCCAGCAGCTCGCCCTTCTGGTATACGATATAGTCCTCGGCGGAGGTACCCTCCTCGCCGATGACCTTCATCATCTGGTTGATCTCGTTGCTGCGCTTGAGGATGCTGCGGGCCTGCTCCACCCGCTCCATATCCACCACGCCCCGGTACTTGGACCAGGAGTCGATGGGGTGGATGGCGGGGTATTTGCGGGCGTCGGACCGCTCGCGGGACAGACCGTGGAACGCGCCCACCACCTTCAGGGTGGCCTGGGTCACGGGCTCCTCGAAGTTGCCGCCGGCGGGGGACACGGTGCCGCCGATGGTGACGGAGGCGATCTTGCCGTTCTTCAGACGGACCTTTCCGGCCCGCTCATAGAAGGAGGCGATGACGGACTCCAGATAGGCGGGGAAGGCCTCCTCGCCGGGGATCTCCTCCAGACGGCCGCTCATCTCACGCATGGCCTGGGCCCAGCGGCTGGTGGAGTCTGCCAGCAGCAGCACGTCCAGACCCATCTGGCGGTAATACTCCGCCATGGTAACGGCGGTGTACACCGACGCCTCACGGGCGGCCACGGGCATGGAGGAGGTGTTGCAGATGATGATGGTGCGCTCCATCAGGGAGCGGCCGGTGCGGGGGTCCACCAGCTCGGGGAACTCCTTCAGCACCTCCACCACCTCGCCGGCCCGCTCGCCGCAGGCGGCCACGATGACCACGTCCACGTCGGCGTTCTTGGCCTCCATGTGCTGCAGAACGGTTTTGCCAGCGCCGAAGGGGCCGGGCACGCAGAAGGTGCCGCCCTTGGCCACCGGCAGGAAGGTGTCGATGGAGCGGAGCTTGGTCACCAGGGTCTCGTCCGGGCGCAGACGCTCCTCATAGCAGCGGATGGGCTGCTTCACGGGCCAGGAGAACACCATGGTCAGCTCCTTCTCCTCGCCGCTTTCGTTTTCCAGCACCGCCACGGTGTCCCGGACGTTGTACACGCCCTTTTCCCGGACGGATTTCACCCGCCAGCCCTGGTCCTTCAGGCCGAAGGGCACCATGATCAGGTGGGTGAACAGCCCCTCGGGCACGCTGCCCACGGCGTCGCCTGCGGTGACGTGGTCGCCGGGCTTCACCAGGGGGGTAAACTCCCAGTCCTTGTTGGGGATGGGGTCCAGATACACGCCCCGCTGCAGGAAGAAGCCGCACTGCTGCGCCAGCTCCGGCAGGGGGTTCTGCAGACCGTCGAACACCTGGGTCAGCAGGCCCGGGCCCAGCTCCACGCTCATCAGCTCGCCGGAAAGCTCCACCTTGTCACCCACCTGGATGCCGTTGGTCATTTCATAGATCTGCATGCTGGCCGTGTCGCCGTTGACGCGGATGACCTCGCCCTTGAGCCGGTCATCGCCCACCAGGACATAGCCCACTTCATTCTTTCGGACGGAGCCGGAAAAGGTGGCTGCCACCAGATTCCCGTTCACTCCGGTCACATATCCTGTCACTTTGTCCATTTTGATTCTCCTGTTTCGTTATAGGCTGGAAACCTGCTGGCGGATGCTCTGCATCAGGCCGTCGAAGGCCCGCTTGCCGGACTCATACCGGAAGGTCCGCTGCCGCTCCAGCAGCTGCAGCTTCATGGCGTAGCCGTACAGGGCGTGGTCATCGAAGTTGTGCAGGCCGATCATGCCGTCCAGGCGGCGGAATTCCAGGTCCAGCAGCAGCCGCTCCCCCTCCAGGGGATTTTCGGCGTTTACCGCCGCCGTCACCGTCTGGACAATGCCGGCGTCCCGGTCGGAGGGCACGGCGCAGGGCCGGCCCAGCTTCACATTCCGCTGATAGGTCAGCTCCCGGCACAGGGCCTTGTAAAACCCGGCCCACTCCGACAGCAGCGGCCCCTTGTCCGAGTCCACCGTCAGCTCCTCCAGCGTCCGGTATACCCCGGCGCTGACCGCCGAGCGGCACATGGCCAGAAACGCGGCGTAGTCCATGGGAGGCTCGCCCTGGGTCCGGAGCATGGGCAGGCTGGAGATGAGATAGTAATAGGAAGCCATAGGCCGCCCCCTTACAGGTGCATATCCCGGAAGAAGGGCATGAGCATCTCCGCGATCTCCTGGTCGGAGCAGTCAAAATAGCCGGAGCCGTCCTTGGCGGCCAGCCGGAAGCCTGCGCCCACCTTCTTGGAGGGGCGGAGCTCCAGGCCGTTTTTCAGCTCCTGGGCCAGCTGCTGGCGGATGCCGTCCGTCACCTGACCCACCTCCACGGCGTAGCCGGAAACGTCCTCTCCCTGGAGGGCTGCCTGGATGAGCTTGGCCAGCGTCTGCTGGTCCAGAGCCTTGCCCACGTCGGCGGCCAGGATTTTCTCAAACTCCTGCTGCACCTCCTGCCGGAAGGCCAGGACTGCGTCCCGCTTGGCCTGCTGGGCGCTGAGCTGGGCGCTGTTTTTGAACACCTCGATCTCGGCCTTGGCGTCGTCCCGCAGCTTATCCGCCTGACTCTTTGCGTCGGCGATGATGGCGTCCGCCTGCTTCCGGGCGTCGGCCAGGATCGCGGCGGCCTGCTGATTTGCGCTGTCGATGCCGTCCTTTTTGATGGAAGAAACAAGATCCTGAATCTGAAGTTCCATAATTGATCACCTTCTTGTCTGTATTTGCCTGATAGAACTGCGGGTATGTCCATATTATAATACACGCCCCAAAAAATGCAACACATTTCGGCGAATGTGTCATACAATTTCCTTATACAACGTCCCTGACATATCTACCTTTTCACTGTTTATGTTTCCCCAGAATGAACAGTATCATGCAGAAATTTCCTGAATCTGGAAAAATACCGACACTCCCTCACTCCTCAAGGCGCAGCAGTCCCCGCTGCACCGAGTCGGACAGGACGAATTTCTTGTCCCCCTTGGCAGGAAAGCGTATCTCCACGATGGGGTCCCGGAAGGACAACACGGTTCCCGGTCCGAAAACCCTGTGGACGGCTCTCTGCCCGGGACGAACCCCGGACGGCGGCAGCGCCGCCTGCTCCCGGGGCAATGCCGCCGGAGCCGGCCGGTCCGGGGCCCTCCAGGCCACGGCCCGCCGGTCCACCATCTGGCCCAGGGTCAGGAACTCCGTCTCGCCGGAGGCATAGGCCACCATGCACTGCCCCCGGCAGCAGGCCCGGATCACGCCGCCGCCCTTTTCGGCGTGTCGATAGTGCTTTCCGCACGGCTCCGTATTCAGGGAGGCGAACACGTCCTCCGGCCCGATGTATTCCCGGGGCAGCCCCCGGCGCAGCTCGTCGGCAAAGGCGGACTCCCGATTCCGGCAGGAGAACAGATACAGCCGGTTCCGGGCCCGGGTCACGGCCACATAGAACAGCCGCCGCTCCTCCTGATACTGGTCCTGCTGCCCGGCGTCCTTCGGCTCCGTCACCGCCGGAAGGATGCCGTCCAGCACGTCCAGCAGATACACCGTGTCGTACTCCAGGCCCTTGCTGGAGTGGACGGTGGACAGGATCAGTCCCCCGCCGCAGGGCAGGGAGGGGGCCGACACCAGGGCCTGCAGCTCGTCCAGGCGGCGGCACAGCCCCTCCAGCCCGGTCTCCTGCCGGGCCAGCAGGCAGAGAATTTCATATTTGCCGCCGTCCAGCTTCTGGCGCTCCGCATAGTCCCGGTAGCGCAGGCCGTCCCAGATGCGGCTCAGGCCCTGGGCGGCAGTGTCCTGCAAAAGCATGGGCAGCATGGCCAGCAGAGCGGCGGCGCTGTCCCTGCCGTATTGGGACAGCTGCGGAAAGCCCAGCAGCTCCCGAAGGATGGAGCCTCCGGTGGCCCGGCTTTTCTGGCAGGCATACTCCGCCGCCTTTTTGGAAATTCCGCCGCCGACCTTGTAATAGATTCGCAGAAAAACCTCCGCGTCCGTCTGGTCATGGGCCAGGGCGATGATGTCCCGGATGTCCGCCACGATCCGGTGGGTGAAAAAGGCGTCGTCCATCCGGCGGCAGCGATAGGGTATCCCGCCCCGGTCCAGCAGGTCGATCAGCGGCAGGGCGCTGTCGTTGTTGCGGTAAAGCACCGCCGTCTCCTCCCGGACGTGGGCCGCCATATTCACCAGCCAGGGGTACTGGTCGGCCCGGTCCATGGCGTAGATCACCCGGACGGCAGCGCCGGAGGCCCGGGTGGGGTGGATGGTCTTGGGGCGGCGGTGGTGATTTTTCCGGATGAAGGCGTCCGCCGCCCGGAGAATTTCCGGCGTGGAGCGGTAGTTTTCCTCCATCAGCAGCACCCGGGCCCCGGGATAGGTCTGTTCAAACTGCATCAGGGCATCCGGATAGGCGGCCCGGAAGCCATAGATGCTCTGGTCCTCGTCGCCTACCATGAAGATGTTGCCGCTTTTCCCGGCCAGCAGGTGGATGATGGCGTGCTGGATCCGGGAGGTGTCCTGGGACTCGTCCACGCAGATATAGGGGAAGCGGTTCTGAAAATAGGTCCGCACATCCTCGTGGAGCTCCAGGATTTTCTTGGCGTACACCATCTGGTCGTCATAGTCCATCCATTTATTGTCCCGCAGGGCCTTGCCGTATTCCCGGTACAGCTCCGGGAATTTCTCGAAGCCGGTGTCCAGCTCCCCCAGCCGCTCCTCCGGCAGCATCATATTTTTGGCATAGGCGATGCTCTTGCGCAGCTCCTTCACCACGCTCTGGGTGGGGTACTCGCCGCACAGGTCCCGGTACAGGTCCGAAACCAGCTTCGCCAGGGCGCTCTCGTCCTCCGCCAGGATGAAGGGCGGCCTTTTGCCGCAATTTTGGGCATAGTAGGCGATGATCTTGGAGGACACGCCGTTGATGGTGCGGATCTCCGGGGGATGGGGGCAGTCCTGGCCGAACAGGGCGGCAAAGCGCTGCTTCATCTCCCCGGCGGCGGCCCGGGTATAGGTCATGGTGAGGATCTGGTCCGGCGCAATGCCGCAGCAGCACAGCATATAACCCAGGCGGGTCACCAGCACGGTGGTTTTCCCGCTGCCGGGCACCGCCAGCAGCAGCACAGGGCCCTCCACGGCGTGCACCGCCTCCTGCTGCTGGCGGTTCAGCCGGGCGGCATATTTCCGGTCAAAGGCTTCCCGGTCCATGGCGCACCTCCTTTGTCTTTTATGGTCCGGCATGCATTTTATCACAAATCAGAAGGCTTTACAATCGGCTCCCGCCCCGCCGCCGGAACCGGATTTTTGCCCGCTGGGGAAGAAAATGCTTGCAATCCGCCGGGAAATGTGTATAATAGATGAGCGGGGTGTACTGCCCTGTTCATATGGGCTTGTAGCTCAGCTGGGAGAGCGTTCGGTTCGCATCCGAGAGGTCGAGGGTTCGAATCCCTTCAGGTCCACCAACACAATATAATCCGAACCCTTTGCCGATTGGCCGTGGGTTCGGATTATTGTTTTGTCCGCCGTCCCGGCATAATTTTCCCCGCCGCCGCATAATAGACAGGGGAGGGGAACGCTATGAAGCCTGCTGTTTATCTGTACGGTGTGCCGGGTCAATATGAAAACTATCTGGCGGCACTGGAGAGCGCCGGGGCACGGGTGGTCCTGTGCCGGGACCTGTACCGCAGTCTGGACTGCGGGGGACTGCTGCTGCCCGGCGGCGGGGACATCCGGGGCCCCCTTCCGGGAACGGAATCCTTTCTGATCGACTCCTTTGCCCGGTCCCGGCGGCCCATTCTGGGGATCTGCCGGGGACTCCAGGCCCTGAACGTCCACTGGGGCGGGACCCTGCGGGATATCCCCGGCCACCAGCTGCCCCGGGGCGATCTGGTGCACCCCACCCGGGCGGAGGGGCTGATGGCCCGTCTGCTGGGGGAAGCTCCCGCCGTCACCAGCTGCCACCACCAGGCGGTGGACCGCCTGGCCCCGCCCTTACAGGCGGTGCAGTGGTCCCCGGACGGCGTGGTGGAGGCGGCGGTTCACCGGCAGCTGCCGGTTCTGGGGATCCAGTGGCACCCGGAGCGCCAGAGCTATGGCCTGCGCCGGGCGGATGCCCCGGGGGCAGAGGCCCTGTTTGCCTATTTCGCTGCACTGATAGGAGGAGAACCATGGACAGACCCGTGCGGGAGCTGAATCTGGAGCTGGGGCGGCCCGACGCCGCGGAAGCCCTCCGCCGCCTGGCGGCGGAGGTGGAGGCCGCCCGGAAAATGGGGACTCCGGCCATGAAGCTGGTCCATGGCTACGGCTCCTCCGGCAAGGGCGGGCGGCTGCGCACTGCCTGCCGCACCTGGCTGCGGCAGCAGGAGCTGTGCTTCCTGCCCGGGGAGGAGTTCAGCATCTTCAACCAGGAGGCCCGCCGGTGGCTGGCCCTGTGCCCCCGGCTGCGGCAGGACCGGGATCTGGACGCCGAAAACCGGGGCGTCACCTATGTTCTGCTGAAAAAATAGCAAAAAAACGCCGTGAAGCGCTTCTTTTTCAAGCGCTTCACGGCGTTTTTTCATTCCAGGGATGCCTTGTATCCCTCGCCCCAGGCCCACATGGAGTCCAGAATGGGCTTCAGGCTCCGGCTCAGCAGGGTCAGGGAATACTCCACCCGGGGCGGCACCTCGACATAGACCTCCCGGTGGACCAGGCCGCTTTTCTCCATGTCCCGCAGCTGGGCGGCGAGCACCTTCTGGGACACATCACCCACGGATTTTCTCAGCTCGCCGAAGCGCTTGGTGCCCGGCATCAGGTCCCGGAGAATCAGCACCTTCCACTTGTCGCCGATCAAGGTCAGCGTGGTCTCCACCGGGCAGCTGGTCCTTTTTCTTTGCCTCACTCATGTCCATAAAACCTCCCCAAAAGCTGTCCCGGTTTCAGGCGGGACGTCCCGCAAAAGCCGGGCTTTGTCCCGGTTTTTATCCGGGACAGGCCGGGACGGAAAGCCCTGTCCCGGCGTTTTTGCGTCTTTTTATTTCCCCACGCAGAAGCGGGAGAAAATGGTCTGGATCAGGTCGTCCCGGATGTGTTTTCCGTTCAGCTCCCCCAGAGCCTCCAGGGCGGCCTCGGCATCGGTGAGCACCACGTCCGGGGTCATGCCGATGCGCAGGGCGCTGCGGGCGCTGCGGACGGAGGCCAGGGCCCGGGACACGGCGTCGGCCTGGCGGGCGTTGGTCAGCAGCTCTCCGGGGCGGCCCTCCCCGGCGGGGTACAGGGCCCCGATGGCGTCGCACAGGACGGACACCCCCTCGCCGCTGCGGGCGGACAGGGACACCACGTTGTCGAACTCGTCGGCCAGGCGGCCGATGTCCACCGCCCGGGGCAAGTCGGATTTGTTCACCGCCACCAGCAGGTTGGGCGCCTGCCGGGCCAGGTCCATGGCCTCCCGGTCGGCATCGGTCAGGGGGGTGGAGCCGTCCAGCACCAGCAGGGCCAGAGACGCCTGCCGGGCGGCGGCCTGGGCCCGCTCCACGCCGATCTTCTCCACGGCGTCCTCCGTCTGGTGAATGCCCGCCGTGTCGCACAGGCGCAGCAGCACATGGCCCACCCGGACCTTTTCCTCCACCGTGTCCCGGGTGGTTCCGGCCACGTCGGTGACGATGGCCCGGTCATAGCCCAGCAGGGCGTTGAGCAGGGAGGACTTGCCCACGTTGGGGCGGCCCAGGATCACCGTGGGGACCCCTAATTTCAGGAGCTTTCCCCGGGAGAAGGTGGCCAGCAGCTCCTCCAGCCGGTTTTCGGCGCGGCGGAGGGTATCCAGCATGTCCTCCCGCTGGAGGTCGCCGATGTCCTCGTCGGGATAGTCCACCACGGCGTAAAACCGGGAGACAATGGCCATCAGGCCGTCGTAGATCTCCGCCACGGTGCGGCTGAGGACCCCCTCCAGCTGGCCCACGGCGTTGTGGGCGGCCTGGGCGGTCTCGGCGTCGATCAGGTCCGCCACGGCCTCCGCCTGCAAAAGGTCCATGCGGCCGTTGAGAAAGGCCCGGCGGGTGAACTCGCCGCCCTTGGCCTGGCGGGCTCCGGCGGCAAGCATGGCGGCCAGGGCCGCATCCAGCACCACCGGGCTTCCGTGGCACTGCAGCTCGCCGCAGTCCTGGCCGGTGTAGCTGCCGGGGCCGGGGAACAGCACCGCCAGGGCGCTGTCGATGACCTGGCCGTCCCGGTCCAGCACGTCCCCCAGCACCAGGCGGCGGGGCTCCTGCCGGGACATGGGGCGGCCGTTTTTCGGGCGGAACACCCGGTCCAGCACGGCGCAGGTGTCCGGCCCGGACAGGCGCACCACCCCGATGGCCGACGGCCCCGGGGCCGTGGCAATGGCGGCGATGGTATCAGACATGGAAATGCACTCCTTTTTATACACATGAGGCCAGTATAGCATGATTTGTTGCCCCGGGCAAGGCAGCAGGCGATAATTCCCCGGGAAACGGGGCAGACTATGGGCAGATCAACGGAAAGGAGGGGCGGAATATGCAGGCTATGGTCCATGCGAAAACGTGCATCCAGTGCGGGCTGTGTCCGGCAGTATGCCCGGACGTGTTTACCCTGGACCCCGGGGAACCCGCCCGGGCCATCAGCGGCCCGGTGCCGGAGGAGTGCCGGCTGGCGGCCCAGGAGGCGGCAGACAGCTGCCCGGTAGGGGCCATCGAGATCCGGTGAACAAAAGGCGGGGGGGGACGCGGGCCCTCTCAGTCGGCTGCGCCGACAGCTCTCCCAGAGGGAGAGCCAAGTCCGTAGGGCCCGCTGCCCTCGGCGGGCCGGGGCAGGGGGCGGATTGCCGCCGAAAATGGTACAATTGGGAGGACACCCCCAGGAGGGCGCGGCTGGGCCGCGCCCTCTTGTTATTTTTCCCCCGATGGAGTATCCTATGGACAACAAGCTACACCGGGAGGTGCAATATGCACAAATACATTCTCATCCCCGATTCCTTCAAGGGCACCCTGTCCGCCCGGGACTTCTGCGCCGTGGCCCGGGAGGCCATCGGGCGGGCGGACCCCGGGGCACAGGTGCTCTCCATCCCCCTGGCCGACGGCGGCGAGGGTACGGTGGAGGCGTTTCTGGCGGCCTGCGGCGGCCAGCGGATCGAATGCCCCTGCACGGGCCCCTATGGCGGCACGGCGCCGGGGTTTTACGGCCTGCTGCCTGACGGCACCGCCGTTGTGGAGCTGGCAGCCGCCGCAGGACTGCCTCTGGCCGGAACGGACCTGCATCCGGCGGAGGCCACCACCTACGGCGTGGGCCAGCTGCTGCTGCACGCCGCCCGCCATGGGGCCCGGCGTCTGCTGCTGGGCCTGGGCGGCAGCGCCACCAACGACGGCGGCTGCGGCGCCGCCGCTGCCCTGGGCGTGGAATTTTACGACCGCCGGGGCCGGACCTTTGTCCCCACCGGCGGCACACTGGGGGATATCCACCGCATCTGCGCCGAAAACCTGGAGCCTCTGCCGCCGGTGACGGTGCTGTGCGACGTGGACAACCCACTGTGCGGCCCCCGGGGCGCTGCCGCCGTGTTCGGCCCCCAGAAGGGGGCGGACCCGGACATGGTGCAGCTGCTGGACGCGGGCCTGGCCCATCTGGCGGCGGTGCTGCGCCGGGACACGGGCCGGGACGTGCTGGACATGCCCGGCGGCGGCGCGGCAGGCGGCTTCGGCGCAGGGGCGGCGGCCCTGCTGAACGCCCGGCTGCGGCCGGGGGTGGAGATGCTGCTGGATGCGGCGGATTTCCCCCGTCTGGCGGCGGACGCGGACCTGATCATAACCGGCGAGGGCAGGCTGGACAGCCAGAGCCTGGGCGGCAAGGCCGTCATCGGCGTGGCCCGGCGGGCCCGGGAGCTGGGAGTTCCCTGCGCGGCCCTGGCCGGGGCGGTGGACGTCTCCGCCCTGCCCCGGGCCTATGAGCTGGGCCTCACCGCCGCCTTCCCCATCAATCCTCTGCCCTTGCCCTTTGAGCAGGTGCGGGTTTCCTGCCGGGAAAATCTGTCCGCCGCAGCGGAGAATCTCATCCGTTTTTATTGCTCTGTCGCTCGGTGACTCCAACCAAAAACTTAACGCGAAAACTCCATTACTTTATTGATTCTTTATGCTTTTCTGCGATATTTTAGCGTGATATATGAAAAATCCGAGAAATCTGTAACACTTCACAAAATGTTCGTTAAAAATTCAGCGATTTGGCAATTGTAAACATTCTGTGACTGTTATAGAATTAACACAGACGAGTCCGCTGCGTATAGGGCGGCGGACCGGAAAACGAAACAGCGCGGTGCGCCGCGCCCCCAAATTAAGGAGAGTGAGTCTGTGTTCAAGAAATTCACCAACGGCTGCGTTCGCGTGGTCAATCGCTGGCTGCCGGATGCCTTCCTGTTCGCCATCATCCTGAGCATCATCGTTTTCATCGGCGCCATGTTTGCCACGGGAATGGGTCCGCTGAAGGTGCTCAACGCCTGGGGCGACGCAAAGGGCTTCTGGGGCCTGCTGGCGTTCTCCATGCAGATGGCCCTGGTTCTGGTATTCGGTTCCGCCATGGCTTCCGCCAAGCCCTGCCGCAAGGCCCTGCGGGCTGTGGCGGGTCTGTGCCACAACAACATGCAGGCCATCGTGATCACCACCATGGTCTCCACCATCTGCTGCTGGCTGAACTGGGGCTTCGGCCTGGTGGTGGGCGCTCTGCTGGCCAAGGAAGTGGTCCGCCGCGTTCCCACCGTGGACTATCCTCTGCTGATCGCCTCCGCCTACTCCGGCTTCGTGATCTGGCACGCGGGTCTGTCCGGCTCCATCCCCCTGGACCTGGTGGCCGGCAAGGCCTTCGGTGAGGTGACCTATCAGGCCCCCATCACCGCCACCGTGTTCCACCCCGTGAACATCATCATGTGCGTCGTGATCCTGATCGCCATGCCCTTCATCAACTACGCCATGCATCCCGACAAGGCCCACACCGTCTGCATCGACCCCACCCTGCTGCAGGATGAGGAGGACAAGACCTACGAGATCAAGACCCCCGCTGACCGCATCGAGCACTCCAAGATCCTGTGGGTGATCCTGGTGGTGGCCGGGTTTGCCTACATCGTTTACTACTTCGTCCAGAACGGCTTCACCCTGGGCCTGAACATCGTGAACATGATCTTCCTGTTCCTGGGCATCCTGCTCCACGGTGACCTGCGCCGCTACGTGGACGCCATCGGCGAGGCTGCCGCCGGCGCCGCCGGTATCCTGCTGCAGTTCCCCTTCTATGCCGGTATTATGGGCATGATGGTGGCTGCCAACGAGCAGGGCGTGTCTCTGGCCAGCGTCATCTCCCAGTTCTTCGTGAACATCTCCAACAGCATCACCTTCCCCATGCTGTCCTTCCTGGCGGCCGGTATCGTGAACTTCTTCGTTCCCTCCGGCGGCGGCCAGTGGGCCGTTCAGGGTCCCATCATGATGCCCGCCGGTGCCAACCTGGGCATCGACGCCGGCCGCACCGCCATGGCCATTGCCTGGGGCGACCAGTGGACCAACATGATCCAGCCCTTCTGGGCTCTGCCTGCTCTGGGCATTGCCAAGCTGTCTGCCCGGGATATCATGGGCTATCTGGTCATCGTTCTGCTGTTCACCGGCGTGGTGGCCTGCCTGGGCTTCCTGGCCTGGGGCCTGTGGTTCTGATTTACCCGATCCACCAATTGAGAAGAGGCGCTGCCGCGGCAGCGCCTCTTTTTTGTCCGTATTCGTCCGTATACACGTTACTCCCGATAGATGGCGGCGTCAAAGTCCCGCACCAGCTCCTGGCGCTTGGTGTCCATGACCTTCACCAGGTTGAACTCCTCAAAGGCCAGGCGCATGGCGAAGTCCTTGGCCTCCTGGATGTCGTCGGTCTCGAAAAAGGGGAAGAAATTGGTCCCCGGAACGTTTTCCTTTTTCAGCAAAACCTGAAAGCGCATGGTGTGCATCCTCCTGCATATGTGGTGTACCTTTTAGTATACCCCCGCCGGGGGCAAAACGCAACGGCGCGTTTCGCCCAAAATCCCGCCCCGAAAACCGGCAAATTTGCCGGAGGGGAAAATGCAAAAAGGCCTTTTCTCTCCGGGCACGGTCGTGTATAATAGTTAGGTTGAAGCAATTACCGGAAAGAGGGAGCACATATGAAAATCGGTTTTGATAACGACAAATACCTGGCCCTCCAGGCCCAGCACATCCGGGCCCGGCGGGAGCAATTCGGCGACAAGCTGTATATCGAGTTCGGCGGCAAGCTGTTCGACGATTACCACGCCTCCCGGGTGCTGCCGGGGTTCCAGCCGGACAGCAAGATCCGGATGCTGGCCTCCATCCGGGACGAGGTGGAGATCGTGGTGGCCATCTGCGCCGGAGACATCGAAAAGAAGAAGATCCGCGGCGACCTGGGCATCGGCTATGACGAGGACGTGCTGCGGCTGATGGACGTGTTCCGGGGCCTGGGGTTCTATGTGGGCTCCGTGGTCATCACCCAGTACGCCGGGCAGCCGGCGGCGGACGCCTTCATCAAGCGGCTGACGGCTCTGGGCGTCCGGAGCTATCGCCACTATCCCATTGCCGGATACCCCTCGGACGTGGCCCACATCGTGTCCGACGACGGCCTGGGCAAAAACGACTATATCGAAACCACCCGCCCCATCGTGGTGGTGACGGCCCCCGGCCCCGGCAGCGGCAAAATGGCCACCTGCCTGAGCCAGTTGTATCACGAGAACAAGCGGGGCGTCCGGGCGGGCTACGCCAAGTATGAGACCTTCCCCATCTGGAACCTGCCTTTGAAGCACCCGGTGAACCTGGCCTATGAGGCGGCCACGGCGGACCTGAACGACGTGAACATGATCGACCCCTTCCACCTGGAGGCCTACGGCAAGACCACCGTGAACTACAACCGGGATGTGGAGATTTTCCCGGTGCTCAACGCCATGTTCCAGCGGATTCAGGGCACGTCCCCCTATCAGTCCCCCACGGACATGGGCGTGAACATGGCGGGCTTCGCCATTGTGGACGATGCGGTATGCCAGGAGGCCTCCCGGATGGAGATCCTCCGCCGGTACTATGCCGGTATGGTGGACCGGGTCCGGGGCAAGTGCGACGACGATGTGGTGCGCAAGCTGGAGATCATCATGCAGCAGGCCGGTGTCACGCCGGATATTTGTCCCGCCGTGGCGGCCTGCCTGAAAAAGGCGGAGGAGACCGCCGCCCCCGCCGGGGCCATGGTCCTGCCGGACGGCCGGGTGGTCACCGGAAAGAACAGCTCCCTGCTGGGACCCTCGGCGGCGCTGCTGCTGAACGCCATCAAGGCCCTGGCGGGCATCGACAAGGAGCTGGACCTGCTGCCGTCGTCCATCATCGCCCCCATCAGCGACATGAAGATTTCCCACCTGGGCCACCGGAACCCCCGGCTGCACTCCGACGAGGTGCTCATCGCCCTGTCCATCTCCGCCGTCACCAACCCCCTGGCGGAGCGGGTGCTGAAGAAGCTGGACGACCTCCGGGGCTGCGACGCCCACTTCTCCGTCATCCTCTCCGAGGAGGACGAGAAGCTCTATAAGCGCCTGGGCATCCACGTCAGCTGCCAGCCCCGGTACGAGATCAAGCGCCTGTATCACAAGTGAAAAAACCGGGACGGACAGGCTCCGTCCCGGTTTTTCCCCGGAAGAAAGGAGTATTTTATGCCCACCATTGCCGAAATTCTGGCCCGGGAGCTGGACAAGCCCCTGGCCCATGTGCAGAACGTCATCGACCTGCTGGACGAAGGGAATACCATCCCCTTCATCGCCCGTTACCGCAAGGAGCTGCACGGCAGCATGGACGACACCGCCCTGCGGACCCTGGAGGACCGGCTGAGCTATCTGCGGAACCTGGACCAGCGCCGCCAGGAGGTGAAAAACGCCATCGACGGCCAGGGGAAACTCACCGACGAGCTGTCCGCCGCCATCGACAGCGCCGCCACCCTGGCGGAGGTGGAGGACCTGTACCGCCCCTATAAGCAGAAGCGCCGCACCCGGGCCACGGTGGCCCGGGAGAAGGGCCTGGAGCCCCTGGCCCTTCTGCTGCTGGACCAGGGCCGGGACTGCCCGGCTCCGGAGGAGGCCGCCCGGGACTATGTGGACCCGGAGAAGGGGGTGGAGACCGTGGCCGACGCCCTCCAGGGGGCCAACGACATCGTAGCAGAGCTGCTGTCGGACGACGCGGCCATCCGCAAGGCCCTGCGCGGGCTGATGCAGCGTCAGGGCCGCCTGCGCAGCCAGGCCGCCACGGAGGATGACACCGTTTACCGGCTGTATTACGACTTTGACCAGCCCATCGCCAAGCTGGCCGGGCACCAGATCCTGGCCATCAACCGGGGCGAAAAGGAGGGGGTCCTCTCCGTCACCGTGCTGCTGGACCGGGAGGCGGCCCTGCCCCTGCTGCGCCGGGCGGTGGTCAGGCCCGGCTCCCGGGCTATGGAGTTTATCAAGGCCGCCTGTGAGGATGCCTATGACCGGCTGATCTACCCCTCCCTGGAGCGGGAGGCCCGGTCCGATCTCACCGCCTCCGCCTGCGAGGGGGCTATCGCCAACTTCGGTCTGAACCTGAAGCCCCTGCTGATGCAGCCCCCGGTAAAGGGCCACGTCACCATGGGCCTGGACCCCGGCTATGCCCACGGCTGCAAGGTGGCGGTCATCGACGGCACCGGCCGGGTGCTGGACACCGCCGTGGTATATCCCACCTTCGGCCCCCGCCAGAAGCAGGAGGCCATCGACCGGCTGTCCCGTCTGGTCCGCCGCCACGGCGTCACCCACATCGCCATCGGCAACGGCACCGCCAGCCGGGAGACCGAGCAGATGGCGGTGGAGATGATCCGGGCCCTGGGCGGCGGCGTCAGCTATATGATGGTCAACGAGGCCGGGGCCTCCGTATACTCCGCCAGCAAGCTGGCGGCGGAGGAGTTCCCGGAGTATGACGTGAACCTGCGCAGCGCCGTGTCCATTGCCCGGCGGATGCAGGACCCCCTGGCCGAGCTGGTGAAGATCGACCCCAAGGCCATCGGCGTGGGCCAGTATCAGCACGATATGCCCCAGAAGCGGCTGGACGAGACCCTGTCCGGGGTGGTGGAGGACTGCGTCAACGCCGTGGGCGTGGATGTGAACACCGCCTCCGCCAGCCTGCTGGGCCGGGTGTCCGGCCTGAACGCCGCCACCGCCAAAAATATCGTGAAATACCGGGAGGAAAACGGCGCCTTCACCGGCCGCCGTCAGCTTCTGAAGGTGCCCAAGCTGGGGCCCAAGGCCTTCCAGCAGTCGGCGGGCTTCCTGCGGGTGCCGGAAAGCAAGTCCGTGCTGGACAACACCGGCGTCCATCCGGAGAGCTACGCCGCCGCGGAGGGACTGCTGGCCCTGTGCGGCTATACCCTGGCCGACGTGGCCGCCGGGAGGCTGGCGGACCTGCCCCAGAAGGTGAAGGCCCTGGGCTGGGAGGAGACCGCCGCCCGGCTGAACGTAGGCGTGCCCACCCTGCGGGACGTGGCGGCGGAGCTGGCCAAGCCGGGCCGGGACGTCCGGGACGAGCTGCCTGCCCCCATTCTGCGAACGGACGTGCTGGACATTAAGGACCTGGCCCCCGGCATGGTGCTGACGGGCACCGTCCGCAATGTGGTGGACTTCGGCGTGTTCGTGGACATCGGCGTCCACCAGGACGGCCTGGTCCACATCTCCCAGGTCTGCAATAAGTTCATCCGCCACCCGTCGGAGGTGGTGTCCGTGGGAGACGTGGTAAAGGTGACGGTCCTGGAGGTGGACGAAAAGAAGCGCCGCATCAGCCTGTCCATGAAGCAGGCGTCAAAGCAGTAATATAAAGCAGCAGGGCCGCCCTTCCGGGCGGCCCTGCTCAGCTTGCAAGCCTTTTTGGACAAGCTTTTAATAGCCCCGCTTCCGGTCCACCCGGTGCTCCAGGGGACGGCCGGCGGCGTAGTTTTCCAGATCCCGGCAGAACATGTCCACGTTGATGTCGCAGGTGTAGCCCAAGGACATATTCCCCGAAATGTGGGGCGTCAGCAGCAGGTTCCGGGTACTCCACAGGGGGTGCTCCCTGGGCAGCGGCTCCGGCACCACCACGTCCAGGGCCGCCCCGGCGATGCGCCCGGCGTTCAGGGCCTCCATCAGGGCCTCCTGGTCGATGGCGGTGCCCCGGCCCACGTTCACCACAATGGCGTCCCGGGGCAGCAGGGCAATGCGCTCCCGGCTGAGGATGCCCACGGTGTCCGCCACCGACGGCAGAGCCATCACCAGGATCTCCGTCTCCGGCAGCACCTGGTCCAGCTGCTCCTGGGGCAGCATCCGGTCATAGGCGGGGTCCGGGTTCCGGCCGCTGCGGGACACGCCGCAGATGTGTCCCGCTCCCAGGGCCTTGGCCCGCCGGGCGAAGTTGGTGCCGATGTCCCCGGCCCCCAGCACCGTGATGCGGCTGCCGTAAATGGACCGCATAGGCAGCTCCGACACCCATTCCCGCCGCCGGACGATGTCCTGGAACTCCGGCATCCGCCGCAGCAGCATCAGCGTCACCATGAGGATGTGCTCGCTGATGGTGAGGCCGTAGGCTCCGGAGGAGTTGGACAGCACCACGTCGGGGCTGGCATACAGGCTGTCGTCGGACAGCTGGTCCACCCCGGCGAAGCCGCAGCAGTACCACTTGAGCGCCGTGGCCCGCTTCAGGTCTCCGGGCTCGCACCATCCGTAGATGATCTCATACTGGTCCAGCCCCTCTGCCGGAGCCTTGCCCCGCCCGTAAAAGTCCACCGCAAAGCCGTGCTTTTCCGCCGCTGCCAGCACCCTTTTCCGGTGCTCCGGCGTGAGAAAGTCCTCCATCACCGCAATTTTTCTCATTTGCCGTATACCTCCCATATTTTTTCCGCGCAGCGCATGCCGTCGGCGGCGGCGGACAGGATGCCTCCGGCATAGCCCGCCCCCTCGCCGCAGGGGTACAGCCCCCGGACATTGCACTGACCGCTATCATCTCTTATAATCCGCACCGGCGACGACGACCGGGTCTCCACCGCCGTCAGCACGGCGTCCCCCTGGGCATAGCCCCGGACCTTTCCATCCAGCATCGGCAGCGCCAGGGCCATGGTCTGCCACACGAACTCCGGCAGACACTGCCGCAGGTCCGTCCACCGGACCCCGGGCCGATAGCTGGGGATCACCCGTCCCGGCCCCGTGGAGGGCCGCCCGGCCAGAAAATCCTCCACCCGCTGGCAGGGAGCCGCATAGCCTCCGCCGCCCAGGCGGAAGGCCGCCTCCTCCAGCCGCCGCTGGAAGGCGATGCCCGCCAGGGGATGGCTGCTGCCGAAGTCCGCCGGGGTCACGTTCACCAGCAGGCCGCCGTTGATGTTCTCCCGGTCCCGGGCATATTCGCTCATGCCGTTGGTCACCACCCGGCCCTCCTCCGACGCGGCGGCCACCACCTGCCCCCCGGGGCAGACGCAGAAGGAGAAGGCGCTGCGCCCGTTTTCCGGGTGGCACGACAGCTTATAGCCGGCGGCGGGCAGGCACGGGTGCCCGGCAAACGTCCGGTACTGCGCCGCGTCCATATCCGCCTGCCGGTGCTCGATGCGCACCCCCACAGCAAAGGGCTTCTGCTCCATCCGCACCCCGGCGGCGTGGAGCATTTCAAAGGTATCCCGGGCGCTGTGGCCCAGGGCCAGCACCGCCTGCCTGGCCGGCAGCACATAGCTCCCCTCCGGCGACGACACCTCCAGCCCCTCCAAGGCTCCGTCCCGGACCCGCAGTCCGGTGACCCGGTGGCCGAACCGCACCTGGGCCCCCAGGTCCAGCAGCTGCCGCCGCAGGTTCACCAGGGTCACATGGAGCATATCCGTGCCCACATGGGGCTTGGCGTCCACCAGGATGCTCTCCGGCGCGCCGCAGGATACCAATTGCTCCAAAATCCACCGGTGCCGCCGGTCCCGGGTGCCGGTGTTCAGCTTTCCGTCGGAAAAGGCCCCGGCGCCGCCCTCGCCGAACTGTACGTTGGACTCCGGATCCAGCACCCCGGTGCGCCAGAAGGACGTCACGTCCCGCTGCCGGGTCACGGCGTCCTGTCCCCGCTCCAGCACGATGGGCCGCAGGCCGCACCGGGCCAGAACAAGGGCCGCAAACAGGCCCCCCGGCCCGGCCCCGATGACCACCGGCGGCGTCTCGGGGGCCGCCAGGGTCCCCGGCAGCCGGTATACCTCCGGCGCATACGGCGTTACCCGCCGGTCCCGGATCCGCCGCAGTGCGGCCTTCTCCTGCCGCAGGGTCACCGCCGCCGTATAGACAAAGTGCAGCTCCTCCCGGGCGTCGATGGCCCGGCGCAGCACCTGAAGGGACAGAATGTCCCCCTCCGGCACCCGCAGCAGCCGGGCGGCCTTGCCCCGCAGCAGTTGCTCATCCTGCCCCGGGGCCAGCTTCAGCCCCTCGATCCTGACCATGGGCTCCCGCCCCCTTTCTTCATAGAATGTTCAAATTTTTCCGCCGTTTCTTAAAGCTTCGCTTAAGGTTTCCGCGTATACTATAAACCATCGAAAGGAAAACTACAGCGGCGGCGGAGCATGATACCACATCATACCACATTCCGCCCCGCCCGACAATAGGAGGTTCACAGTTATGTATAGCGGTGTCAACGACGAGAACAATCAGGGCGCTTTCAACGATGAAAACAGCCTGTATCACTACAGTTATTCCAAGGACCGGGAGCCCCAGCCCGGACAGCCCGACCCCAGCCAGACCAGCTGGCAGCCGGCATCCCAGCCGGAGGATCCGGTCTCCCCGGAGGAGCCTGTGGCCTACACCACCGGCGCCTGCCAGGATGACCCCCAGCCCCCCAAGCCGGAAAAGGGCTCCTTCTGGAAAAAGACCGGTACCAAGGTCACGGCTCTGGTTCTGTGCTGCGCCCTGATCGGCGGCCTGTGCGGCTTCGGCGGCGCGTCTCTGGCCCGCCGGGGCGGCAAGGCCACCATTCAGGAGTCCGGCCGCACGGCTTCCGCCGTCAGCGTCAAATCCGTGGACGGCCAGACCCTGATGACCCCCGCCGAGGTGTACGCCTCCACGGTGAACAGCGTGGTATCCATCAACTGCTCCGCCGTGTCCACCAACATCTTCGGCCAGAAGGTGCAGTCCGCCTCCTCCGGAAGCGGCTTTGTCATCACCCAGGACGGCTATATCGTCACCAACCAGCATGTGGTGTCCGGCGCCAGCAGCGTCAACGTCACCCTGTATAACGGCGATACCTATCCCGCCACTGTAGTGGGCGGCGACAGCGACTATGATGTGGCCGTGCTGAAGATCGAGGCCACCGGCCTGCAGGCCGTGACCCTGGGCAAGAGCGCCGACGTCAACGTGGGCGACACGGTGATGGCCATCGGCAATCCCCTGGGCGAGCTGACCTTCTCCATGAGCCAGGGCATCGTGTCCTGCTGCGACCGGGCCATCAACGTGGACGGCACCCCCTTCAACATGATCCAGGTGGACGCCTCCATCAACCCCGGCAACTCCGGCGGCCCCCTGATGAACCTGTACGGCGAGGTAGTGGGCATTGTGTCCGCCAAGTATTCCAGCTATTCCAACACCACGGTGGAGGGCATCGGCTTTGCCATCCCCATCAGCGATGTCCAGACCATTATCACCGACATCATGGAAAACGGCCAGGTCACCGATAAGGCCTACATGGCCATCAAGGCCGGCAGTATGACCGAGCAGATGGCTGCCCAGTACAACATCAACGTGACCCAGGGCGTGTTCGTCTACGCCGTGGAAAAGGGCGGCGCCGGTGAAAAGGCAGGCCTGCAGCTGGGCGACGTCATCACCAAGCTCAACGACACGGAGATCACCTCCATGAGCGACCTGTCCATGGCCAAGAAGGGCTTCAAGGCCGGCGACACCGTCACCCTTACCGTGTGGCGCGGCGGCCAGGAGATTACCCTGAGCCTGACCTTCGACGAGCAGCCTCAGACCACCGGCACCGAGGACGATTCCTCCAACCAGAACCAGGGTCAGCAGGATTCCTACGGCGACCTGTATGACTACTTCTTCGGCCGGGGCAACGGCGGCCGGGGTAATTAAGGCAGCGTGACGGCTTCTTCGGAAGCATCACTGGATATATTTCGCATTTCCCTTTTACTCTCTCTTTCTTCTTTCATCTTTCTTCCTTTAAGCACCTCAGGGGTCCCGGATATCCGGGACCCCTGAGGTGCGATTTTTATTGGATTGTCGGGGATGGATCTCAGCGGCGTCCGCCGCCGAAGCCTCCCTTGCCGCCGAAGCCTCCGCCCCGGCTGCCGCCGGAGGAGCGTCCGCCGCCAAAGCCGCCGCGATTGCCGAAGCCCCCAGACCTGGACCCGCCGCCGAAGCTGCCGCCGGGCCGGGGCCCGTTAGACCGGGGCGGACGGGGCGGTGTGGGCCGGGGCGGACGGGGACCGCCGCCCATGGGTCCACCCATGGGACCGCCGGGACCCCGAGGGGGACGGGGCGGCCGGGGCGCCCGGGGCCTGCGGCCCCAGAAAATGGGATAGTACACCGGCCCGCCCATCATGGCCGGACGCCGGCGATAGCGGTTGTAGCGCATACGATCCAGCAGCGCCCACACCACGAATATGCACACGATCAGCAGCACCACACCGGCGATGCTGACGCCGGAGGCGCCGGCAGGCTCCTG